>SR_TP_S13solDRAFT_1000839_pt1 | contig 10756 bp, 6 predicted proteins | sample SodReaTP_S13sol_FD_11159 | JGI IMG/M metagenome (IMG submission 11159) | reverse complement strand
AACCAGCCCTGTACCCGGCCGGCCGCCGTCTCGAGCGTGATCGGTGCCATCCGCTCCAGACCCAGCCGATCGGCCAGACCTTCGGGCACCGACACCAGACTGGCACCGGTATCGACCAGAAAGGTCACGTCACGGCCGTTGATCGCTCCGCTGGCGATGAAGTGACCCTGGCGGTCGGATTCCAGCAACACTTCGATGCCGCCGTCGACGCGCTGACTCTGCACCTGCTGGTTGGGATTGCGGCGGTTCTCGAGCAGGCCGGAAAACACGAAGGTCAGCAGCAGCAACACGCCGACCGCGGCGGCCAGCATCATGCCAAAGCCGGTGCGCTGCGGGTTCAAAGCAGCAGCCGCCTGAGATCCTCGAGCTGCTCGGCCAGGTAGCGGGTAAAGCGTGCTGCATCGGCGCCGTCGATGACGCGGTGGTCATACGACAGCGACAGTGGCAGCATCAGGCGGGGCTGGAACTGCTCGCCGTCCCACACCGGCTTCATCTCCGAGCGCGACACACCCAGGATGGCCAGCTCGGGCGCATTGATGATCGGCGTGAACGCGGTACCGCCGATGCCGCCGAGGCTCGAAATCGAGAAGCAGCCGCCCTTCATCTCGTCGCCCTTGAGCTTGCCGTCGCGGGCGCGGGTCGACAGGTCGGTCAGTTCCTGCGCCAGTTCGATCAGGCCCTTCCGGTCGGCGTCACGGATCACCGGCACGACCAGGCCGTTGGGCGTATCCACGGCCACGCCGATATGGAAGTACTTCTTCCTGATCAGCGTCTTGCCGTCGCTCGACAGCGAGGCATTGACGTGCGGAAACGCCTTGAGCGCGGCCACCACGGCCTTGATCAGGAACACCAGCGGGGTCATCTTGGTGCCGGCATCCTCGGCAGCCTTCTTGTTGGCCTTGCGGAAGGCCTCCATCTCGGTGATGTCGGCCTCGTCGAACTGGGTGACGTGCGGAATCGACACCCAGTTGCGATGCAGGGCGGGCCCGGAGATCTGCTTGATGCGCGAGAGCTTTTCTTCCTCGATGTCACCATATTTCGAGAAGTCGACCTGCGGCGGCTCGGCAATGTTCAGGCCCGCACCGCCGATCGCGGCACCGCCACCGGATTCCATCGCCTGCTTGACGTGATCCTTGAGGTCTTCCTCGGTAATTCGGCCCTTGCGCCCCGACCCCGACACTACGGCCAGATCCACGCCCAGCTCGCGCGCCAGCCTGCGTACCGCCGGCGAGGCGTGCGGCAGCTTGGACGGGTCCTGGTCCATGCCGTCGAAAGGCACGGGGGGCGCGGGAAGCTCTTCGCCACTGGCGGAACCTTTACCCGCCGATCGCTGGTCGCTTTCGCCTGACGAGGTTTCGGGTTTCCGGATTCCGGATTCCGGGCCGGATTCGTCGGCCTTGCCGGAGTCACCCGCTTCGTCGGCGTCTTCGGAGCCCTCCGAAGACTCCCCGGAACCCGTCTTTTCTTCAGTCCCGGAGTCGTCCTCTTCGGACGCTTCCCCGCCGCCTTCGGAAACCTCCACGACAGCAATGACATCCCCTTCCCCGACCTCGTCGCCTTCGGACACCTTGAGCTCGACCAGCTTGCCCGCCGCCGACGATGGCACTTCCATCGTCGCCTTGTCCGATTCGAGCGTGACCAGGGACTGCTCCTGCTCGATTTCGTCGCCCTCGGCGACCAGCACCTCGATGACCGGCACCTTGTCGAAATCGCCGATGTCGGGGACCTTGATTTCCTGTCTGTTGCTCATGTCATTCGTCTCTTTGTCTATCTGGTGCCCGCGCAGGTCGGGGTGACCTCCCCGACGGACGACCTGCCAATCTTGTCCACGCGTAGCTGATGCGTGTACAGATCCGATCCGTTGACCGTCGCGGATGTAACCGCGACCTACGGCGTCAATGTCCTCGCGTTGTCACACCATCGTGGGTAGCGGCTTGTCGGGATCGATATTGAGCGCGCTGCGGGCCTTGACCAGCTTGTCGTCGTCGAACTTGCCTTCGCGGTTGAGGCCGACCAGCGCCGCCCAGGCGACCTGGTAGCGATCGACCTCGAAGAAGCGCCGGAGATTCTCGCGCGTGTCGGAACGACCGTAACCGTCGGTGCCGAGCACGATGTACTCCTGTGCCGGCACGAATTCGCGCACCTGGTCGGCGAAGGCGCGGACATAATCGGTGGCGGCCACGGCCGGACCCTGGCGATCCTTGAGCAGGCCGGTGATGTAGGGCGTCTTCGGCGATTCGTCCGGATTGAGCCGGTTGCGCCGGCTGACCGCCTGGCCTTCCCTGCACACTTCGTTGAAACTGGTCACCGACCAGATGTCGGATTCGACGCCGTAATCGTCTTTCAGGAGTTCGGCCGCGGCGATCACCTCGCGCAGGATCGAGCCCGAGCCCATCAGCTGGACGCGCGGGGTGTCCTTGCCGCCCTTGCCCTCGCGGAACAGGTACATGCCCTTGCGAATGCCTTCTTCGGCACCCTCGGGCATGGCCGGGTGGGCGTAGTTCTCGTTGAGTACGGTGATGTAGTAATAGACGTCCTCGCCCTCGGCGTACATGCGCCTGAGCCCGTCCTGCAGGATCACCGCCACTTCGTAGGCGAAGGTCGGGTCGTAGGACACGCAGTTGGGAATCAGGCCGGCCTGCACCTGGCTGTGGCCGTCCTCGTGCTGCAGGCCCTCGCCGTTGAGCGTGGTGCGGCCCGATGTGCCGCCGATCAGGAAGCCGCGAGCACGCATGTCGCCGGCCGCCCAGGCCAGATCCTGGATGCGCTGGAAGCCGAACATCGAGTAGAAGGCGTAGAAGGGAATCATCGGCACGCCGGTCGAGGCGTAGCTGGTCGCCGCGGCGATCCAGGAGCTCATCGAGCCGGCCTCGGTGATGCCTTCCTGCAGCACCTGGCCTTCCTTCGCCTCCTTGTAATAGGCGAGCTGGTCGGAATCGACCGGCTCGTAGAGCTGGCCGAAGGGCGCGTAGATGCCGAGCTGGCGGAACAGGCCCTCCATGCCGAAGGTGCGCGCCTCGTCACAGATGATCGGCACGACGTGCTTGTTGATGTTCTTGTCGCGCAGCAGCACCGTAAGGCAGCGCACGAAGGCCATGGTGGTCGAGATTTCGCGCTCGCCGGTCGAGGTCATGACCTTGTCGAAGGCGTCGAGCCCGGGCACTTCCAGCGTCTGGTCTTCGAACTTGCGCTGGGGCAGGAAGCCGCCCAGTTCCTCCCGGCGCTTCTTCATGTACTTCACTTCCTCGGAATCCTCGCCGGGATGGAAATACGGCACCTCCGACAGCTTGTCGTCGGAAACCGGCACGTTGAAGCGGTCACGGAAGTACTTCACGCCCTCGTCGTCGAGCTTCTTCTGCTGGTGGGAGATGTTCTGTCCCTCGCCCGACTGCCCCAGGCCGTAGCCCTTGATGGTCTTGGCCAGGATGACGGTCGGCTGTCCTTCATGATGCACGGCCGCGTGGTAGGCGGCGTGGATCTTGTGCGGATCGTGCCCGCCACGGTTCAGGCGCCAGATGTCCTCGTCGGACATGTCGGCGACCATTTCCTTCAGTTCGTCGTAGGCGCCGAAAAAGTGCTCGCGCACGTAGGCGCCGTCATTGGCCTTGTACTTCTGGTAGTCACCGTCGAGGGCTTCTTCCATGCGCCGGCGGAGCAGGCCCTTGGTGTCGCGCGCCAGCAGCGGATCCCAGTAGGAGCCCCAGATGACCTTGATCACGTTCCAGCCCGCGCCGCGGAAAAAGCCTTCCAGTTCCTGGATGATCTTGCCGTTGCCGCGTACCGGCCCGTCGAGGCGCTGCAGGTTGCAGTTGACCACGAAGGTCAGGTTATCGAGCTTCTCGCGGCCGGCGAGCGAAATCGCGCCGAGCGATTCGGGCTCGTCCATCTCGCCGTCGCCGAGGAAGCTCCAGACCTGGCGCCTGCCGGCGTCGGCAATACCACGGTTGGTCAGGTACTTCAGGAAGCGCGCCTGGTAGATGGACATGATGGGCCCCAAGCCCATCGACACGGTCGGAAACTGCCAGAAGTCCGGCATCAGCCAGGGGTGCGGATAGGAACTGATGCCCTCGCCGTCGACTTCCTGGCGGAAACCGTCGAGCTGGTCTTCACTCAACCGGCCCTCGAGGAAGGCGCGCGCATAGATGCCCGGCGAGGAATGGCCCTGGATGTAGATCAGATCACCGCCGTCTTCGTGGTCGGGGCCCTTGAAGAAGTGGTTGAAGCCGACGTCGTAGAGCGTGGCCGCCGAGGCAAAACTGGCGATATGGCCGCCCAGCTCGCCGCCGCGGCGCGCGGCGCGCACGACCATGGCCATCGCGTTCCAGCGAATGATCGAGCGAATGCGCCGCTCCAGCGCACCGTCGCCAGGCATGTTCGGCTCGCGGTGCGGCGGAATGGTGTTGATGTAGGCCGTAGTCAGGTCGAACGGCAGGTGCGCGCCCGAACGACGTGCCAGTTCGACGCAGCGCTCGAGGATGAAATGCGCCCGCTCGGGGCCGTCACGGTCGACAACGGCGGCCAGGGACTCGAGCCATTCCTGAGTTTCCTGCGAATCGATGTCGTCGGGGTGGGGGTACTGTTGAACCATGCCAGTCCTCTCGAAACGGGGCTTGTCGTTGTCCGGACCGGCTATTGTACCGACTGCCCGTTCGCGTGTCCGGTCAGGAAAAAGCTGCGGAATCACCATACTGCGGCGTACTGCTGGACTCGATTGTCATGGCCCTGACCTGATAGACTGCCCCGCGATCCCATGCCACGACCATGCCGATGCGCCACCTGTTCATTCCCCTTCTGACGGCCGGTTTCCTGCTGGCCGGCCCCGCCGAGGCACAACTGCGAGTGGTCGCACCGGAAGTGCTGGCGACGATTGTCGACGACGAACCGGTCACGCCGCGCTCAATGACTGCCGAGGAACGCGCCCGCTGGGTGCTGCCCGACGTCAGCGATCGCGGCCTGCCTCCGGCCGGCGCGCTCCACACGCCGGCCGAGTATGCGCCGAACGAGGGGCTGTTCCTGCGCTGGGGCGCGCTCAATTCCGTGGTTACCGAGATCACCGTGGCCGTGACCACCCTGACCGATAGCGCCGAGGTCTTCCTGATCGTTTCCGGGCCGGCGCAGGAAAGCTCGGCGGCCGCCACCCTCGACTCGGCCGGTGCGGAGCTCGACCGGGTCCAGTTCCTGCACATGCCGAGCGATTCGGTGTGGATCCGCGACTATGGCCCACGCACTCTGTTCGTCGGACAGGACCGGGCCCTGATGGACCACAGCTACAACCGCCCCCGGCCGAACGACAACCAGGTTCCTGCGGGCATTTCCGCGTTGTCGGGCGAATCCCTCTACGAACTGCCACTGGTTCACGGCGGCGGCAACTTCCACCTGTTCGAAAACCGCCAGGCCTACATGTCCAATCTCATCCTGGATGAGAATCCGGGCCTGAGCGAGCAGGACGTGCAGGACTTCTACGCCGAATACCACAACCTGGACCTGACCATCCTCGACCCGCTGCCGGCCAGCTTCGACTCGACCCAGCACCTCGACATGTGGTTCCTTCCGGTCGACGATCACACGGTCATCATCGGCCAGTACGACGCAACGGAAGCAGGCGGCATCCCGTATCAGGTGACCGAGGCGGCGGCCAGCCTGATGACCGACCGCGGATACACCGTGCTGCGCACGCCCGGGTGGGGTTCGGGAGCGCATTACACCTACACGAATTCGGTCGTGATCAACGAGGCGGTGCTGCTGTGCCAATTCGACGGCTACCGAACCGAGAACGGTCAGGCAGCCGAGGTGTTCGAGCAGGCATTCCCGGACAAGGTGATCGTCGGCATCGACTGCTCGAACATCATTACCTACTCCGGTGCCATTCACTGCATCGTGATGCACTATGCCGAGCGTGGCCCCCTGCTGCGCGATCGGTTCCAGGCCGAGGTGGCGCCGGGCGCCTGAGCGCGCCTGCCCTCCGGATTTCAATCCGGGCTCGAGTTGGCCGAACCGCCTTGCGGCAGAGCGACTGGACCCCACACCCGGTCATGACCCTGGCAGGATTGGAGCTCCCTTCTCGTTGATTGACGGCAACGGGCTATAGCGGCGATGGCAGTTCGCCACCGGCCGCCCACGGCAGTCAAACCACCGAAAGGCAGGTCATGAAAACAAATCAAGTCACTTCAATCTCCGCGCTCGCGGCATGCGCGTTGTTCTCGCTTGCTTCCATGCAGACTTCGGCCCAACAGACGGACAACCCCTTGGCCGAACCGCTCGAGTTCGACTCGACCACGCTGGCTGCCCAGTCGCCGGCCGATTGCCCGGCCGGCGTCGAGCTGCTCAGGCCGGCACGAACCGTGCTCCAGGTCATCGACCTCGAAGTCCACCGCTGGGTGGAATACGATCTTGCCGGCCGCGCGCTGTGCATCGTGCAGGAGCGCCCACGCCAGAAGATCCTGTCGGCGGCCGAAACCGCCGAACTGCTCCAGCGTTCACGCAGTTGGGAGTCCCGGCTGCCTGACCCGGAACTGATTCGCGTGGTACCGGCCGATGACCCGTCGGTGACGGCGCCGCCCGCGCCCGCACCGGCGTTGAGCCATCCCCCCGAAGGCTGGAGCGAAAACCACGGGTCCGACCGCGACCACCAGCGCCCGTCCCCGCCAACGCGCAGCGAGACCAGCGAGCAACCCGGACCGGCCACCCCTTCAACGCAGAACCGACAGCTTCCGGTCAGCAATGAGGCCGCACCGCAAGTGGTCATCGGAGACGATGACCGCACCCGCGTCAGCCAGGCCGTCCTGCAGTCCTATCCCTGGAACACCATCGGCTATCATCGTCACCAGTATCCCAACGATGAAACCTATCGCTGTACCGCCTTTCTGGTCGGGCCACACCTGGCCCTGACCAACGGACACTGCATCTACAACGACGATCGCGGTGGCTACCTGCGTGCCGCCGAGTTCTCGCCGGGCCAGTTCCAGTCGGGCGAGGGTGAGCCGATCGTGCGGCCCTACGGCACCCTGCCCGCCTATCGTTTCCGCACCAACGCAGGCTACGTCGACGACGGTTTCAGCATCTACGATTACGGCGGCCTGAACTTCAGCCGCGGCTTCGATGCCATCACGACCTATATGCCGCTGGTGTTCGACGACCCGGGCGCCAACACCGTCAACACGTCCGGCTACCCATCGAGAGTGCACGTCGGCGAACCCGAGGAAGAGAACCCGACCTTCTCGCAGTGGTACAGCTTCAGCAGCGAGACCAGCATCGGCGGCACCGACGACCGCCTGATCTACCATGACGCCGACACCATCGGCGGCCACAGCGGCTCGCCCCTCTGGCGCCTGCCCAGCGGCGAGAACCGTCGCGTCATCGCCATTCACTGCTGTGGCAGCAGCACCAGCCAGATCAACTGGGGGCCGCGCCTGGTCTCGGCCAACCAGGGCGTGATCGAAGGCTGGCTGGACTGGTTGCCACCGGCCAACCCGGGCATCGGCGACGATTTCGGCAAGCTGAGCTCTGACAGCGCCGCCGGGTCATGGGCCAGCAGCAATCTCGGGGCCACCCTGCAGATCGGAGAGGCCGATCACTGCGGATTCGAGGCTGGCCGCAGCATGTGGCGGTCCTGGACATCGCCGGTCAGCCGACCAGTCGAGTTCTTCATGACCGACACCGACTTCGACGTGCTGCTCGGCGCCTACACCGGCAACGCGGTCAACACGGCCAGCGAGGTGGCCTGTGACGGCAGCGGCGGTACCGGCAACAGCATCGCATTCAACGCCACCGCCGGCCAGACCTACCACATCGCCATCGACGGCTGGTCCGGCGAGGAAGGCGGTTTCCGGCTCAACTGGCGCGTGGCGCCGCCGCCGAACGACGATTTCGCCAACAGCTGGTCGATGCCGGGCAGCTCGGGCGCCGATGCCGGCGACAATTTCGGCGCCACTGCGGAAGGCGGTGAACCCGAAATCTGCGGGTATTCGACCGAGTCGATCGTCTGGTGGCACTTCACTGCCCCCGCCGAACCCGGGACACTCGAAATCGACACCACGGGCAGCGATTTCGATGTACTCCTGGGTGCCTATTCAGGCCCGACGGTCGACGCACTGACCGAGATCGACTGCGACGGCTCGGTCGGCTCCGACATGGAAGTCACCGTCACGACGGCACCGGGAGGTGAGTATCGGATCGCGGTTGCGGGCTGGAACGGCAGCAGCGGCAATATCCAGCTCAACTGGAACTGGCAGGCCTCCGGCGACGACATATTCGGCGACCGTTTCGAGCAGTAGGCCGTCAATCCGGCCGGCGACTCAGCCGTCGGTCAGGCGCCAGGCGTCGACCCACTCGATATCGATCAGGGCGAAGCCGTGTTCGGCAACCAGGCGTCGGTGAAAATCGGGCATGTGGCCGGCTCCGTAGAAGATGGCCAGGCGGCGCGCGCCGCCTGCCAGCTCGCGTTCGAGCACGGACAGTGCCTTGCGGTTGCGCTCGGTGATCAGCACCGAGCCCTGATCGCCTCCCAGCACTTCCAGCACGCTCTGCTGGTCCACCAGCGACTCGGCCATGACACGCTTGAATGCTGCCTGCCGGTCGCTTGAAAACAGCACCTGGAGCATCGCGGCCTCGGGCGATTTCGAAGACGCCGACTGGGCCAGGCTGGAAGCCGCCCACATCTGCATGAAGGTTCCCAGCCAGGTCTCGTTGCGCGCCTTCATGCTGTCGGACAATTCGGCCGACGTCATGTCGGCATGCACGAAGTTGGCCCGACCATAATCGATCTCCTCGAGCTGGAAGGCCAGGCCCAGCGCGTTCTTCATGCCGCCCTGGAGCAGCCCGACCAGGCTCAGCCCGACGCCAGCGGGTGGCTCGGGGCCGCCGTCGGGGTCACCGACCAGCTCGTAGAGCACGGATTCGTAGCGGTCGAAGCGTTCCTGCAGGTCGTGGAAGTACTCCCGGTCGGCAACGTGAACGGCGCTGACGAGGTCGACCCGCCTTCCCCGATCGTCGACGTATCGGGCCAACGCCACCTGCAACGAGCGCGCCTTGCCATCGTCGCCTTCGGCCAGACGAATGAATTCGCCGGGCTCCTGCGCAGCCGCCGCAAGGCCTGGCAACAGGCAGGCGGCCGCCAGCAAGAGCAGGGCCAGGCGGGAGAAGCCCGGGATCGGGAGGGACTTCACTGTAATCATTTCGGAGCTCCGGTTCCGGTCGGACAGTTCGACCTTCATTCGCCCGCCCAATTCCCGTCCGATCATCGGGCGGCACCTTGCCGTTCGCCCGGCAAGAGACATGCAGGCCGCATTCAGCGCACCAATCTACATCAATGACCGTTCGGGTGCTCGCCGGATCAACCGCCGCACACCCAAGGGTGCATGACAATTGTCACCCAGCATTCCTGAAGCCCGTCACTATGCACGCATGGCCGGCCTGCCCACACTGTTCCCGAACTTCAATCGGGAGAACGGAACATGGAACAACCTGTCATCGCAGAGTGTCGGGCGCTGCACCATCAATATGGATCGACCCCGGCGCTGGCCGGCATCGACCTGACCCTTCATGGCGGACAGGTCACTGCGCTGCTTGGCCCCAACGGCGCGGGCAAGACCACGCTGATTCACCTGCTGCTCGGAGTGCTGCCGCTGCAGCGGGGCCGGCTCGAGCTCTTCGGCGGTGACCAACCGGGCAGCAAGCAGGCGCAGCGCCGCATCGGCGTCATGCTCCAGGCCAGCGGCGTGCAGGACAACCTGACGGTCGCTGAGCTGCTGACCCTGTTCGCCAGCTTCTACCCCGAACCGGATTCGCAGATCGGGCTGCTCGATGAACTCGACCTGGTCGATCTCGCCGACCGTCGCTTCGACCGCCTCTCGGGTGGCCAGAAGCAGCGCGCACTCTTTGCGCTGGCCGCAGTCGGCCGTCCGGACTGGCTGATTCTCGACGAACCCACCACCGGGCTCGACCCCGCTGCGCGCCGGATCCTCTGGCGCGCCATCGAGGCGCGCCGTCGGGCCGGGGTTTCGATCCTGCTTTGCACGCATTTCATGGACGAAGCGCAGAAGCTCGCCGATCACGTCATCGTGCTCCACCACGGCCGCATGCTCGAACAGGGCTCGCCCGATACCATCCGCCGGTGCGTGCCCAGCGACCGCATCCTGGTCCGCACTGCCCTGCCGCCGGAGAAGCTGTGCACCCTGCCGGCGGTCCAGGCCGTGCACTCCGGCGAGGAGCGGACCGAGATCCTAAGTCGCCGCGGCATCGACACCGTACGCGCCCTGCTCGCCGCCGATGAGACCGTCGCGGACCTCGAAGTCGCCGGCGCCGATCTGGAAACCGCATTCCTCGCCCTGACCGATTCCGCCCAACCGCAACGGGAGGCCGCATGAACGCCGCCAATCCTTCCATCCAGCTCGTCCGCGCGCAGTGGCTCAACCTGCTGCGCACGCCGGCCTATACCCTGCCGACCCTGCTCTTCCCGGTGATGTTCTACGTGTTCTTCGGGCTGCTCATGCTCAAGGGCCAGTCGCTGTGGCTGCTGTGCACCTTCGCCACCTTCGGTGTCATGGGTGCTGCGCTCTTTGCCTTCGGTGTCAGCATCGCCACCGAACGCGCCCAGGGCTGGCTGCTGCTGCTGCGCGCTTCACCCGCGCCGGTGTCGGCGGTCATTGCCGGCAAGGCCTTCGGCGCGCTGCTGTTCGCGCTCATCATCGTGGTGATGATGAGCGCGCTGGCCGCGGCCTTCGGCGAGGTTCGTCTCGACACCACACAGTGGCTGGGG
>SR_TP_S13solDRAFT_1000837_pt1 | contig 10778 bp, 10 predicted proteins | sample SodReaTP_S13sol_FD_11159 | JGI IMG/M metagenome (IMG submission 11159) | reverse complement strand
CCGTCAACAGCATCCGCCACACCGCCCTGGCACTGGGCGCAATCGCGGCCTTCGCGACCCTGGGCGCGGCGGTTCGGATGCAGCAGTCGTCGAGCGAAGTCGAAAACGCCTGGTGGGAGAGTTACTCCGCCGAACGCCTGGCCGAGCTGCGCGACGACCCCGAACGCGCCGTGCTGGTCAACATGACCGCCGACTGGTGCATCACCTGCAAGGTCAACGAGGGCGTGGCGCTGAACACCGACGCGGTGCGCGAGGCCCTGGCGACCAACGATGTCGTCTACATGAAGGGTGACTGGACCCGCCGGGACGAGAACATCACTGCCTACCTGTCGGAATTCGAGCGCAACGGCGTGCCGCTCTACGTGCTCTATCCGCACGACGGCGGGCAGCCGAGGGTGCTGCCCCAGGTGCTCAGTCCGGGACTGGTCGTAAGCGCCATCGAATCACTCTGAATCCGTTCGACACAACCTAAGGAGAGGTAAACACCCATGATCGATCGAAGCATCCAGTTGTTCACCGCCGCCCTCATCCTCGTGATGTCCGCCGCGGTCATGGCCGCGCCGCGGATCGGCGAGCCCGCGCCCGATTTCAGCGTGGTCGACACGCAGGGCGATGTTCATTCCCTGTCCGACTACGCCGGCAAGCTGGTGGTGCTGGAATGGACCAACCACGATTGCCCCTTCGTGCGCAAGCACTATGGCGCCGGCAACATGCAGGAGCAGCAGCGCATCGCCCGCAACGAGCACGATGCCGTGTGGCTGACGGTCATCTCCTCGAAGCCCGGTTCGCAGGGACACGTCAGTCCGCAACAGGCCGACGAACTGACCAGCTCGCGCAATGCCTATCCGAATGCCGTGCTGCTGGACGAGTCCGGCGACATGGGCCGCGCCTTTGACGCGCGCGTGACGCCGCACATGTACATCATCGACCCCGACGGCATCCTGCGCTACATGGGCGGCATCGACTCCAACCCGAGCGCCAATCCGGACGATATCCCGGGCGCCACGCAGTACGTGAAGGTCGCGCTCGACGAGATGGCCGCCGGCGAGGAGATTTCCCAGGCGACGACCCGGCCTTACGGCTGTACCGTCAAGTATTGAGTTGGTGTGGGTCGGGGTTGCCGGTGAGTGAAGCGCGTTCATACGAAATCGCAGATTTCCAAATCACGCGCTCCACTCACCGGCAACCCCTTTGCTGATGTATTGAAAAAGAAAGCGGTGTGGTGCGTCGGTCGGGCGATTTGGAAATCCCTGATTTCGTATGAGCCCGACCGACGCACCACACCGCGCCCCCGACCAGAAAACCATCCCTGTACACCGACGCTGACTGTAGCTATGCTCGATGGCACGACAACCGCCAGAGGGCAAACCATGGGTACCAACAAGATCATCGGCATCGTTCTGATTATCGTCGGCGCCGGACTGCTTTTCTTCGGCATCCAGGCCACCGGCTCGCTGGCCGAGGAAGTGCACGAGACCTTCACCGGCCGCTTTACCGACCAGACCACCTGGTACCTGCTCGGTGGGGGTGCGGCGCTGGTGGTCGGCCTGATCATGACGCTGCGCGGCAGGAAGTAGGCAGATTCAACGCCCTGAAGGGACGGCGCGCTCCCGAACGGGGGCAGGCAGTGCGCATACTTGCTCGCGTTCATACGAAATCGGAGATTTCCAAATCACGCGAGCAAGCACCCGCACTGCCTGCCCCTCGGCTTTCCACCGCACGCAATACAGCAGCGCTTCCAGACCATGATCCGCAATCCCTCGACCGACACCGCCTGCGTTCATGCCGGCGAGCAGCATGAAGACAGCCGCTTCGGCGTCAATACCCCGATCGTCACCAGTACGGCCTTCGACTATCGCGAAGGCGGCGTGCGCTATCCGCGCTACGTCAATGCGCTCAACCACGAAGTCGCCGCCGGCAAGCTTGCCGCGCTCGAGGGCGCCGAGGCCGCCCGCATCACCGCCTCGGGCATGGGCGCGATCAGCGCGGTCTTGCTGAGCCTGATGAAGCCGGGCGATCACGCCGTCATCCTCGACGGCCTCTACGGCGGCACCACGGATCTCATAGAGGGCCTGCTCGAACCGATGGGCATGCGTTTTGCCAGCTGGAACGGCAATCCGGATTCCCTGGCCGGTCTGTTCGAGGACGACACGCGCTTGCTGATGGTCGAATCGCCGACGAACCCGTTGCTGTCGATCGTCGATCTGGCAGCCACCGCGAAGATCGCCAGGGCGCACGGTGTCACCAGCTTCGTCGACAACACCTTCGCCACGCCCATACTGCAGCGCCCGATCGAGCACGGCTTCGACCTGGTGATGCACTCGGCCACCAAGTATCTCGGCGGGCATTCGGACCTGCTGTGCGGTGCACTGGCCGGATCAGGCGATCTGATCGAACGAATCCACCCCAACATCGTGCGCCTGGGCGCAACACTCAACGGCCAGGACCTGGCCCTGCTCGAGCGGTCGATGAAAACGCTCGCCTTGCGAGTCGGGCGGGCCTGCGACAACGCGGCCGAACTGGCCCGTCGTCTCGACGCCGACATGCGCATTGCCGACACGCTTTATCCCGGCTTGCCGACGCATCCCGGCCATTCGGTCGCAGCCGAGCAGATGAGCCGCTTCGGCGGCATGCTGACGTTCAGGCTGGGAGATGCCATCGATCCGGAAGCCTTTCTCGATCGCCTCGCGCTGATCCGCCCGGCGGTCAGCCTCGGCGGCGTGGAGTCGACCGTCAGCCAACCCTCGAAGACCAGCCATGCCAAGTTGGCCGACGCGAAACGCAAGGCGCTTGGCATCGACGATCGGCTGATGCGCCTGTCGGTGGGCATCGAGGGGGTGAAGGATCTATGGGACGATCTCTATGAGGCGCTGGGAGCTTGACGACGGAGCGCTCCCCGCCACGGCAACTTCAAACAAGTGGGCCACACGCCTGATCACGCAACGCTCAGCCGTCGCACCAGTACAATGACTCTGAGTGTAACCTGACGATCCGCGCGGCCCACCAGTAGCTATCACGCCCAAGAGGCGGTTGATCGGTTCCGACACGCGACTTTCTGTATATGTGCCAGCGCTACTGCGCCTGGTCGTCATCCGATAAGCTCGCACATAGTACGTCCGGGCTTAGGCGTTCTAGATCGATCTCATCACTTCCACCTGACATCTCGCCGCCTTCGAACTCATAGGTGAGCGTTGCGCGATCACATGTCTCGAACTCAATCATCGCCGTTCCCACTGAATGAGCTTCTGCGGCGGGACTGGACGCATCGAATCGGCCACCGACAACCTGGAATAGCTCTAGGTTTACGACGTGATCACCGTCTTGAAATTCGCCCTGGGCAAGATACCACCGTTGTTCATCCGGGCCGCCAGCATTTTCCGAGTAGGTGAACCAGTAGACGACGAATAGCGGTGGAGTGCGTTCAACAATCACGTCGAATGCGAATCCCTGTCCTGCCGTGTCCGGATCATACCAAGAGCCGGACATCCCGAAATTGATGGCCTTATGCTCTGGGCGTGGTGGCGTTTCGCCGTCTGGTCCAGGTGCCCCCTCTATCAGCCATGTTCGTATAGTCAGTTGATCCGTTTGGAAGTCAAGCCTGGGTTCTCCCATCGGCATGCGTTCGCCAACTCCGGGCTCATCGCAATTGATCTTGTGCCAAAGAAGGCTTTCTTCGACCGAGGTAGGGTCAACTAGTAGTCTACTTGGATCCTGACTACTGGGCACCCAAATCAGACTTTCATACGAATTTCCGGCGCGCAGATCCAACCCAGTTTGTTCGTAGCCTTCCCCACCCGGACTATGACAGTCCGCGCAGTTTTGATCGAATATGGGCTGGATATCCGAGTTGAAGTCATGGGGCCGACCAAAAGGAGCAAAAGTTTCTGAATAGCAATCCTCCTGTCCCCAGACATGTCCTATATTCAAAATCGATAAAATGGTTAGCGTCAGCAGTATAACGATCTGCTTGGAGTGCTTTGCATGCTTCATGATGTGCTCCTGAACCGACCCCCTAAACTAGATGGCGGTGCGTTGCTCTGCCAAAGAGTCAATTTAGAGAAGATCCAGATTAAACTGGTCCAACGCATAGTTTATGGAAGAGTAGTATGTGTGCTGTCCTGGACTTACAGGGCAACCAGTCCCGCCGTCCCCAGCTACAGTCATTCCCACGGCGTAGACGTGCCAGACTGCGGTCACCACTTGAACTAGAGGTCCTCCAGAATCACCTACATCTGCGCATGCATCGACCTTGATCAAGTGAGTAACCGGGACAGTGTTGCTGATTGTCGGCTCCCAGATATACCGGGTCGCACTCATTGACTGAATTCTGCCGCAATGCGGCCCGTCGGTGGTCTGCCCGTAACGACAAACATAGGCGTTCACATAACCATCGGTTGAGCCGCTCAAGATAGGATTTAGCCCGTCCTAGGGATTGATCTCTCCCACCGGCGTCCAAGAGGAATTGGCCGAAACCCAGGCAACATCGCGATTTGATTCAACAAAATCAGGTACGCCAGGCTCGCTATAGACAACGGGCGGGAAACTGGATGCCGCAAGGGTTCCCATGGTTTGGCTGTTATGTCCTGTGACGTTGTCATTTCCCCAACCACAGTGTCCGGCAAACGTGAAGCCGCCATCAACCGAGAAACCTACTGAACATGTGCGCTGTCTGGGCGCGTTATCGGCTGGGTCACCACCTCGTATATCATTCAGGAACGCTGCCCTGGTGATCGACTCGTCAAGCCTTAAGAGGGATGCTTCGATGCCATTGGCAGCAAGATATGCTTGTATCTGAGATCGTGCCGCATCTTGGAGATCGAGCACCTCAAGTACCAACTGATTGGCTTCAGCATCCACATGCCATCCTGCAATGGAGGAATTAAATTGTGAGCCGTGGAAAATTTCGATCAGCCGCTTTGATGCGGCCTGAAAGTCCTCCAAACTGTGAGAAACGAGTACTGGTAACGCTCCTGCTGCGCTGACTGCGGACCGCAGCTCTGCTTTCGTAAATGCCACGGCCAGCATTCCGGCATCATCGTCAAACCATGCTCCGGCGTAGGCTTCGCCAAGTTCTTCTTTGAGAATTTGATGTACAGCAATTGCTTCTGATTGCGATGCAAGCGCTGATTCAACCTCCTTCGGAGTCATGTTGAACCGTTCTTGCAGAGCACTAGAAATATCGGCAGCGGGTCTTGACTGATCAGCCGATATTGCCTCAGATATTAGACACAGCGCTGTGAAAGTGGCTAAACCCCAAACGCCAAGTTGATTTACCGTCCAGGGTTGCGGGTTGCTCACGGTCATCCTCCTACGATGTTTACCAACGCATTTTTAGGGGTACCTTAAATCTGGTCGCTTGTCAAGGCCACTGTGCTGGAATGTTGGTAGCACATAGTCTGTCCCACTTCGTGGGTCGGAAGGCTCAAGACCACTTCTACAATGGCGGCGCCACACGTTTGTTCGTTGCCTGCTTGCTCGTTGCCTGCTGGTAGGAATAGGCGAGGCCCAGCAGGGTCGGCTCACTCCGGACCGAATCGAAGAACGACAGCTCGGCCGACGATGCCTCGATCCGCCCCATCGGCATCGTAATGATCAGATGACCGGGTCGGATACTTGCGCTCGCTCATACGGTCACCCGAAATCGCGAACGCAGGCACTTGTGTTTCTTCCACCCCATTCAACACAGAGGCAGCCGTTCGGACCTATCGGGCGACTTCGACGCAGCCGAGAAGCGCAGACCCGGTCGGATTCAGAGCCGGCGATGTCTGAGCGGAGCGAGTTGAGCCGGCTCCCGACCGGGTCGAGCATCGCAGGGAATCCCTCGTCGCGAATTCGCGACGAGGGACAAGTCGTACGAGCCCGACAGGTCCAAACTGCCGCCGGCCTCTACTAGCGCCCGCCTGGCTCGGCGAAGCCGGCGAACCACTTGCGCACTTCTTCGTACCAGTACAGCGAGTTGTTGGGTTTCAGGACCCAGTGGTTCTCGTCCGGGTAGTAGATCAGGCGCGATTCGATGTCCTTGCTCTGCAGCGTGCGGAACAGTTCGAAGGCCTGGCCGACGGGTACGCGCAGGTCCTGCTGGCCGTGGATGATCAGCGCCGGCGTGTCGAAGTGCTTGGCGTAGTAGTGCGGCGAGATCTCGCGGTAGATTTCCGGCACTGCCCAGAACTGGCCAAAGCGGTTGGCGTGCACGGCGAAGTCGGCCGCCATCTGCGAATACATGTTGTAGACCGGGGCGTGGATCAGCAGGGCGTTGAAGGGATGTTCCTTGCCGAGCAGGATCGAGGAAAGATAACCGCCGTAGCTGCCGCCGCCGGCGACCATCCGATCGCTGTCGATCCAGTCCCTGTCGGCAAACCACTCGGCCGCGGCGATGGGGTCGTTGTAGGGTGCGGTGATCCAGTCGGGGTTGATGAAGTCGACGAAGTCCTGGCCGAAACCGGACGAGCCGTGGAAGTTGTGCCAGGCGGTGACGTAGCCCCAGGAGGCGAAGGTCTGGGCGTTCCAGCGGAAGTGGAAGGTGTCGTTGATCGAGCCGTGCGGGCCGCCGTGGATCAACAGGAACAGCGGGTATTGCCTGCTCTCGTCGAAGCCCGGCGGATAGTTGACCCACATCTGGATCTCGGCGCCGTCGTGGCCGCTGTAGGTCACCGACTCGTAGCTGCCGGTATCGAGCGAATCGAGCAGGGCCTGGTTGATCGTGCTCAGGCGCGCCGCCTCGCCGCTGTCGGTGTCGATGCGCACCAGGCGGGGCGGGTAAAGGTAGCTCTGGTTGGTGCCGATGAGGGTGCCGTCCTCGGCAATCGCAAGGTCGCCGTAGCTGGTCTCGGCGGTGATGGCACGCGGCTGACGTCCTTGCGCGTCGATGAAGAACACGCGCACCGTGCCCTGGTCCTCGATCGAGCCGTAGAAACCGCTCGAGTCCGGTGCCCAGACCAGGCCGGAGGCCGAACGGTCCCAGTTTTCGGTGATGTTGCGCTGCTCGCCCGTCGCTAGGTCGACCAGCACGATGTCGCGCGTGTCGCCGTAGAAGCCGACGATGTCCTGCTGCAGGTAGGCCAGGGTCTTGCCGTCGGGGCTGAACATCGGGCTCGAATCGCCGGCCTCGTTGGCCTCGCTCAGGTTGTCGGCCTCATCACCACCGATCTGGGCCAGGAACAGGTCGTAGTCGGGATCGATGCCGTCGCGCTTGCGATCGGCGACGAAGGCGATATGGGTTTCTTCGGGATGAATGTCGTAACTGCCGGCCCCGGCGCCGGAGCGCGACAGCTGCCAGCCCAGCGGCCGGGTGATCGCCTCGACCTCACCGCCGTCGGCGGGAATGCGGAAGACGTGGTTTTCACGCTCCTCGTCGATCCAGCGGTCCCAGGACGAATACGGCAGGGCATTCCACTGGTGGGCCGAGACCCTGGATTCCTTCTCCTCCTTTAGCTTTTCGGTCATTTCTTCCCAGTTCAGGTCCGGCCAGACGCTGGAGGTGAAGTAGATGTGCTCGCCGACCCACTTGAGACCGCCTGCGCCGGTGGGCACCTCGCTCAGGCGCTGCGCCTCACCGGGCCCGTCCATGCGGATCACGTAGATCTGGCCCGCTTCGTCATCGCCGCGCCTGGCAACGAAGGCCAGCCGCAGTCCATCGGGCGAGAACACCGGGCTGGATGCATCCTGGCCCTCGACGGTGAGCGGTCGCTCGACCGATGCATCGGCGGCGAACAGCCAGAGCCGCGTCTCGCCCTTGTCCTTTTCGACGTCGTAGTCGGTCACCGGCGCCACGATCCACTCGCCGTCGGGCGAGATCACGGGCGAGCCGATGCGGTCGAGCTGCCACAGCACCTCGGCGGAAAGAACCTTGCGTTCGTCTTCGCCGTCACCTTGCTGGGCGAGTGCCAGGGTCGGGAGGAGGAGTAGCAGGATTGGCAATAATCTCATCATGAAGTGCCCTCTGTTATCGCTTGCTGTTGGTTGCTGTTCGTCGGGCGCCCCGCTGCGGTGCGGAGGCGCTGAGTACGCTGTCAAGTACAGCTGGAACCACGGAATACACGGAACGGCACGGTATCGGGTCATGAGAAAGTCGCTTTTCAAGAAAAGATTCTTTCGTTCAAGTCCTTGCGTGTGTTCCGTGGTCAATTGTTTTCTTGCAGTTCCTGGCCGCATCGCCTAGCCGGAGTAGCGCTTCAGCGAATCCACCGCCATGGTGTAGGCGGAGTCGGCGGTTTCGTTGGAAATTTCTTCGATGCTGAGGGTGCCCTCCATGTAGAAGGCGTCCCAGATATTGACCATTTCGATGGGCTTCTCGAGACGGCCGTAGATGATCTGGTTGGCCGGCGGCGGCGGCACGTGGATGCAGGCGCCGAAATAGGGCACCAGGAAGAAGGTCCTGAGTTTGCCTTCACCGTCGGTCTCGACCGGCACGACGAAACCGGGAATGCGGATCTTCTGGCCGTCGAATTCGCTCACGGTTTCCCAGGACTGGAATTCCTCGGCCGAGGCGTAGCCGGAATGGTCGACATTCTGCGAGGCCTCGTCCCAGGCCATCCTCTCCGACTCCGGCATGAGGTCCATCCATTCGACCTCGCGCACCTCGCTGGCCCAGGCGCTGCCGATCAGAAACAGGCCGAACGCGGCCCCCGCGGCGATGATCGTTCGCTTCATGGTCTGTCCGTGCATGGATTCGATTCTACGCTCAATGCAGACCATTCCGCCGGCGCGGGGTTCAAAGCCGCACCTGCATCCCGTCGGCCAGGGTGCGACGATAGGCCATGATGTCCGGCGCCAGCGCCACCAGCAGGCCGACGATGAAGATGCCGGCCAGCACCAACCACTGCCAGGCTTCCGGCGACGTCACGCCGACCGCAAGCCCGAACACGTCGAGCAGCCAGGGGCCGAGCGCGACGATGGCGCCGACCGCCAGGCCGACGCCCAGCAGCAGACCGCCCAGGACGATCAGCCCGGCCTCGAATACCAGCAGCGCGGCGATCTGCCAGGCGCGTGCACCGTTGGCTCGCAGGATGGCCATCTCGCGCCGGCGCTCGTTGAGCGTGGTCAGCAGCACGGTGACCATGCCGAGCAGGCCGGTGATCACGACCAGGATGGCCACCATCCGGAGCACCAGCTCGGCCACGCCGGTCAGCCGCCACAGTTGCTGCAGGGTGATGCCCGGCATCACCGCCGACAGCGGCTCGGCTTCGTACTCATTGAGCGATCGCTGCAGCCCGAACACCGCCGCCGGCGTGGTCATGCCGACCAGCACGGCCGAGAGGGCATCCGGTTCGTGCTCGTGGGCGTGCTCGCGCGCTTGCTCGGCGTCGAGCCCGCTGCCGGGCCGGTGCACGCCCGACTCCCAACCGACGTGGATCACGCCGTAGGCATTGATCGGGATGTAGAGATTGCGGTCGACCGGCGTGCCGGTCGGGGCGAGCACGCCGCTGACGGTGAAGGGGTGGTCCTCGTGCTCGTGCAGGCTGACGTTGCCGCCGCCGTGGGCCAGGTGAATCTCGTCGCCCACGGAGTAACCGAAACGCCGCGCGACCTGGTGACCGATGACGACGTCGAACAGGTCGGTGAAGGTCGCGCCGGCGGCCATTTCGAGCGGCTGCCGGTCGGCGTAGCGATAGTGTTCGAAGAAGGCTTCGGTGGTGCCGACGACGCGCTCGCCGCGGTGGCTGTCGCCGATCAGCAGCGGGATGGTCCACTCGACCATGCGCTGGTCTTCGATGTGCCCGAGCGTGTCGCGCGAGATGTTGTTGCCCGGCGTGCCGAGGCCGAACACCGTGTTGAGCAGAAGCTGCACCGGCGCGGTGCGGGCGCCGACGATCAGGTCGGTGCCGGACACCGATCGGTAGAAGCCCTGACGCACATCCTGGCGCAATTGCTCGACCATCACCAGCAGCGCGATCGACAGGCCGATGGTGAACACCGTCAGCAGCACCGTCGTGCGCCGGTTCAGCAGGGAGCGCCAGGCCAGGCGAAGCAGGGTCATGCCGTTTCCCCCGCCCGGTTGATTTCGGGCAGCTCGACAACGCGGTCGAAGCGCGCGCCGAGCGCCAGGTCATGACTGACGAACAGCAGCGCGCTGCCGGCCTCGTCAATGCGCTCGAACAGCAGGTCGAGAAAGCGATCGCGGCGGTCGGCGTCCAGGGCCGAGGTGGGTTCGTCGGCCAGCACCAGCTCCGGCTGGCCGATCAGGGCACGTGCCGCGGCCACGCGCTGCTGCTGGCCGACGCTGAGCGTATCGGCGCGGCGGTGCCACAGCGAATGCTCGAGATCCATGGCCGCGAGCAACCGCCGGGCGGCGGCTTCGACCTGGCCGGCCCGTTGCGCGCGGGCGCTGGAGAAGCGACAGGGCAGGATCACGTTGGCGACCACATCCAGCCAGGGCAGCAGATTGAACTGCTGGAAGATCACGCCGAGATGGTCGGCGCGGAAGCGGTCGCGGCCGCCGCGAGACAAAGTGGCCAGGTCCTTTCCGCACAGTTCGATGCGGCCGGATTGCGGCACGACCAGGGCACCGACGGCCGCCAGCAGGGTGGATTTTCCCGAGCCGCTGGGCCCATGCAGGAAGACCTTCTGTCCTGCGGCGACGTTGAACCGCTCGATATCCAGCACCGGCCGATTCTCGCCGGGCCAGGCGAAGCGCAGGGAGTCGATGGCGAGTACCGCGTTCATGACGGCCTATTGTGCCGCACGGCGTTCCACGTTTGGTGAGGCCCGGCGGTGCGAAGCGAGTCGGGCCGGCTCCCGACCGGGCCGAGCATCGCAGGGCACCCTTCGTCGCGATTTCG
>SR_TP_S13solDRAFT_1000836_pt1 | contig 10781 bp, 10 predicted proteins | sample SodReaTP_S13sol_FD_11159 | JGI IMG/M metagenome (IMG submission 11159) | reverse complement strand
TAGCCACTTGAGACTGCGCTCATGCGCTGCCCCTTCTGCGGAGCCCCCGATACCCGGGTGATCGATTCACGGCTTGCAGGTGAAGGCGACCAGGTGCGCCGTCGTCGCGAGTGCCTCTCCTGTTCCGAGCGCTTCACCACCTACGAGAACGCGGAGCTGAACATGCCCCGGGTGGTCAAGCGCGACGGCTCCCGGGAGCCGTTCAACGAGGACAAGCTCAAGTCCGGCATGACCCATGCGCTGGAGAAGCGCGCCGTGTCCACGGACAAGGTGGAAGAGGCGGTGGCGCGCATCAAGCGCAAGCTGCTGGGCCAGGGCGAGCGGGAGGTGGATTCCCGGCGCATCGGCGAGTGGGTCATGGAAGAACTGCGCAACCTGGACCAGGTGGCCTACATCCGCTTCGCCTCGGTGTACCTGAGCTTCGCCGACGTGCAGGCCTTCCGGGAGGTGATCGAGCGCCTGGAGAAGGACCTGACCCCTGAGATGCGCAAGCACCAGATCCCGCTGCTCGGTGACGAGGAGGGGGAGGGCAAAGACTGAAAATAATTTTGACAGGATTTACATGATTAACATGATGTTATAAATACTTTTTAATCTTGTTAATCATGTAAATCCTGTCAAATATTTTAAGCCTGAATGACCACGGAAACTGACACTCGCCACATGGCCCGGGCGCTGCAGCTGGCGCGGCGGGGTCTGTACACCACGGATCCCAATCCGCGGGTGGGCTGTGTCATGGTCCGCGACGGGCAGGTGCTGGGCGAGGGCTTTCATGTGCGCGCCGGCGAGCCCCATGCGGAGATCCTGGCCCTGCGCCAGGCCGGCGAGGCCGCCCGGGGCGCCACGGTCTACGTGACCCTGGAGCCCTGTGCCCACTTCGGCCGCACACCGCCCTGCGCCGACGCGCTGATCCATGCGGGCGTGGCCCGGGTGGTGGCCGCCATGGTGGACCCCAATCCCCGGGTTGCAGGGCAGGGTCTGGCACGACTGACCGCCGCCGGCATAACGACCGCCAGCGGCGTACTGGAGGCCGAGGCACGGGCGTTGAACCCGGGGTTCATCAGCCGCATGGAGCAGGGCCGGCCTTATGTCCGGGTGAAGCTCGCCATGAGCCTGGACGGGCGAACCGCCATGGCGAGCGGGGAGAGCCGCTGGATCACCGGCGAGGCCGCGCGCCGGGACGTGCAGCGCCTGCGGGCCCGCGCCGGCGCGATCCTCACGGGCTCGGGCACCGTGCTCGCCGACAATCCGGGTCTGGATGTGCGGCTCTCTGCGCAGGAACTGGGCATCGAGGGGCCTGTACGTCAGCCCCTGCGGGTGGTGCTGGACACACGGCTTGCCTGCACGCCCGAGGCGAAACTGTTCACCACAGGCGGTCCGGCGCTGGTGCTGACAGCCGAGCAGGACACTGCCCGCTACACACAACTTCAGGCGTGCGGCGCCGAGGTGGAGGCCGTGGCCTCCGCCCCCCGCGGACTGGATCTGCACGCGGTCCTGGAACTGTTGGCCCGGCGCGGGATCAATGAGCTTCACGTCGAAGCAGGCCCGATCCTGTGCGGTTCCCTGATGCAGGCGGGCCTGGTGGACGAACTGGTGATCTACATGGCCCCGCACCTGATGGGCAACGATGCCCGGGGCCTGCTGAACCTCGGACTCGAACACATGGACGAGCGGGTCCCACTCAGGATCGAGGACATCCGCGCCGTGGGCGGAGACTGGCGCATCGTGGCGCGTCCGACGGCATGATTCTTAAATGGACAGGATGCACAGGAATAAAAGGACTGAAAAGGACTCGACAGGATTAACATGATTTACAGGATTTTTGGTTCTTTTCATCAAGTAAATCATGTTAATCCTGTCCGATCCTGATCTTTTTGGGGTCCAAATAATCCTGTTCATCCTGTCCATTGTTTTCGTTTTGAACACAGAGATCACGAGCATGTTCACAGGCATCATCCAGGCGGTCGGCGAGGTGGCGGGCATCGAGCCCAGGGGCGGCGACTGCCGGCTGCGCATTCGCACCGGCAAGCTGGACCTCTCCGATGTGCAACTGGGCGACAGCATCGCCGTGAACGGCGTGTGCCTGACCGCCGTCGAACTGCCTGGGGATGGATTCGTGGCCGATGTCTCCGGGGAGACCCTGTCGCTCACCAGCCTGGGCGCACTGGGCAAGGGCAGTGCCGTGAACCTGGAGAAGGCCCTGACGCCCACCACGCGCCTGGGCGGGCACCTGGTGAGCGGTCACGTGGACGGACTGGGCGAGGTGCTGTCCCTGAAGGACGACGGCCGCTCCGTGCGCTACGAGATCCGCGCCCCGGCAGGCCTCGCACGCTACATCGCGCCCAAGGGCTCCATCTGCATGGATGGCGTGAGCCTCACCGTCAACCGGGTGGATGGTGCGGTGTTCTCCGTGAACATCGTGCCCCACACCCAGCAGGAGACCACCATCCGCTTCTACCGGGCCGGCACCCGGGTGAACCTGGAGGTGGACCTGATCGCCCGCTACCTGGAACGCCTGCTGCTGGGCGAGAAGGCCGCCGAGTCCGGCAGCGGACTGACCGAGGCCTTCCTGGCGGAACACGGATTTCTTGGAAAGAAATGATCGGACAGGATTTACATGATTAACCGGATGAAATTCTTTTAAAATCATAATAATCCTGTTAATCCTGTCTAATTTACTTTAATCATTTATCCCACTCGGATGACCATGGCATTCAACACCACAGAAGAGATCATCGACGACCTGCGCCAGGGGCGCATGGTGGTCATCCTGGACGACGAGGACCGTGAGAACGAGGGCGACCTGCTCATGGTGGCCTCCATGGTGCGCCCGGAGGACGTCAACTTCATGGCCCGGTATGGCCGAGGGTTGATCTGCCTGACCCTCACCCGGGAGCGCTGCAGGCAGCTCAAGCTGCCTCTGATGGTCACCGACACCAACGACCAGCACGGCACCAACTTCACCGTCTCCATCGAGGCGGCAGAAGGGGTGACCACGGGCATCTCCGCCTACGACCGGGCCCACACCATCCGCACCGCCGTGGCGCCCAATGCCCAGCCCACCGACGTGGTGCAACCCGGACACGTGTTCCCGCTGATGGCCCAGCCGGGCGGCGTGCTGGTGCGCGCCGGCCACACCGAGGCGGGCTGCGACTTCGCCCGTCTGGCCGGCTTCGAGCCGGCGGCGGTGATCGTGGAGATCCTCAACGAGGACGGCACCATGGCGCGGCGCCCGGATCTGGAGAAGTTCGCCGCCGAGCACAATCTCAAGATCGGCACCATCGAGAACCTGATCCGCTACCGCATCGAGAACGAGAAGAGCGTCGAGCAGGTGGCCGAGACCGCCTTCCCCACGGAGTTCGGTGAGTTCCGCCTGCATGCCTTCGAGGACGTGATCGGCAAGGAACTGCACTTCGCCCTGGTGATGGGCGAGATCCGCGGCGACGAGCCCACCCTGGTACGCGTGCACGTGGAACACACCCTGTGCGACACGCTCGCCTACAACGGCCCCGACTGTGGCTGGCCCCTGCGTGACGTCCTGTCACGCATCAGTGCCGCCGGCAAGGGCGTAGCGGTGATCATCCGCAAGCCCGAATCCTCCCGGGACCTGGTGCGCCGCATCCGCCAGATGGCACTCAAGGAACGCCGCCCGGTGGAGCACGGCGAGGCCGAGCCCGTGGAACTGCGCACCCACGGCATCGGCGCCCAGATCCTCGCGGAACTGGGTGTGCAGAAGATGCGCCTGCTGTCGGCGCCCAAGCGCTTCCACGGCCTGGGTGGCTTCGGCCTGGAAGTGGTCGAGTACGTGAGCGACTGACCCCAAAGCGGGTACACTGGGAGAACTGGCTTCGTGGTGTGACGCAAAGAGCGCAAAGACGCAGAGGACGCAAAGTTTTTGATTTGAAATGATTACACTTTGCGCTCTCTGCGTCTTTGCGCTCTCCGCGTTTAATTCCAGACCCAACCAATCAACCAACCGGATACCGTCATGAATTCGATCAAGACCATTGAAGGCGACTTCACCCAGGCCGCCGGCGGCCGTTACGGCATCGTGCTGGCCCGCTTCAACAGCTTCATCGTGGAGCGCCTGCTGGAAGGGGCGGTCGACACCCTGCGCCGTCACGGGGTGAAGGACAAGGACATGACCATCGTGCGCGTACCCGGCGCCTATGAACTGCCCCTGGCCGCCCAGGCCATGGCGAAGTCCGGCAAGCACGACGCCATCATCGCCCTGGGCTGCGTGATCCGCGGCGCCACCCCGCACTTCGACTACGTGGCCGGCGAGAGCGCCAAGGGCCTGGCCATGGTCTCCATGGACAGCGGTCTGCCGGTGTCTTTCGGCGTGCTCACCACCGACAGCATCGAACAGGCCGTGGAGCGCGCCGGCACCAAGGCGGGCAACAAGGGCGTGGACGCCGCCATGGGCGCCCTGGAGATGGTCAGCCTGATGAAGCAGTTGAAGGGCTGAGCCTTGACCGGACCCGACAATCGACGCCTGAGCCACGCCCGCCGCCAGTCCCGGCGCGTGGCCATGCAGGCCCTCTACCAGTGGCAGCTCACCGGCTACCACCCCAAGGACATCCTGTTGCAGTACCGGGAAGACCCGGAGCTGGAGAAGGCCGATGCGGATTACTTCCGGGAACTGCTGCTGGGCGTCACCGAACAGGTGGACGAACTGGACGAACTGCTCGCACCCCAGATGGACCGCAGCGTCGCCGAGCTGGACCCGGTGGAACGTGCCATCCTGCGCCTGGCCACCTTCGAACTGAAGCAGCGCATCGATATTCCCTACCGGGTGGTCATCAACGAGGCGGTGGAACTGACCAAGAAATTCGGCGCCACCGACGCCCACAAGTTCGTCAACGGCGTGCTGGACAAGCTGGGGCGTCAGCTGCGGGCCATGGAAGCCTCGGCTAACTGAAAGTCAAAAGCCGGAACGCAAAGGGCGCGAAGGATGCGCCAAGAACGCAAAGGATATCGTTATAAAACCCTATGCGACCTTCGCGCATACTCGCGTCCATAGCGGTTCGCTTTTCATTCGGTTTCAGGACGGACAGACCCGCACGTGCCGGAATTCGATCTCATCCGCAAGTACTTCACCCGACCCGGGACACGCCAGGACGTGATCCTGGGCGTGGGGGATGACGCGGCCCTGCTGCGGGTTCCGCCGGATCAGGAACTGGTCGTGTGCGTGGACACCCTGGTGTCCGGGGTGCATTTTCCCGCGGATACCCCGGCGCAAGCGGTGGGACACAAGGCACTCGCGGTGAATCTCAGTGATATCGCGGCCATGGGTGCGACACCCGCCTGGGCCACCCTGGCCCTGACCCTGCCCGAGGCCGACGAGGCCTGGCTGGCCGAGTTCAGCGAAGGCTTCCTGGGTCTGGCCCGCCGCTATGACGTGGACCTGGTGGGCGGGGACACCACCCAGGGCCCCCTGAGCGTCACGGTCCAGGTGATGGGTCTCGTGCCCCGTGGCCAGGCCCTGCGCCGGGCCGGCGCGCGGGCGGGGGAGGGCATCTATGTGACCGGCACCCTGGGCGACGCGGCCCTGGGACTCAGACAGTGGGCGCATCGGGGCCAGGGAGACGGGAACACGGACTGGCTCGTGGAACGACTCACCCATCCGAGTCCGCGCATCGAGGCGGGACTCGCCCTGCGCGGTCAGGCCCGCTGCGCCATCGACCTCTCCGACGGCCTGCTGGCGGATCTGGGCCACGTGCTCGAGGCCTCCGGGGTGGGCGCGACACTGCAGTTGTCCGAGATGCCCCTGTCCGAGGCCTTTCGTGCACTCTGTGGCGATGCCCCGGACTGGGGCCTGGCACTGGCCGGGGGTGATGACTACGAATTGCTGTTCACCCTGCCGGAAGGGGTGGCCGGGCTGCTCAGGACCTGCGTGCCCACGCCCTTCAACCGCATCGGGACCATCGACGCCGAACCCGGGCTGCGCCTCCTGGATGACGATGGCAGGCCATTCAGCCTTTTGACACCGGGTTACCAGCATTTCACCTGAGAACGGACCGAAACCATGCCCCGCATTCCGCCACCGCCCGCGCGCACGGTCTTCAGCGACCCGGTGCATTTCCTCGCCTTCGGTTTCGGCTCCGGGCTCTCACCCTGGGCACCGGGCACCGCCGGCACGGTGGCCGCCATCCCCCTGTTCCTGCTGCTGCAGCCGCTGCCCCTGTGGGCCTACCTGCTGGCCACGCTGCTGGTGACCCTGGCGGGCTTCTGGCTGTGCGGCCAGAGCGCGCGCAAGCTTGGGGTGCATGACCACCCCGGCATCGTCTGGGACGAGTTCGCCGGCTTCCTGGTGACCATGATCGCCGCGCCTGCGGGCTGGGTCTGGATACTGATCGGTTTCGCCCTGTTTCGCCTGTTCGACATCGTCAAGCCCTGGCCCGCCCGCTGGTTCGACCGGCAGATGCACACCGGCGCCGGGATCGTCATGGACGACATCGTGGCGGGTGTCTACGCCCTGATCGTGCTGCAGCTGATCGCCTGGTGGTGGGGCGGCAATTGAAGTGGGAAGTGAGAATTTGGAATTTGGAGGTACGAATCGAGCAAGGAGTGCGAAGCTTCCTACTTCCTGACTTTCTACTATTTCTCCCTTGTATCTTGTATCTTGTATCTTGTCTCTCTTCCCTTGTGATCACCCGTGGCACGCACCCCCTGGATTCTGCTCTGCCTGCTGATGCTCTCTCTGCCCGCCCAGGCGCGGGACGTGGTGGTGCTGGGTATCTTTCCCGACCGCGCCATGCTCGAAGTGGATGGCAAGCGCCAGGTGATGCGCGTGGGTGAACGCAGCGAAGAGGGCGTTCACCTGCTGTCCACGGACAGCCGGGCCGGGCACGTGGTGCTGGACATCAACGGACAGCGGCGTCAGGTGGCCCTGGGCGGACGGGCCGGCGGGAACTTCCAGGCCCGTGAGTCGGCCCGGGCACAGATCTATGCCGACTCCCGTGGTTCCTATACCACCACAGGCAGCATCAACGGCCGCACCATCACCTTCCTGGTGGACACCGGTGCCACCAGCATCGCCATGAGTTCCAACGAGGCGCAGCGTCTGGGCATCGACTACACCCGGGGCCAGCTCACCCAGGCGCGCACGGCCTCGGGGACCACGTTCGCCTATGAGGTCACCCTGGACCGGGTGCGCGTGGGCGAGATCGAGCAGCGCAATGTCCGGGCCATGGTCCTGCCCGGCAACTCCCCCCACATTGCCCTGCTGGGCATGACCTTCCTGAGCCGCGTCGAGATGCGCAACGAGGGGCAGGCGCTGATCCTGGAACAGCGGTTCTGATCCGGACACCCCGTTCGCGGCGAGGTCGCCGCTCCTACACCTTCACTCTGTAGGAGGCCCGACCACGGGCCGAACGCCGATGCCAGGGTGGATGTGGCGGTTTGCGACCGGATTGCCGCTCCTGCATCCACTCTCCAATCGACAGATCTTCAACAGCTTCCATGCGCTCCCTCACAGCACCAGGCTGCGGCAGCGCGATGCCTGCACCCCGATCTGTGCCAGGGCCGACAGCCCCGCCCGGACGAAAGTCTCGGAACCTGCCACGAACGCATCCCGTTGGGGCGCATCCGTGATCTCCGGCAAGGCAGACCGGATGACAGCTTCCACCTGAGCATCAGTCCCGACACGCAAGGCCTGGTAACGAAACCCGTCCAGGGCATCGTTCCAGGACCGGCACAGGTTGTCCTCGTAATGGGTCCGTTCCCCGCTGGCCACCCACACCAGGTCCAGGGCCTCGCCGGTCTCCTGGGCCAGCACATGCTCCACCAGGCTGTGCACCGGGCCGAAGCCCGTATCCATGGCCAGGAAGACCAGCGGGCCGGGATGCTCCTCGCTGAGCACGAAGTCACCCTCGGGGCCCTCGATGTCCACGCTCGTTCCCTTGCCCAGCTGATCCAGACAATGCCTGGTGAAGGGATCCTCTCGCGAGGCGTCCAGGTGAAACACCAGGTTGCGATCATCACAGGGGCAGTTGGCCAGGGGCAGGGTGCCGGATAACCCCCCGCCGAGATCCAGGCGAACGGACTGACCGGCGAGAAAGCGCAGCCGCTGGGTCCGGGGTGTCTGCAGGCGCAGGATCAGCACATGGGGGTCCGGGTGTTCGATGCCGCGCACCGTGGCGCTGACGCGCTGCAAGGGAATCTGCTCGGGGCCCTCGGCCAGCCCGGCCTCCAGCAGCAGGTCGGTGACCGGGGTGACGGAACACATCAGGGTGTAGGCCTGCTGCTTCTCCGCTTCGCTGAACACGTAGTCGTGGGGCCGGATCTTGCGCACCTCGCCCTCCAGCACCCGGGCGCGGCAATCCCCGCAGTTGCCATTGCTGCAGCCGTAATTGACCGACAGGCCGGCGCGCAGGGCGGCCTCGAGGATGGTCTCCTCGCCCTCGACGCTGAACGTGTGGTCACCGGGGATGAGACGGACGGTTGCTGCGGTCATCTGGGATCGTGCAAGGGCGTGGATTCAGCACCACAGCATATCATCCAGCCGCGGACACCTCGTTTGAGGAACGGCCCGAGAGCCGATCCGCCAGGCGTTCATGGACCGCCAGCAGGGCGGGGATGACCACCAGCACCAGCACCGTGGCCACGCCCAGGCCGAACACGATGGACACCGCCATGGGGATCAGGAACTGGGCCTGCACGGAACGCTCGAACAGCAGCGGGATGAGACCGGCGATGGTGGTGAAGGAGGTGAGCACCACGGCGCGCAGGCGCTGGCAGGAGGCCTCCACGATGGCCAGCTCCCGATCCATGCCTTCCTCGCGCAGGGACTGGTAGAAGCTCACCAGGATGATGGAGTTGTTGACCACGATGCCGGTGAGTCCGAACAGACCGAACAGGGACAGGATGGTCAGCTCCAGGCCCATGAGCCAGTGGCCCACCAGGGCCCCCAGCAGGCCGAAGGGGATGATGGCCATGACCACCAGGGGCCAGCCGTAGGAGCCGAACACCCAGGCCAGCACCAGGTAGATCATGGCGAGCGCGAAGATCAGGCCCATGCGCATGTCGCCCAGGGTCTCGGCCTGGTCGGCGGCGCGGCCCTCGAAGGAATAGGTGACGCCATGGCGCTGGGCAAGATCCGGCAGCACATCGGCGGCCAGCTGCTCGCGGATGCGTGCCGCATTGTTCTGGGTGCGATCCACCTCCGAGGAGACCGACACCGCCAGGCGGCCATCCGCGTGGCGCAGGGTCTCGAAGCCCTGCCGGGGCAACAGCTCCGCCACGGTGTCGAGCGGCGCGATGCCGCCGCCGGGCAGGACCACGGCGAAACGCTCCAGCATGGCCGTGCGATGGCGCTCCGCGTCGGGCAGCACCACGCGCACCTCGATCTCCTCCAGGCCCTCCTGGTAGATCTGGGCCAGGCGCCCGTCGAAGGCGGCGCGCAGTTGCCGACCGAGGGATTCCGTGGTGAGCCCCAGGGCCAGGCCCTCGGGGCGCAACCGGTAGATGAGCTGTTCCCGGCCGAAGGGCATGTCGTCCTCCACCGCGAACACGCCCGGGTAGTCGTTCATGGCCTCGGTGAGTTCCAGGGCCGCCTGTTTGAGCCGGTCCGGATCGGCGCCGGTGAGGCGCACGTCCACGTCCCGTCCCGGCGGGCCGGCCTGACGCTCAGTGATGCTGAACAGTTCGATGCCGGCGGGCAACCGAACCCGTTCCTGCCAGGCGCGGATCAGTTCCGTGTTGCGCACCTCCCGCCGGTCAGGAGAGACCAGCTCCACCAGGATGGAGCCGAACTGGTCGCCGCTGGGGGCCTGGGCGGCGCCGCCCTGTTCCACGCCGCTACCCAGGCGCACCACCACGTTGCGGATCAGTCCGCCACCCAGGGCCTCTTCGGCCTCGAACAGCGCCTCCTCCACGTGCTCGATGAAGGCCTCGACCCGCTGTGGCGGCGTGCCCGCCACGAAGTTGGCGGCGGCGTTGACCACCGTGCCCTCCGGGTTGGGGAAGAAGGTGAAGCCGATGCGCCCGCCGGCCATCAGGCCGAAGGCCAGGATCAACACCGCCACCGCGCCCGAGAGGGTGATGCCCGAGTGGGCCGTGGCCCACTGGACCATGCGGCGGAAGCTGTGTTCGCGGAAATGCTCGAAGCGCGCGTCGAAGCGGGCCCGGAAGGAACCCTCCCGGGGTGGCCTGATCTTCTCCATGCTGTTCTTCAGGTGCGCCGGCAGGATCAGGAAGCTGATCACCAGGGTTGCCAGGATGACGCACACCACCACCAGGGGGATGTCGAACAGGATGTTGCCGATGATGCCGCCGATGAGCATGAGCGGCAGGAAGGCGGCCACGGTGGTGAGCGAGGCGGAGATCACCGGTGCCAGCATGCGCTTGGCGCCCCGTTCCGCCGCCTGGGTGGGCGTCATGCCACGCTGGTACTGGGTGTAGGCGTGCTCGCTCACCACGATGGCGTTGTCCACGATGATGCCCAGCGACATGATGAAACCGAACAGGGAGATCATGTTGATGCTGCCGCCCAGCAGCCACAGCACCAGGAAGGCGGTGGTGAAGGCCACCGGGATACCGATCGCCACGCGTAGGGCGAGCCGCCCGTTGAGGAACAGGAACAGGATGGCGAGCACCAGCACCAGACCGCCGATGCCGTTCTTCAGCAGCAGCATGATGCGCTCGTAGATCAGCTCCCAGAACTGGTCGTAGAGATGCAGCTCAACACCCGGCGGGAGGGTGGGGGTGACCTCTGCGATCCAGTCCATGAGGATCGCGGAGGATTTCAGGGCATCGGCGGTCTCGGTGCGCTGCAGCTG
>SR_TP_S13solDRAFT_1000835_pt1 | contig 10783 bp, 9 predicted proteins | sample SodReaTP_S13sol_FD_11159 | JGI IMG/M metagenome (IMG submission 11159) | reverse complement strand
AAGGTCACCGCCAGGATGCCGTCGGGCCGGGCCCCGGCCAGCAGCAGGCGCAGGATGCGGGTGACCAGCAGGTAGGTCTTGCCGGAGCCGGCGGAGGCGAAGACGGAGATGTTGAGGCTGGGGTCGGTGGCGAGCATGAAGGACAGCGCTAGAGACAAGTGGCTAGATACAAGATACAAGAAAAAGACCTCCCGGGCGGGGTCTGACCTACCTCTTGTATCTTGTATCTTGTATCTTGTATCACCTTCATATTGTGCCCGGGCTTTCCCGGAGCCCCATGATCTTGGGTTTCAACCAGACACATCCAATGACCAACTCCTACAACGCCGCTGACATCGAAGTCCTCTCGGGTCTCGACCCGGTGCGCAAGCGCCCGGGCATGTACACGGACACCACCCGGCCCAATCACCTGGCCCAGGAGGTGATCGACAATTCCGTGGACGAGGCCATCGCGGGCCATGCGAAGAAGATCGACGTGGTGCTGCACAAGGACAATTCCCTGTCCGTGGCCGATGACGGGCGTGGCATGCCCGTGGACATGCACCCCAAGGAGAAGCGTCCCGGCGTGGAGGTGATCCTCTCCACCCTGCACGCGGGCGGCAAGTTCTCCGGCAAGAACTACCAGTTTTCCGGCGGCCTGCACGGCGTGGGTGTGTCGGTGGTCAACGCGCTCTCCAGGCACCTGGAGGTGTGGATCAAGCGCGACGGCCGCGAATACAACATGGCCTTCGCCGACGGCCACAAGAAGACCGACCTGGAAGTGGTGGGCGAGGTGGGCAGGCGCAACACCGGCACCACGCTGCGCTTCTGGCCCGATCCGAAATACTTCGATTCCCCCAAGTTCTCGGTGCCGCGGCTCAAGCACATCCTGCGCGCCAAGGCGGTGCTCTGCCCGGGGCTCGCGGTGAGCTTCTACGACGAGGTCACCGGTGAGCGGGTGGACTGGTGTTACCAGGCGGGCCTGCGGGACTACCTGGTGGAGGCGGTGGACGGCTTCGAGCGGGTCCCCGAGGAGCCCTTCATGGGGTCCATTGCGGGCCAGACCGAGGCCGCCGACTGGGCGGTGGTGTGGTTGCCCGAGGGCGGCGAGGCCGTGGCCGAGAGCTACGTGAACCTGATCCCCACGGCCCAGGGCGGGACCCACGTGAACGGCCTGCGCACCGGGCTCACCGACGCGGTGCGCGAGTTCTGCGAGTTCCGAAACCTCCTGCCCCGGGGCGTGAAGCTCACCCCCGAGGACGTCTGGGACCGGGTGGCCTACATCCTGTCCTTCAAGATGCAGGACCCCCAGTTCGCCGGCCAGACCAAGGAGCGTCTCTCCTCCCGGGAGGCGGCGCCGTTCGTCTCCGGGGTGGTCAAGGACGCATTCAGCCTGTGGCTCAATCAGCACCCGGCGGCCGGCGAGCGTATCGCCGAGCTGGCCATCAACAGCGCCCAGCGCCGCGCCCGCGCCGGCAAGAAGGTGGTGCGCAAGAAGCTCACCCAGGGCCCGACCCTGCCGGGCAAGCTGGCCGACTGCGCCAGCCAGGACCTGGCCCGCACCGAGCTGTTCCTGGTGGAGGGTGATTCCGCCGGCGGCTCCGCCAAGCAGGCCCGGGACCGGGAGTTTCAGGCCATCATGCCCCTGCGCGGCAAGATCCTGAACGCCTGGGAGGTGGAGGCGGACCAGGTGTTGGGGTCCCAGGAGATCCACGACATCAGCGTGGCCGTGGGCGTGGAGCCGGGCAACACGGAACTCAAGGATCTGCGCTACGGCAAGATCTGCATCCTGGCGGACGCCGACTCCGACGGCGCCCACATTGCCACCCTGCTGTGTGCCCTGTTCGTGCGCCACTTCCGGCCCCTGGTCGAGAAGGGCCACGTGTACGTGGCCATGCCGCCGCTGTTTCGCATCGATGTGGGCAAGGAGGTCTTCTACGCCCTCGATGAACACGAGAAGCAGGGCGTGCTGGAGCGCATCGAGGCGGAGAAGAAACGGGGCAAGGTCTCGGTCACCCGCTTCAAGGGCCTGGGCGAGATGAACCCCCTGCAGCTGCGCGAGACCACCATGGACCCGGACACCCGCCGCCTGGTGCAGCTCACCGTGGACGCGGGCGACGAAACCAACACCCTGCTGGACATGCTGCTGGCCAAGAAGCGCGCCGCCGACCGCAAGAGCTGGCTTGAGAGCAAAGGGCACCTGGCCGAGGTGGAGGTTTGAGATGGGAACCGCGACGCAAAGACGCGAAGGCGCAAAGGAGCGCAATGAATTGTCGGAATAAACAAATCCCCACGCTCATGGAGAGTGAACAAGGACTAATGGTAACGAATATGTTACTATAGGTGTGCTGATGACAAGGAAGTTGGAAGTCTTCGTGGACGCGGCGGGCAGGGCGCCGTTTGAGCGCTGGTTCAATGGGCTCAATGCACCGGCTGCTGCTCGGATCACCACGGCGCTGGCCCGCCTTGAGCAGGGCAACGTCTCGGGGCTCAAGTCGGTAGGCCAGGGGGTCCACGAGCTCCGCATCGCTTTCGGACCCGGATACAGGGTCTATCTGGGGCTGGATGGCCCCGTGCTGGTGATCCTGCTGGGTGGTGGAACGAAGAAGGGTCAGCAGACGGACATTGAGGCCGCCAAATCCTGCTGGCGTGCTTACAAACAGCGACTATGAGGGGTTCATCCATGGCACTTACCCGGGAGTTCAGGCAAACGGTGCAGGCCCGTGTCCGGCGGGATGCCGCCTATCGCCGTGCTTTGCTGACTGAAGCGGTCGATGAACTTCTGGCCGGTGAATTGGGTTCCGGCAAGTCCCTGCTTCGGGACTACGTCAACGCGACCCTGGGGTTCGAGGCATTGGGCAAGGAGTTGGGGCGCTCTTCCAAGAGCCTGCAGCGTATGCTGGGCCCGGCCGGAAATCCCACGGCGGAGAACCTGTTCGCCATACTGCGGGCCCTGCAGGAACAGGAAGGGCGGCAGCTGAAGGTGCGTCTGAAGTCCGAGGCCGCCTGATTATGAGTCGCGACGTATGAAGGGCCTTCAACGCAAAGGCGCAAAGACGCCAAGGACGCAAAAAATCGGGAATGAAAGTTTTATGAATCTTTGCGCCCTTTGCGCCCTTTGCGCCCTTTGCGCCCTTTGCGTCTTTGCGCCTTTGCGTTGGATTTTCCATCGCACTCATGCGAGGGCACGCACATGACCACATTGTTCACCCAGACGATCATCGCGGTGGTCTGGGACTTCGACAAGACCCTGATCCCCGGGTACATGCAGCGGCCCCTGTTCGAGGAATACGGGGTGGACGAGCGGGCCTTCTGGACCGAGGTGAACCAGCTCGCCGAGGTCTACCGCAAGCGCGGTTCCGAGCAGGTCTCAGGGGAGATGAATTACCTCAACCACGTGCTGACCTACGTGCGCCGCGGCGTGTTCAAGGGCCTCAGCAACCAGAAGCTGGGCGAGCTGGGTGCGCGCCTGCAATTCTACCCGGGCCTGCCGGATTTCTTCGGTGAACTGAAGGCCGCGGTGGAGCGCGAGCCGCGCTTCGCCCACCACGACATCACCCTGGAACACTACGTGGTGAGCACCGGCTTCACGCGCACCATCCGTGGCAGTGCCATCGCGCCGTTCCTGGACGGGGTTTGGGGCTGCGAGTTCGTGGAGGATCCGGACGGGGATTCATCGGTGATTTCCCAGATCGGATACGTGCTGGATAACACCACCAAGACCCGGGCGGTGTTCGAGATCAACAAGGGTGTGAACAAGCACCCGAACCAGATCGAGGTGAATGCGGCCGTACCGGAAGCGGAGCGGCGCATCCCGTTCCAGAACATGATCTACGTGGCCGACGGCCCCTCCGACGTGCCGGTGTTCTCCGTGGTCAAGCGCAACGGCGGGCGAACCTACGGCGTGTACAACCCGGGCCAGCGCAAGGAATTCAGCCAGGTGAACGAGCTGCAGCGCCAGGGCCGCGTGCAGGCCTTCGGCCCGGCGGACTACCGTGAAGGCTCCCAGACCTACATGTGGCTCACCGACGCCGTGCGCGAGATCGCCGAACGCATCGTCACCGACCGGGAACGCGCCCTGGGCGACAAGGTCGGCAAGGCCCCGCGGCATTTGTCGGATTGATCTCAAAAGCCTTCAACGCAAAGGCGCGAAGGCGCAAAGGGACGCAAAGTTTTTAGGTTATCGATTTTTCCTCAAGATCTTCTTTGCGTCCTTGGCGTCTCTGCGTCTTCGCGTTGAAATCTTTTCAAAATAACGAGCACACACCATGAGCAGTCTTGATCTCAACCTGGAAGGCGCCGAGCGGCTGCCGCTGAAGGACTTCACCGAGAAGGCGTACCTGGATTATTCCATGTACGTGATCCTCGACCGGGCCCTGCCGAACATCGGCGACGGCCTGAAGCCCGTGCAGCGGCGCATCATCTATGCCATGAGCGAGCTGGGGCTCTCGGCGGCCTCCAAGTACAAAAAATCGGCGCGCACCGTGGGTGACGTGCTGGGCAAGTTCCACCCCCACGGCGACTCGGCCTGCTACGAGGCCATGGTGCTCATGGCACAGCCGTTCTCCTACCGCTATCCCTTCGTGGATGGGCAGGGCAACTGGGGCTCGCCGGACGATCCCAAGTCCTTCGCCGCCATGCGCTACACGGAGTCGCGGCTCTCGCCCTACGCGCAGCTGCTGCTCTCGGAGCTGGGACAGGGCACGGTGGACTGGGTGCCCAACTTCGACGGCACCCTGGAGGAACCGAAGGTGCTGCCGGCGCGCCTGCCCAACGTGCTCTTGAACGGTGGCACCGGCATCGCCGTGGGCATGGCCACCGACATCCCGCCCCACAACCTGCGCGAGGTGGCCAGCGCCTGCGTGCACCTGCTGGATAACCCCAGGGCATCCGTGGCGGATCTGTGCGAGCACATCCAGGGCCCGGATTTCCCCACCGAGGCGGAGATCATCACCCCCCGGGCGGAACTGCGGAAGATGTACGAGTCCGGCAACGGCGGCCTGCGCATGCGTGCCCGCTACGAGCGCGAGGGCACGGACATCATCATCACCGCGCTGCCCTACCAGGTCTCCGGCTCCAAGGTCCTGGAGCAGATCGCGGCGCAGATGAATGCCAAGAAGCTGCCTATGGTGGAGGACCTGCGCGACGAATCCGACCACGAACATCCCACGCGCCTGGTCATCCAGCCGCGCAGCAACCGGGTGGAAGTGGAAGCACTCATGGCGCACCTGTTCGCCACCACCGATCTGGAACGCAGCTACCGGGTGAACCTGAACATGATCGGCCTGGATGGCCGGCCTCAGGTGAAGGGCCTGCTCACGCTGCTGGGCGAGTGGCTGCATTTCCGCACCGAGACGGTGCGCCGGCGCCTGCAGTGGCGTCTGGACAAGGTGCTGGCCCGGCTGCACATCCTGGAAGGCCTGCTGATCGCCTACCTCAACATCGACGAGGTGATCCGCATCATCCGGGAGAACGACGAGCCCAAGCCCGTGCTCATGGAACGCTTCGGCCTCACCGACACCCAGGCCGAGGCCATCCTGGAGCTGAAGTTGCGCCACCTGGCCAAGCTCGAGGAGATGAAGATCCGCGGCGAGCAGGATGAGCTGGAAAAGGAGCGGGACAGCCTGGAGAAGACCCTGGGTTCCGCCGCGCGCCTCAAGCGCCTGATCCGCGAAGAGATCCAGGCGGATGCCGAGAAGTTCGGCGATGAACGCCGCTCGCCCATCGTGGCGCGCGCCGCTGCCCAGGCCATGGACGAGTCCGAGCTGGTGCCCACCGAACCGCTCACGGTGGTGCTCTCGAAGATGGGCTGGGTGCGCGCCGCCAAGGGCCACGACGTGGACGCCGAGGGCCTGAGCTACAAGTCGGGCGACGCCTTCCTGTCCGCCGCCCGGGGGCGCAGCAACCAGCCGGCGGTGTTCATCGACTCCACCGGTCGCACCTACACGCTGCCGGCGCACACGCTGCCCTCGGCGCGGGGGCAGGGCGAGCCCCTGTCCGGGCGTCTCTCGCCGCCGGACGGAGCCCGCTTCGTGGGGGTGATGATGGGCGCGCCCTCGGACCTGTTCCTGCTCTCCACCGACTACGGCTACGGCTTCGTGTGTTCCCTCGAGGACATGCAGAGTCGCAACAAGGCGGGCAAGGCGGTGCTCTCGGTGCCGGCCGGCGCGAAGGTGCTGCCCCCGGTGCGGGTGCGGGATATCGATGCGGACTGGATCGCCGCCGCCACCAGCGAGGGCCACCTGCTGGTCACGCGCCTCAACGAGCTGCCGCGCATGGCCCGGGGCAAGGGAAACAAGATCATCAACGTGCCCTCGGCGAAGCTCAAGACCCGGGAGGAGTGGGTGGCCGCCATCACCCTGGTGCAGGACGGCGAGCCGCTCACCGTGGTGGCCGGCAAGAAGTTCAAGACCATGAAGGGCCCCGAGGTGGATGAGTACGCCGCCGAGCGCGGCAAGCGCGGCAAAAAGCTGCCCCGGGGTTTCCAGAAGGTGGATGAGCTCAAGGTCGAAACGTGAGGTGCCTGTAGGAGGCCCGACCCCGGGCCGAACAGTGGCCGGGATCGAGCCGGGCGTTTGACGCAGAGGGCGCAAAGACGCAGAGGACGCAGAGGTTTTTTATCAAGAATTTTTGCGTTCTCTGCGCCTTTGCGCCCTCTGCGTGATCAACGAGGCGTCAACATCCCCCTTGGGGTCGTTCGCGGCGGGGTCGCCGCTCCTACCCATGTCGCACGCCGAACGGTTGAATTTTTTACCGTTGCCCCTATCTAATACCGCGGACTTTTGATCCTGAACCTTTGAACACATCGGAGCGACGATGAAACGTATCTTCCTGTTCCTGGCCACCAACCTGGCGATCATCGTGGTGCTGAGCATCGTGCTGCGCCTCCTGGGCGTGGAACGTATCCTCGATGAGTCCGGCACCAACCTGAACCTGAACGCCCTGCTGATCTTCGCGGCGGTATTCGGCTTCGGCGGCTCGTTCATCTCCCTGGCCATTTCCAAGTGGATGGCCAAGAAGACCATGCGGGTCCATGTCATCGAACAGCCCCGCAACAGCACCGAGCAGTGGTTGCTGGAGACCGTGCGTCGCCAGGCCCGTGAGGCGGGCATCGGCATGCCGGAGGTGGGTATCTTCAATTCCCCCGATCCCAATGCCTTCGCCACGGGCATGAGCAAGAACAACGCCCTGGTGGCGGTGAGCACCGGGCTCATGGACCGCATGAACGCCGACGAGGTGGAGGCGGTGCTGGGCCACGAGGTCGCCCACGTGGCCAACGGCGACATGGTGACCCTGGCCCTGATCCAGGGCGTGGTGAACACCTTCGTGATCTTCCTGGCCCGCGTGGTGGGTCACTTCGTGGACCGGGTGGTGTTCAAGAACGAGCAGGGCCATGGCCCGGCCTTCTGGATCACCACCATCGTGGCGGAGATCGTGTTTGCCATCCTGGCCTCCATCATCGTCATGTGGTTCTCCCGCCAGCGGGAGTTCCGGGCCGACGCGGGCGGTGCCCGCCTGGCCGGCCGGGAGAAGATGATCTCGGCCCTGGAGAAGCTGCGCGCCGTGCACACGCCAAGCCAGATGCCCGACCAGATGGCCGCCTTCGGCATCCGCGGCGGCATGGGGCAGGGGCTCAAGAAGCTGTTCATGAGCCACCCGCCCCTGGAGGAGCGCATCATGGCCCTGAAGGCCATGCAGCGCTGATCACTCAGTAAGTCGCTGAAAAGACCGCCGCAAGGCGGTCTTTCCGTTTGGGGATACTGAAAAAAACCGGTTCTCTCGCGAAGACGCGAAGACGCGAAGGAAAATCAATACTTGAAAGGGTTTCTTGGCGGCTTCGCGGCTTGGCGAGAGAACCGGTTTTCGCTTTTCAGGTCTGTAGCTGGATATTTGGACTATGCTTGAAGGAACCCTGTCGTCAGTGAGGGTTTCTCCATGAATACCAAGCCCTATCCCACGGAGCCGGAGCATATGGACATGGAGGCCTTTCTCCGGGAACTCCCACCCCACGGATCCCATACCGCCGAGGAAGACGAGTATGTCCAGCATTTCTGCGGGCTGGAATGCTACGAGTTGTGGCGCAAGGGAGAATCCGACTCAGAGTAGGAGGCCCGACCCCGGGCCGAACGCGGTCAGGGGCGTACCTGAGCTGCCTGTTCGACGCAGAGGACGCAAAGACGCAGAGAACGCAGAGGTTTTTGATCAAGAATCTTTGCGCTCTCCGCGTCTTTGCGCCCTCTGCGTGATCAACGATGCCTGATCCTGCCCCCAAGCCTCGCGCCGCCGCCCCTACGAGCCGGCAACCCGGCGCTCCAGCATCGGCTTGAGTGTCTCCCACACGTTTTCCAGCATGCGAGCTTGCGCTTCGGCGGTGGGGTGGATACCGTCGGGCTGCATGAGCGCGCGATCCTCGGCCACCCCTTCCAGGAAGAAGGGCACCAGGGGCACGCCGTGCTCCCGGGCCACCTCGTGGTACACGGCGTGGAACCTCTCGGTGAAATGATTGCCGTAGTTGGGTGGCAGGTGCATGCCGAGCAGCAGCACCTCGGCCCCGGACTCCCGGCTCAGGCGAACCAGTTCGGCGAGGTTCTCGCGCATCTCGTCGATCATGATGTTCGGATGCACGCCCCGCAGGCCGTCGTTGCCTCCCAGTTCGATGATCACCAGCGCCGGTTCGTGGCGTTCCAGGACCCGGGGGAGACGGGTGAGTCCGCCCCGGGTGGTGTCGCCGCTGATGCTGGCGTTGACCAGCCGCCAGGGCAGGTCCTCATCGGACAGGCGCCGCTCCAGCAGGGCCACCCAGCCCTCCCGCTCGGCCATGCCGTAGGCGGCGCTCAGGCTGTCACCCAGCACCACCAGGGTGTGGCGCTCCTGGGCGTCCGCCAGGACGGGTGCGGCCAGGAAGACGTGGAATACGACGACAAACAACAGGAGTAAGGATTTCATGGTGTCCCATTCTAACGTGGCGGCCAGGGCAACCGGGACCGCGCTGGTGGAGGCCATCGGCCTGAGCAAATCCGTGCAGGGCCCCGGCGGACGACTGGATATCCTCAAGGGCGTGGATCTGGCCGTGGCGCCCGCCGAGGCGGTGGCCATCCTGGGCGCCTCCGGATCGGGCAAGTCGACCCTGTTGGGTCTGCTTGCCGGATTGGATCTGCCGAGCGGCGGAGAAGTTCGACTCCTGTCCGAATCCCTGGGGAATCTGGAGGAGGATGCCCGGGCCAGGCTGCGCGCCGGTCAGGTGGGTTTCGTGTTCCAGTCCTTCCAGCTGCTGCCGGCGCTCACGGCGCTGGAAAACGTGATGTTGAGCCTGGAACTGGGCGGGCACCCCGGCGATGCCCGCAAGCTCGCCCTGGAGGCCCTGGAGCGGGTCGGCCTCAAGGACCGGGTGGCCCATTACCCGAGCCAGCTCTCTGGCGGCGAACAGCAGCGGGTGGCCGTGGCCCGGGCCTTCGCGCCCAATCCCAAGGTGCTGTTCGCCGACGAGCCCACCGGCAACCTGGACCAGGTCACCGGCGAGCAGATCATCCGCCTGCTGTTCGGCCTCAAGGACGAGCTGGGCACGGCCCTGGTGCTGGTGACCCACGACGTGGAACTGGCCGGTCGCTGCGACCGGCGCCTGTTCCTGCGCGACGGCGTGCTGGGGACGCAATGAGCTCCGCTGCCATGAGGGTGGGCGCATTCCGCTATTCCCTGCGCTCCCTGCTGCGGGAGTGGCGCTCCGGGGAACTGCAGGTGCTGGCGCTTGCGGTGGTGATCGCCGTGGCGGCAGTCACCTCCGTGGGCTTTTTCACCGACCGGGTGCAGCGGGCCATGCTGCTCCAGGCCACGGAGCTGCTGGGTGCCGACCTGGCGGTGGTCTCCGCCGACGAGATTTCCGAGACGCTCTCCACCGGCGCCACGGAACGGGGGCTTTCCATCGCCCGTTTCGTCACCTTCCCCAGCGTGGTGCTGTTCGGCGATGCCGCCCAGCTGGCGGAATTGAAGGCGGTGGACGGGGGCTACCCGCTGCGCGGCCGGTTGCGGGTGTCCGAGCAACCCTTCGGGCCAGAGTTGGAGCCGGAGGGCGGTCCCGGCCCCGGCGAGGTCTGGGCCGAGACGCGATTGTTCCAGCAGATGGGCTTCCAGGTGGGCGACCGGCTGCAGGTGGGCGACACCGAGCTGCGTGTCAGCCGGGTACTCACCTACGAACCTGACCGGGGCGGCGACCTGTTCCAGCTCGCCCCGCGGGTCATGTTCAACCTGGCTGACGTGCCCGCCACGGGCCTGGTCACCCCGGCGAGCCGGGTGCGCCACCAGCTGCTGGTGGCCGGCGACGAGGCGGCGGTCAATGACTACCGGGCCTGGGCCGTCGACCGGCTCGCCGCCAACGAACGCATCGAGGGCGTGCGCGATGCCCGCCCGGAACTGCGCCAGGCCATCGAGCGGGCCGAGCAGTTCCTGGGGCTTGCCGCCCTGGTGGCGGTGCTGCTGGCCGGCGGCGCCATCGCCGTGGCGGCGCGCCACTACAGCGAACGCCAGTCGGACACCAGCGCGGTGATGCGCTGCCTGGGGGCCAGCCGGGACTTCGTGGTGCGGGTGTTCCTGCTGCGTCTGCTGTGGATCGCGCTGCTGTCGAGTCTCGCCGGCGCCCTGGCGGGTTACGGCGCCCAGACGGTGCTCACGGCGCTGCTGGGCCAATGGTTCACCGGCGGCCTGCCCGCGGCCTCCGCCTGGCCGGTGTTCAGCGGCCTGGCCGTGGGCCTGGTCACGGTGCTGGGCTTCGCGCTGCCCTCCATGCTGCGTATCGGCCGGGGGCCGCCGC
>SR_TP_S13solDRAFT_1000834_pt1 | contig 10791 bp, 7 predicted proteins | sample SodReaTP_S13sol_FD_11159 | JGI IMG/M metagenome (IMG submission 11159) | reverse complement strand
CCCGCCTGCATGCCGATGCCCATACATGAGTGTGGACGCCTGCCAGTGGCTTGAGCGCATCCGAGCCCTGGACTTGCCGCCCCGGGTGCGCATCATGAACGTCTGCGGCGGGCACGAACGCTCCACTACCCTGGCGGGTTTACGCTCTGCGTTGCCGCCTGCCATCGAATTGATCCCCGGTCCCGGTTGCCCGGTGTGCGTGTGTCCCGAGGAGGACATCTACCAGGCCATCCAGCTGGCGCTGCACGAGGGCATCATCCTGCTGGTCTTCGGCGACATGCTCCGGGTGCCAGTGAACGTGAAAAAGGGCGAGATTCGCTCCCTGGTGGAGGCCCAGGCGGCGGGCGCCGACGTGCGTCCCATCGCCTCGCCCACAGAGGCGGTAAGCATCGCCCGGGAGCATTCGGATCGGGAGGTGGTGTTCTTTGCCGCCGGTTTCGAGACCACCACCGCCCCGGTGGCGGCCATGCTGGCCGAGGGCGTACCGGAGAATCTCTCGGTGCTGCTCTCCGGGCGCCGGACCTGGCCAGCTGTGGCCATGCTGCTGGAGAGCGAAACCCCGGGCTTTGATGCGCTCATCGCGCCGGGTCACGTGGCGACGGTGATGGGCCCCGAGGAATGGGCTTTCGTGGTGGAACGCCACCACATGCCCGCCGCCGTAGCCGGCTTCACCCCCGAGAGCCTGCTGGCGGCCACCTACTCGGTGCTGCGTCAGCACATCTCCGGCGAGCGTTTTCTGGATAACTGCTATCCGGGCGCGGTGCGCCCCGGCGGCAACCCCACCGCCAGACGCCAGCTTGAGCAGGTGCTCGACGTGGTGGATGCCAACTGGCGCGGTGTCGGCGTGATCCCGGACTCGGGCTTTGGGTTGAAGGCGGCACTTGCCGCCCACGATGCCCGCCTGAAATTCCCCTCCCACGAAGACGAGGCCCGCAGGCGCGCCGGGGAGATGCCACCCGGTTGCGACTGCGCCCGGGTGGTGCTGGGGCGCATCTACCCCGACGAATGCCGGCTCTATGGCAAGGCCTGCACGCCGCGCAATCCGGTGGGGCCGTGCATGGTCTCCGACGAGGGGGCGTGTCGCATCTGGTGGGCCGGCGGCGTGAGGCAGCAGAGACCCCGTGTCGCCTGAGACCCGGCGCCTGCGCATCGGCGGGCAGGTGCAGGGCGTTGGATTTCGTCCCTTCGTGTATCGACAGGCCCTGGATCTGGGCATCCGTGGCTGGGTGCAGAACCGCACCGGCGAGGTGCTCGTCGAGGCCAGCGGGGCACCTGAGGTGCTGGATGCATTTCTGCGCCGACTGTTGCACGAGGCGCCACCGCTGGCGCGTCCACGGCTCATCGAACACATGGTGTCTCAGCACACACCCGCACCCGATTTTCGCATCCTCGACAGCGATGCCGCGGCACCGCCCCGCGTCCACGTCCCGCCCGATTTCTTCACCTGCGATGCGTGTCTGCGTGAACTCACGGACCCCGGGGCGCGCCGGTATCGTTACCCGTTCATCAACTGCACCCAGTGCGGACCCCGCTACACCCTGATTCGTGCGCTGCCCTACGATCGGGCTAACACCGCCATGGCGGGTTTCCCGCTGTGCGCGGCCTGTGGTGCGGAGTACCAGTCACCATCGGATCGTCGCTTCCACGCCGAGCCACTGGCCTGTCCGTCCTGCGGGCCGACGCTGACATACAAGGATGCCGATGATGTGGTCGTCGACAACGAGGCGGCCCTGCTCGCCTGCGTCGCCGCCTTGAAGACGGGGCGCATCGTGGCGGTCAAGGGCGTGGGGGGGTATCACCTGCTGTGCGACGCCCGGGACTCTGGCGCGGTCGCGCGCCTGCGCGAGCGCAAGCACCGACCCCACAAGCCGCTGGCGGTACTCTTCCCCTGGTCGGGTGATGACGGTCTGGATGCGGTACGCGTGCACGCGACGCCCACGGCCGAGGAGGCCCGGCTGCTGACCAGTGCCGAACGGCCCATCGTCCTGGTGCGGCTGAAGTCCGGTCACGGTCTCGCGGAGGGGATCGCGCCGGGGCTTTGCGAGCTGGGCGCCATGCTGGCCTACAGCCCCCTGCATCGCCTGATCAGCCAGGACTGCGCCGCACCCCTCGTCGCCACGTCCGCGAACCGTTCCGGTGAGCCGGTGTTCACCGAGGCAGAGGAGGTAGAGGCGGCGCTTGCGACAGTGGCCGAGGCCTTCCTGCATCACGATCGCCCCATCCTGCGGCCTGCCGATGACAGCGTCATGCGGGTGATCGCTGGGCACGGGCGGCGCCTACGTATCGGGCGTGGACTGGCGCCGCTGGAGCTGGATCTGCCACGGCGAGTCGAGCGAACAACGCTCGCCGTAGGCGGTCACATGAAAAACACCATCGCGCTTGCCTGGGAGGACCGGGTGGTGATCTCGCCCCATATCGGTGAACTGGACAGCCCGCGCAGTCTCCAGGTATTCGAACAGGTGATCAGCGATCTGTGCGATCTCTACCGGATCAGGCCCGAACGGGTGGTACATGACGCACACCCGGGTTATGGCTCCACCCGTTGGGCGAAGCGACATGCCGAACGCTACGGACTCCAATTGCAGCCGGTGTTTCACCACCGCGCCCACGCGGCCATGCTGGCCGGAGAACACCCGCAGGTGACCCGCTGGCTGGTGTTTACCTGGGACGGCACCGGTTACGGCGAGGATGGCACGATCTGGGGCGGCGAGGCCCTGCTGGGCGGTCCCGGCTGCTGGCAACGGGTGGCGAGCCTGCGACCCTTCCGGCTCCCCGGGGGAGAGAAGGCGGGACGCGAACCCTGGCGTTCGGCGGCGGCGTTCGCCTGGGAAACAGGGCGCGACTGGCAACCGATGGGGCTGGATGTCTCCCTGGCGCGCCAGGCCTGGGAGCAGCATGTGAACGCGCCGGTAAGCACGGCGATAGGCCGAGTGTTCGATGCCTGCGCGGCCCTGGCCGGTGTGATGCAACAGACCAGCTACGAGGCCCAGGCGCCGATGACCTGGGAGGCCCTGTGCCGGGGTGACCCGTCTTTGTCTGAGGCGCCGTCCTTGCCGCTTGAACAAGACGCCACCGGGCTCTGGCGCATGGACTGGACACCGCTGGTGGCGCTCATGCTGGACGGACATCGACCTTTGTCCGAGCGCAGCCGTCTGATGCACGACATCCTGGCGGAGAGCCTCGTGGCCCAGGCGATGCAGTTGCGGGAAGATCATGGTGACTTCGTTGTGGGCCTGAGTGGCGGGGTGTTTCTCAACCGGGTGCTGGTGGAGCGCGTGATGCCGCGACTGAGTGCGGAAGGCTTTACCGTGCACCTACCAGAACAGGTCCCCTACAATGACGCGGGCCTGAGTGTCGGCCAGGTCATCGAGTCTGTTTTCTCTTCACCAGCTTAGGGGCGACATGGCACAGCGACGCATTACCCTGGCCCACGGCAACGGCGGGCGCTTCATGCGGGAACTCATCGACGAGGTCTTTGCGCGCCATCTCAGTGATGGTCAGCTTGACACCCACACGGACGCGGCCCATCTGAATCTCTCCGGCAATCTACTGTTCACCACCGATGGCTTCACGGTGAAGCCCCTGGAGTTTCCCGGCGGCAGCATCGGCTCCCTGGCCGTGCACGGAACGGTCAACGACCTCGCCGTGGCCGGTGCCATTCCGAAGGTGCTGTCGCTCAACGTTTTCATCGAGGAAGGCCTCGAGTTCACGCAGCTGGATCGCATCGTCGCGGATCTGGCCCAGGCCGCACGGGAGAGCGGTGTTCAGATAGTGGCCGGGGACACCAAGGTGCTGCCCCACGGCGAGTGCAGCGGCCTGTACCTGGCCACCAGCGGCATCGGCGTGCGCGCCACGCCCGGCGTGTTGAGTCTCGACAACATCCGGCCTGGCGATGTGCTGCTGGCGAACGGTTCGGTGGGCGATCACGGCACCGCCGTGATGCTCGCCCGGGAGCAGTTCGGCCTGCGGGGTGATCTGCGATCGGATGCCGCCAGTGTGCTGTCCTATGCACAGTCCCTGTTCGACCTGCCGGGCCTGCGTTTCATGCGCGATCCCACCCGGGGCGGCCTGGCCACCGTGGCCCACGAGATCGCCCATGCCTGTGGGCTCGCCGTTCGCCTGCACGAGGCCGTCATCCCGGTGAAGGACCCGGTGCGCGCCGTGTGCGAGATGCTCGGATACGATCCCTACTATCTCGCCTGTGAAGGAAGAGTCATTGCGGTCCTGTCGCCGGACGCGGCGGATGAAGCGCTAGAGCGCTGGCGGGGCATCGACGGCAGCGAAGCGGCGCTCATCGGGAAGGTGGAGGTGGGCGATTCGCGAGTCATCCTCGAGACGACGCTCGGCGGAGAACGCTTCCTCGAAGAACTGGAGGACGATCCGTTGCCCAGGATCTGCTGAAATCCGCCATTCCGCAGGGCTCATGGCGAAATGTATTGTTCACTCGCAAAGGCGCGAAGCACGCAAAGAAATACAGATGATCATAGGGCGCCCCGTGGGCGCCGCCGAAGCCTGATCGGGGGCGAAGCGGCATGGCCCTCCCTATGATCTTTGTTGGCACAGAGGTCACAGAGAAAAAACACTGATCTCTCGCAAAGGCGCGAAGTACGCAAAGAAATGCAGATCATCATAGGGCGCCCCGTGAGCGCCACCGAAGCCTGATCGGAGCCGAAGCGGCGGGCATGGCCCGCTCTATGACCTTTGTTGCCACAGAGGACACAGAGGTCACAGAGAAAAAAGATCGATCTCTCGCAAAGGCGCTAAGACGCAAAGAAGGATTTTGTTGATCGGAAATCTCTTGGCGCCTCTGCGTCTTTGCGAGAACAAATGATTTTTCCCTCTGTGTTCTCTGTGTCCTCTGTGGCTAAAACACTCTTTCAGAAACACCCATCACCGTGGCGTGTAGTTGAACTTCTGCCCGCCGATGCTTGCCTCGTACATGAGGCCGCCCTTGGCCACGGTGAACACGGCCATGCCCCGGTAGTAGTTGCCCACGGTGGTGGCGTGGTGCTGGGTGCCGCTCGCCCCTGCGGAGGCGCCGCTGGTGCCGGCACCGGCTGAGGCCCCGGCGGTGATGGCCACGGCGGAGGCCTGGGCGCCGAACTCGAAGTTGCCGCCGGTGAATTCCCTCAAGGCCCGTTCGTCCTCGAAGAAGATGATCTGGCTGTAGGCCTGGCCGCCGAGCTGGAAGCCGATGGTGATCTGGCTCATGTTCGTGTCGCCCACATGCCGTCCCTGTTCATAGACGCGCCCCTCGCCATAGGCGCCGCCGAGCACGATCCCCCCCTTGCCGATGGTGGGAAATACCGCATAAGCATAGGCGTGGTCGAAGAAGGCCCGGGATTCCCCGGCATCACGGAAGACCTGCAGGGTGTTTTCATAGCTATCGGCCCAGGTCTGACCGAAGGGCAACAGCATCAGGGTCAGGCACAGGACAAGGAATCGGGTGGTTTTCATGGGGGGCTCCGGTTCGCAACGGACATGTGGCAGGGGTAGAAACCTGATTATATTGGTCCCCGGTATCTGCTTGCGGTTCCCGAATCACACTTCCTGGTCCTGGGTCACCCAGGTGCCCCGGCGGCACAGCACCGCCATGGTGCAGTGCCGGCAGGCCTTCTCATCGCCCCAGGCGGGCATGGGGCTGTCGCCCTGGCGCAAGCGCTCGACCAGCCCCAGCAGGCGCTCGCCCACGGCGTCACGAAGCCGGGCGAGTTCATCGCCTTCCAGGGTCGCGCCGGGTTTGACCTGATCCTTGTCCAGTTGCAGGTATTCCACCCGCTGGCTGTCCTCGATGAGCAGGGCATAGGTGGGCAATTGCACGGCCTCGCCGGCGTCCACCTCCTGTTGCTTGGGTGGCGTGCCGGTCTTGTAGTCGATCACCCCAGGGCCGTCGACACCACGGTCCACCCGGTCCAGCCGGCCCTTGAGGGTGATGCCCGGGGTGAATGCCACTTCCCGGGCCAGCTCGGTGTCCTGGACCTGCCAGGCGGCTGCCCGTTCCACGGCCCAGTCCATGTAGGCGGGGATGAGCGTGCGCCAGCGGGCGAGCCAGCCCCGGTGCATGAAGTTGTCTTCGAGATCCTGGCGGAACACCGCCTCGCTGATGCTCTCCAGCAGTTTTTCGGCCTCGCCCCGATTGGCCGCGTTCAGCGGGCCCTCCCAGGGGCCGGGCAGCTTGCGGGCGCCGCCATGAAAGGCCTGCAGGCACAGGTGTACACGCTCACCGTAATCGGCCTTGCTCAGGGCCTCGACCAGTTCCTCCGCAGGCGCAAGCCCCAGCCCCCTGGCAGCATAGAAACGGTAGGGACAGTCGATCAGGTCCTGGTGGGCGCTGGCGGAAAGCCGGTCGGGTAGTCGTGCGCTCGGCAGTGGTGGCGCGGGGCGTTGCCCGGCTGCCGGCAGTACAGCCGTATCCGGGCTTTGCACCAGGGCGTCCTCCTGATCCAGCCAGGCCTCCAGGTCCTGGGCCCTGAGGGGACTGTTCCAGGCCAGGCGGTGAAAGGCGTCAATCAGCTCCACCCAGGGGGCGGGACGTTGGGGGCCCCCGTCGCGTTCCCGCTGCCAGGTGATCAGTACCTGGGGGGCAGCCTCCAGCAGTCGACGGAAACGGCCCCGCTGGCGGGTCACCCGTTGGCGCCAGGGTTCCAGACCCAGGGCATGGCGCACCCCGTCGTTGAACAAGGCGCGCACCGGCTCATGGCCCGGCAGGTGTTCGCCGTCGGCGGCGGCGATTACCAGGACATCGAAACGGGTCAGGGCGGTCTCCCCCAGGCTCAGCAGTCGTACCGGTGCCGGCCGGGGATGGGGGCGAAAGTGTCGCGTCTCCAGCACTCGGCCCAGCCAGGTGCGAAATTCCCGCCAGTCCATGACCAGGGGGCGTTCGGCCAGGTCCGTTTCCATGGCGCCCAGTTCATCCAGCAGACGCCGTCCCGCCGGATCGGCGTTCAGTGCATCCAGCATGCCCAGGCGGGTGAGGCTTTCCCGCAGTGCGGCGATGTGTTCCCGGGCCGGGCGGCCGGGGGCCGTGATCAGGGGCAGCAGGGGGGCGGCGGCGTGTTCCAGATCGTCCAGCAATCGGCCCACGGCGCTACTGATGCGCTCCCCGGCGGGACCGAGGCGCTGGGCGCGTTGCTTGAGGTGCGTGCGCATGCGCTGCAGATTGCGCGGCACGTTTTCCCGCAGCATCACGTCCAGTTCGAGCCGATACACCGCGAACAGACGTTCATCCCGATCCTGGTCCATGAATACGAAGCTGGATTTGAGCACGTCCATGAGGGGCTGGTACTCGAAATCCTCCTCCAGCGCCTCCAGCCAGCGTTCCAGGGCAGCGGCGGCGCGGGTGGTGGACAGTGCCCAGCCGCCCGGGTCATCCAGATTGATGCCGGCCCGTTCCAGCAGCGCCCGCAGGCGCCGGGCCAGGCGCCGGTCGTCGGTGATCACGCCGATGCGCCGGTGGCCTTCCAGCAGCCAGGCGCGGATACGGATATCCAGGGCCTGGGCCTGGGCCTCGGCATCCTCGGCGGGGAGCAGTGCCAGACGATCCCGGGCAGGACTGTCCGGGTGTTGCCGGGCGAAGTCCAGGGCCCGTTCACGCAGTGGAGGACCGTCGGTACGAAACACCTGGTCCAGGAAATCGCCGAAGGGGGAGCCGGTGCCCCGGGCCTCAGGGTCTGCCTGGGGCAGGCCTGGGGGTGTCGGGCTGTCCACCAGCCACAGGGCACGACCGTCCCGGGCCAGGCTTGTCAGCAGGGCGGCTTCGGCGGGCAGGATCTCGTCATAGCCGGCCACGTACAGCGTGTCGGGGAGGATCGTTTCAGGCGCCAGGCCCGCCAGGGCCCGCAGGTAGCGGGCGTCCGGATCCTCCCGGCCCTCGGCATGTTGCTGTGCCAGCCACGCGTGCCAGAGGGTATGGACCATGCGGGCCTCCCGGCCCAGGGGTTCCAGGCAGATGGCGTTGTCCTCGCCCAGTCCGTAGGCATCGCGTAATTGCTGCACAAAGCGCTCGTATTCCGGTGGCGGTGTGGCGCCGCCCAGGGTCAGTTCACGGAAGAGTTCCAGCAGGGTGTCCACCAGACGCCAGGGGTCATGGCGGCCGAACAGCTCAGGGTGTTCCCGCAGGGCCTCGAACAGCAGCAGTTCCCGGCCATGGGCGCCGAGCACCGGGGTCTCGCCCGCGGGCATGTGTTCCATGAGCCAGTGGCGCAGGGAGGTGATGCGTGGGCCGAGCAGGGCCTCGAAGCCCGCATCCCGGGCGGCAGCGAGCAGTTCCCTGCGCAGCCGGGCATCCCCGTGGGCGCCGGGGCGCAGCACGCTGATGTGAGTCAGGTCGGGGAGCTGGTCGTGGTGATCCCGGATGATGCGCCGGGCGAGCCAGGCCAGGGGGTCCGTGCCGACCGGTGCAGCGGCGATCCGGGCGTCCTGTCCCGGCGTCATATTCAGCGTTCCAGGTACTGGAGCTTGTCCGGCTTGCCGTCCCATTCCTCGGCGTCGGCGGGCGCTTCCTTGCGGGTGGTGATCACCGGCCACTGGAGCGAAAGCTCCGCGTTCAGCTCCAGGAAGTCTTCCTGGCCCTCGGGCACGTCATCCTCAGGCACGATGGCCTCCGCAGGACACTCGGGCTCGCAGAGTGTGCAGTCGATGCATTCCTCGGGGTCGATCACCAGGAAGTTGGGCCCCTCGTGGAAACAGTCCACAGGGCAGACCTCCACGCAGTCGGTGTATTTGCACTTGATGCAGTTTTCGATGACGACGAATGTCATGGGCGGGCCTCTTCTGGATTTTATGCCGCCAAGTGTATCGGCTGGGGACGCCGAATTCGAGAAGGCCTTGGGGGGTCAGGGGTAAGGCATGAGGGGATAGGCGGGGAGATTACTTCCTGTATCGGCCTGAAGGCCGATCTACCCTCTCGCCTCTCCCGCTGGGGGCCTTAAAACAGGCCCGTCAGCTCCAGGCCCACATAGGCCTGGCTGCCCTCGTCCCGCGGGTCCCGGATGCCGGCCTTGAGGCCTGCCTGGATGCCGGTGCCCAGGCGCAGACCGCTGAGGAAGGCCCCGTACTGGGTGACCCGGTAGTCCGGGTCGCCCTGGAGGCTTAGTTCCGGGCCGGCACGCAGGCCGTCCCCTAGCGGGTAGCCCAGGCGGGCGCGACTCCAGTAAGCCTTTTGTCCGAACACATAGCTGGCCATCAGGCCAAGTTCCAGCTCACCTGCGAGCCGTTGGGTACTCTCTCCCTGGGCCTTGATGCGCCACTTGCTGCCTCGGGCCGCGCTGTCGGGGTCATCGGGGCTGAGGTCGGTGTTGCGATACAGCACACCCAGCATACCGGACAGGCTGCCGTTGGCCGTGGGCGTGACGTAGCCCAGGGCCGCCTCGGCGCCCAGTGATTCGGCGTCGATGCGGCGTCCCGCGCTGTCGTAGCGGTAGGTGAGCCGGTCCACCCAGTAGCGCTGGATGAAGCCATCACCCAGGTTGCCGCCGAAGGCGGGCAGGAGCAGTCCGGCATAGCTGTAACTGTTGTCCGGGCTCAGTTCGCTACCTGCCAACCACAGCCGCTCCTGGGCCCCGGCGGGGACACCGATCGTGACGGCCGCGCACAGGGCGGCGATCAGGCCGCGACGGAGACCGGTTCGCGGTGATCGGTGACGGGTGCTTGGGCTTGTTGCCATGTGTCTCTGAGCTCGAGTTCGCTGAGGGTGGTGAGGTACAGGAGCGCCACGGGGCTCTCCAGGGTCTGGCTGGCGCCGGTCCGGGCCGTGAAGATGGCCTGGCGGGTGCGGGTGGTGAGCTGGCCCTGGATCAGGGCGTCCAGCGGCAGGGGCTGGAAACTCAGCAGCCGGCGTGGGGTGTCATCCTCGTCGGGCAGTGAGACCAGGCCCAGGAGCATCTCGGCCTGGCCGGTGACACGATAGGTGACGGCGCTCCAGCGGTCCATGGCGGGCTCTCGCAGGCCCTGGCCCCTGATCAGGCGGCCCATGCGGTCCATTGGGGTGCGGGCCTGTTCGCTCAGGCTGTGCAACTGCCATTGCAGGTCGGAACCATACAGGAACAGCTTGAGGGCATCCCGGTCTGCGGCGCTTTGCCACTGGAACTCGCAGCCCAGGGCCTTGGTGTAGTGGCCGTCGAGGCTGTCACTGGCAATGCGCGAGGCCACCCGGGCGCGGATGCGTTGGTGCCCGTTGGGCAGGGCGATCTCGCCGGTGATCATCTGTCCCGGTTCCAGACTCTCCGGCAGGGGGCCGTACAGCCGGCAGCCGGCGGAGGAAATGTCGTCCACGGTGGCCAGCAGCTCCAGGCCGTCGTCGGTGCGGATCCGGGCCGGCAGGGGGATGGGGAAGCGGTATTCGCCCCGGCGCTGCTCGGCCCGGTTGAGGGTGAACAGCACCACCGACAGGGCCAGCGCCATGTTCAGGCTGGCCCACACCAGGTTGACCAGGGCCGCCTCCATGGGCAGGTGGTTGTCCAGGGCCATGAACAGGGCCAGGCCCAGGGGCAGGGCAATGCCGTTCAGGGCCAGGACCAGCATCTGGGGGGTCAGGAAATGGTAGGTCTCCCGGGCCCGGGACAGGCCCTTGGGGGTCACCGAGAAGCGCAGGTGGCGCTTGAACAGGGCCAGGGTCGCCCAGGCGAAGGCGGCGAAGCGGCCCATGTTGTACTGCTCGATGAGCAGGGTTCGCCCGTAGCCCCGGCCCAGTTCCTCGAACAGCCAGAAGGACAGCAGGTAGTAGGGGATGAAGCGCATGAAGAACTCCATCCCCAGGGCATTGATGGGCATCACGCCGCTGAGCAGCACGAT
>SR_TP_S13solDRAFT_1000832_pt1 | contig 10849 bp, 8 predicted proteins | sample SodReaTP_S13sol_FD_11159 | JGI IMG/M metagenome (IMG submission 11159) | reverse complement strand
TTTGCCCCCGGGCCACCAGCCCGGGCGCCGGGACACCTAGCGGTTGCCGCTGCGGGCACCGTTGCCGCCACGGCCCCGCCCCCCGGCACCCTGACGGCGGGCACCAGCAGGTGCGCCACCGGGACGACCGCCACGGGGTGCGCCCTGGCGGGCACCGTTGCCTGGGCGTCCACCACCGGGACGACCACCACGGGGCGGGCGATTGCCGTCGGCGTCGTTGGCGGATTTCGGCGGTGCCACGAAGCCTTCCGTCTGGATGCGCTCGATGGGACGGCGGATCAGCCGTTCGATGCTGGTCAGCAGGCGCATCTCCTCCCGGTCCACCAGGGACAGGGCAGCGCCGGCGGCACCGGCACGCCCGGTGCGGCCGATGCGGTGCACGTAGTCCTCGGGCACGTTGGGCAACTCGAAGTTCACCACCTGGGGCAGCTGGTCGATGTCCAGGCCACGGGCGGCGATGTCGGTGGCCACCAGCACCGGGATACGGCCGTTCTTGAACTGGTCCAGGGCCTTGGTGCGGGCCGCCTGACTCTTGTTGCCGTGGATGGCGGCCGCCGGGATGCCGTCCTTGGACAGCTTCTCAGCCAGGCGGTTGGCGCCGTGCTTGGTGCGGGTGAACACCAGCACCTGCTGCCACTGGTTCTGCTTGATCAGGTGGCTGAGCAGATCCCGCTTGGCGTGGCTTTCCACCAGGTGCACCTGCTGCTGCACGCGCTCGGCGGTGGTGTTGCGCGCGGCCACTTCCACGCTGGCCGGGTTGGTCAAAATGCCGTCCGCCAGGGCACGCATCTCATCGGAGAAGGTGGCGGAGAACAGCAGGTTCTGACGCCTGGCCGGCAGCAGTTTCATGATGCGGCGGATGTCGTGGATGAAGCCCATGTCCAGCATGCGATCGGCCTCGTCCAGGACCAGGATCTCCACGCCGGAGAGGTCCACGGTCTTCTGGCCCGCGTGATCCAGCAGGCGGCCAGGGGTGGCCACGATGATGTCCACCTGGCCGCGCAGGGCGCGGATCTGTGGATTGATGTTCACGCCGCCGAACATCACCAGGGAGCGCAGGGTCAGGTACTTGCCGTAGGTCTCCACGGACTCGTGCACCTGGGCGGCCAGCTCACGGGTGGGGGTCAGCACCAGGCAGCGGGGTCGGCCCGGCCCGCTCTTGAGGGCGGGGCGGTGGGACAGCAGCTGCAGGATGGGCAGGGTGAAGCCGGCGGTCTTGCCGGTGCCGGTCTGGGCGGCGGCGCGCAGGTCGCGGCCCTTGAGCACTTCGGGGATGGCCTGGGCCTGGATCGGAGTCGGCGATTCATAGCCGGTCTCTTCCAGGGCACGCAAAAGGGGATCGGCCAACCCGAGGTCGGCAAACTTGGAAACAGAAGACATGGAAAAACTCCAACGGCAACCAGCCGCTCCGTACCGGAGGGGCGCCCATCGAGGAAGACGAAATCAGGGGGTAGGAAATCGGATGAACGGACGCTGACGGGCGGGGCGTTCGATGGGGGGCACTATACAGGAATAAGGGTGAAGTGGGAATTGGGAAGTGGGAAAAGAAGTGAGAAGTGGGGATTGGGAAGTTGGAAGTGAAGATCTCAAACTTCGCACTTCCCAATTCACCCTTCTAACTTTTGCAGTGCTTCCTGGAAGGCCCGGATGCGCCGGGCGTTGGTGCCGAGGTCACCCCGGCCCACCCGGGAGCGGGAGCGCATTTCCACCCGGCTGCCGCCCTGCTCCGCCGCCTGGATCCGGATGCTGATGTCGTCCTTGAAGCGCAGGAACCGGGTGGTGGCCACCGCCTCGATGCGGCCCGTGGCCGGGTCCTTCTCCAGGATCTCCCAGCCGAAACCCCGCACGGCGTTCAGCGCTGCCTCGTAGACCTGTTCCGGTGGGGCAGGCAGGTACTGGGGCTGGATGTCGGGGTACTCCGGTGTCTCCCCGGTGCGCACGTCGTTGATGACGGGCCAGCGGCTCAGGGTGAACGCGGCCCCGAGTACCAGGACGACAGGCATCAGCCACCACAACACCTTCATGCAGCCACCTCCGTGTGCGCAGTTTTATTCATTTTTGATTTCTCAATGCTCACTTCCCAATTCGCCCTTCGAACTTCAAAACAGTTCCCGAAAGAACTGCACCACCAGCAAGCCGCTCAGTATCCACAGTACACCTCTCAGCCATCCCCGGTAGGCATCGGCGGAGAACCGGTCGCGGATGGCCATGCCGGTGCGCAATCCCACCAGGGCCAGGATCGCCAGCGGTAGGGACAGCAGCACAAGTCCGGGGCTGATCATGCCGAAGGCGGTGAAGGTGGCGGTCTGGGCGCTCTTGCCGACGAGGAAGGCCAGGTTGGTTGCCTGTACCACGACGAGCGGCGCGACCCGCAGTTCCAGAAAGTAGATCATCAGGGCCGGCCCGCCCACATTCACCGTTCCCCCCATCAGGCCTCCGGCCAGTCCGGCCACGCGGCCGCTGCCTTTGGGGTGGCGCTGGATGATGCTGAAATCGATGCGCTTGATCTGGTCGCTGAGCAGGTACAGCACGATAGTCAGGGCCAGCAGCAGGCGGAACGGGTTGGGATCCAGCAGGATCAGCAACAGGGTGCCCAGCACGGAGCCGAGGAGCATCCAGGCCGCCACGTGCCAGAAACGGCCCAGGCTCTCGCCCAGATTGCCGCCCCGCAGCATGCTCCAGACATTGACGGCGATGTTCGGCCCCAGGGTCATGAGGATGGCGGTCTGCACGTCGGTGACCAGGGCCAGCAGCGGCGTGGCGACCATGGGAAAGCCCAGCCCGAACACCCCGTGGATCAGCGCGGCGCCCAGCACCACGGTCACGACCACGAGGATCTCGTTGAGACTGAAGNCGTCCATCATCAGGATTAAGGGTTTGGATTGAGCGCGGCCCTCAGGCCACGATGCAGACCTGGTTTTTGCCGCGACGCTTGGCCACGTAACAGGCCTCATCGACGCGCCGCATGACGGTCTCCGGGTCCGTGTCACGGGATGTGATGGCATGCACGCCGATGCTGGCGCCAGCCCCCTTGAGTGCGCGACCCTCGAAGGTGAAGGTCAGCTCACTAATCGAACGGGCGAGATTGTCGACGATCTGTTGGGCATTGTTCAAATCGCAATCATTGAGCAGGATGGCAAACTCGTCTCCACCCAGGCGAGCCAGGCTGTCGTGACGGCGGATGCAGCTGGACATGGTCCTCACCAGGGCCACCAGGAAGGCATCGCCGGCGTGGTGCCCGTGGGTGTCGTTGAGGTGTTTGAAGTCATCCAGGTCCAGATAGATGAGAGTGCATGCCCTGCCCTGCCTGGTATCCAGGCAGGCGCGCTGCAGTTCCACCTCGAAGGCGCGGCGGTTGAGTGCCCCGGTGAGGTGATCGTGCTGGGCGTCCCAGGTCATCTGTTCCATGTGCGCAAGGTCCGCGCTCACGTCGCGGAAGATGAAGCTCACCCGCACGCGCTGGTCGTTCTCGTCGAAGATGGGCGAAACGGTCTCCTCCACGTAGTGCAGGACACCCTGGCGGTCTTCCAGTGTCTGGTAGCGGTGGGCGCGGGTGGCCACGCCCGACAGCAGGGTTGCAAACACCCCGGGGGGCATGCAGGGGTCGCCGCTCGGACGGCTCAGTCGGTAGACCTCGTCGATGGATTCACCCAGGGCGCGCTCCGGTGCAAGACCGGTCATGTGGCCGGCGGCCCGGTTCATGGACAGGATGAACCCCTGGGAGTCGGTCACGATCACGCCATCGGCGATGTTGTTCAGGGTGCCGATCGCCAGTTCCTTCTCCTCGTTGAGGGAGTTCTCGATGCTTCTCAGGCGCACCAGCACACGCAGGGCGCCGGCGAGCACCGAGATGATGATCAGCAGCGTGACCACGGCGATCACACGCAGGGCCGTGTGGTAACTGGCCTCGGAATCAAGCTGCGCGGCGTAGGCGTTGTCCTGCACGGTCTGCGCCAGGCGCTGAAAGATGTTCAGCAGGGCCATCTCCAGGGGCAGATCCTGGTCGACGATGGCCGACCAGAGCTCCGGGCCTTCTTCTCCTCCCAGGATGCGCTGCATGATGTCCTCCTGCAGCGGTGCGGTGATGCGAATGATGTCCAGGGCGTCGTCCAGCAGGGCCTGTTCCCTGGGTTCCAGGCCCAGGGCAATGAGCCGGTCGCGCAAATCGATGAACTCGACCGCCACGGCGCGGAATTCCATGAAGCGTTCGTCCCGGAACCAGGGGTCGTTCTTGAAGGCCGCGCTGTAGAGCTGCAGGGAGCGGGCCTGGACGACGTTGGATATGCGGTGGATCAGTTCCACCTTGCGGTTGTGGACCTCGGAGACCTGGGTCATGGCGGACTGCAGGGCGGTGAGGTAGTAGAGGCTCACGGCCGCATAGATGCAGAGCAGGACCAGGGTCAGCAGCGCACTGCGCCGCACCAGGGCGAGACTGGGGCGCTTGTCTTTGGCAAAAATCAGCTCGGCCAGGCGTTTTATCACTTGTTGTCGGCCCGAGATGGAGGTTTGAAGTGTCCAGGCTCAGGACACCGCGCTTGCGGGTCAGGCAAGTGTTGACAGTTTAGATCGCGAGCTACGGGTCAACAATGTCCGCCAGATGGGGGGTATCGAAGGATTGATGAAAGGCATGGGTGCACTGCGTTCGAAAGTTCTGTTATTTCAAGGGGGTGTGAGTGTCCTTGCGTTCGAAACACACCTTGTCCATACAAATGGTGTGTAAAACACCGAGTGCAGGGGACTCGTCTCCTGCGACTCCTGCAAACGAGGGTTGCGGATGATGTGTGCTCGTGGCCATGGTTGGAGACCCATGATCACGAGCACACATTCAAGCCTTTGATCAGGCAATGCGAAAACGTTGCACGGTCTCCCGCAGTTCGGAGGCCAGGCGGGCCAGTTCCTCCGTGGCGGTCGCGGTCTGATCGGAACCTGCGGCCACGTCCTGAACACCCTCGTTGATCTTGACCACGTTACGGTTGATTTCCTCAACCACGGCGCCCTGTTCTTCGGCAGCGCTCGCGATCTGGGCATTCATGTCGTTGATGGATCCGACGGCACGGATGATCACCTCGAGGGATTCCGCGGCGTCGGCTGCAAGCCCGGTGGTTTCATTGGCCTGCTTGCTGCCCTCCTGCATCACGGTTACCGCTGTCCTGGCACCTTTCTGCAGGCGTTCGATCATCTGCTCGATCTCCTGAGTGGACTGCTGCGTCCGGCTGGCGAGGGTGCGTACCTCGTCCGCGACCACGGCGAATCCACGGCCCTGTTCTCCGGCCCGGGCGGCCTCGATGGCGGCGTTGAGCGCCAGTAGGTTGGTCTGCTCGGCGATCCCCTGGATCACATCCAGCACGGCACCGATCTTTTCACTGTCGTCCTCCAGTTGCCGGATGACCTCGGCGGCCTTGTTCACCTCATTGCTCAGACCCTCGATGGAGTCGATGGCCTTGGCCACCACCTGCTTGCCTTCCGTGGATTCCTCGTTCGCCCGTGCGGCGGATTGGGAGGCCTCGGAGGCGCTGCGCGCGACTTCGTGCACGGAGGTGGTCATTTCGTTCATGGCCGTGGCGACCTGGTCGGTCTGGCTCTGCTGTTCCTTCACGCCCTGGGTCGTCTGGGTCGTGACCGCGGAAAGTTCCTCGGAGGCCGCTGCGAGCTGAGTCGCAGCCCCGGTGACCTGGCCGATGATATCGCGAAAACCTCTTGCCATGTGGTTGAAAGACCGAGTGACGCGGGTCAACTCGTCGTCGCCGATTTCCAGCACGGTGACAGTCAGATCACCATTGGCCATGCTTGCGCTGGCCGCCTCCAGGTCCGTGACAACGCCGGTAATGCGTCGGACCACGAAATACGAGACAAACAGTGAAACCAGCACCGCAGCGATCAGGAGCGCGATGGTCAGGTTGCGGGTCCAGATGTAATGGGCAACGGCATCCTTGTAGACCTGGTCGGCGACCTCCAGCTGCAGGTTCAGCAGGTCCTGGGCCACTGCTCTGAAGTTGCGATAGCGGGGTTCGACCTCGGTTTCCAGCAAACGAGACGCCTCTGTCAGATTGCCATTGCGCAGGGCCTGGATGGCGGGAGTGAGGCCCTGGTAGACGAAGGCCTGCTCCTCTCGAATGAATGCATCGGCGAGCTCCCGTTCACGGGGCGTGAGGTAGGTTTCCATGAAGGCATTCCAGGTGCGATCTATGTCTGCAATGTTTTCTTCGATGGTTCGCGTACGTGCCTGGATGTTCGCGGGAGTGGGGTCGCGAAGCACGGTGACGAGCTGAATGCGGTTGTCCATGAGACTTTCAATGATCCCCGAGATCTGACCCGTGGGAACAAGCCGGTCCTCGTAGACGGTGCGCAGGCCTTCATCGGCCTGGGACATGCCGCGCAGCCCCATGACGCCAACGATGACCATGAACAGCAGCGCCAGGGTGATCATGAGATAAAGTCGCATTCTGATTGTGAGTCTTATGCCTTTCATTTTGTCAGGAGCTCCGTCGTGATTTGTTGTTGTGCTTACAGGGTCAATTACTTATTGGCGCAGTAGGAATTTACTTTAGTTCCTATATGAGCCTTGCAAGGCACCATTGATCGATGACATCCCGTGCTTGGTCGGGTTGTTCCGTGAGCAGCCAGTGATCTGCGTCGATGTGTACGCATTCAGCATGGGGAAACAGCTGGATCTGGCGAGTGGTGATCTGCGGGTCGCTGATGCCGGATTCCCCGGATTGCAGCACCAGCACTGGTTGCCTGATCAGTTCGGGCCCAGGCAAGGGCCGGACCACCTCGCGCAGGTCCTGGAGATAGTTGGCCAGGGGCAGAAACCGCAGATCGGCCCGTGGGCTCATGTACAGGCGCACGATATCCTGTAGTTCTCCCTCTTCCAGCCTCTGACGTGCCTGTGCATCCAGGGCATGCAGGTCCCGGTAGGGGAAACGGCGACTGGCCGCGAAGATCCGGCCGATCAGCCTGACGGGCGGGACGAGCAGACAGTTGAGAAGGTTGAGACGGCGCACGACAGCCAGCACGCCGCGCAGTGCCTCGGGGAACACCGGGTCGATGAGGATCAGCGCCCGCACCCGGTCCGGATGCCGTACCGCCAGTTCCATGGCCACCTGGGCTCCCAGGCTGTGGCCCATGAACACCGCCTGTCCGTGCCCTTCCCTGTCCAGCAGGCTGATCTGGTCCTGGCACCAGAGCCATCGACTAAAGGCCTTGCGGGTCATGGAGGCGCCATGGCCACGCAGGTCCGGCTGGTAGAGATCCCAGGTATCACGCAGGCGGCTGTGGGCGCAGAACTCGCTGAAGCGGGTGCCGTTGCTGGCCAGACCATGCAGGGTGACCAGGGCCGGTGCCTCGGGAAGCCCGCAGCGGTGTGCGCGGTAGCCCAGGCGAAGGCCGTCGCTCGCGGTGAAGTGTCGTAGAGGGGCGTGTATCGGTCCTTCCATGGACCCATGCTAATCCAGTCGGCCGTCGCTAGCCCGCATATCTCACCGCGATAGGACACCGGCGGGAACAGACTGTCATGCTGAGGTTGCCGACCATTTCAATGTATTCCACTTATGTTTCAGCCTATTGAGCGCCCGGCGGTGTCCGACCGGTGAGATATGCGGGCTAGGCAGCCTGCAGTCTGAACCGGGAGACCATGCCGGTGAGCGATGCGGCCAGGCGGGACAGTTCCAGGCTGGCGGCGTCGACCTGGCTGATGGCATCTGCGGTCTCGTCGGCCACCTGCTTGATGCTCACGGCGTTGCGGTTGATGTCATCGGCCACCACGGTCTGCTCCTCAACCGCGCTGGCGACCTGGGTGGTCATGTCACTGATGGTCTGCACCGCGGCGACGATCTCCTCCAGCAAGCGCTGCGTGTTGCGAGTGCGCTCCAGGTTCTGGGCGGCACTCTCGCCACTGCGGCCCATCATGTTCACGGCTTCCCGGGCACCCTTCTGCAGCTTGTCAATCATGGACTCGATCTCACCGACGGAATCCTGGGTGCGATTGGCCAGGCTGCGCACCTCGTCGGCGACCACGGCAAAACCGCGGCCGTGTTCCCCGGCGCGGGCGGCCTCGATGGCGGCGTTGAGCGCCAGCAGGTTGGTCTGCTCGGCGATGCCCCGGATCACGTCGAGGACGGTGCCGATGGATTCGCTCTGACCGTTCACGTCCTCGATCACGCGGCTGGCATTGAGCAGTTCTTCGGCCAGGACTTCCATGCCCCGGGTATTCTCGTCCATGGCCCGGCGGCCATCGTCGGCGCGCCGATTGGCGGCGCCTGCGGAATCACTGGCGCTCTGGGTGTTGCGGGAGATCTCCTGGACGGAACTGCTCATCTGGGTGATGGCTGTAGCCACCAGCGCCGTTTCCCCCTGCTGCCGGTTGGCGCCGGCCCGGGTCTGTTGAGAGACCGCGGACATCTGCTCGGTGGCCGCGGCCAACTGGGAGGCGCTGCTGCCGATGTTGCCGATCATCTCTCGCAGGCGCTGGGTGGTCCGGTCAAGGGCGGTCAGCAACTGTCCGGTTTCATCACGGCTGATCGAGTTGACCTGTGCTGTCAGATCCCCTTCGGAGAGCCTCTCCGCCAGTCCGACCGCCTGTCGCACGGGTACGACCACGCTGCGGGTGATGAACCAGGCGGCCAGAACGGCGAGCAGGATGCCCAGCAGGGTACCGAACAGCAGGATTCCCTGGAGCATGCTGTCGTTGCGCTCCAGGCCTGCGGAGCGCTGTTCAAGTAGTCTGTGTTCTTCATACTCGATCTCGTGAATGATCTCTCGCAGGGTATCCATGTAGTTTCGGGCAGCGTCGGTCATGTCCGACAGTTGCCGCATCAGTGCACCGCTGATCTCCGGATTGGCCCTGCGCAATTCAATGGCCGGCTCCAGGTGCTGCCGGACCCAGGTGTCGTAGCGCTGTGCGACAGCATCGAGTCGAGCCTGCTGTGCACGGTTGTCCGCAGTCAGGCGGCGCAGGGTGGCGAGTTCCTGGCTGAACTCCTCCTGGCCTTCTCGATAGACAGCGAGTTTTTCTTCATCACCAGAGAGCAGGTAACCGCGCTGGCCGGTTTCCATGTTCACCAGTCCCATGAGCATCTGCTCGGCATCCAGGATCACGGTGTAAGTGTGCTGATTCAGCGCCACCGAAGCGCGCACCGCGCTGTACTGCAGCCAAGCGCCCAGTGCCAGGGCGACCATCAGGAGGACCAGCAGGCCGAACCCGATGGTGAGACGAATGCCAATGGGTAGGTTGTTCATGGCGACTCCGGGGATTTGTGTCGTTGCTTGAGCGGGTTATTATTTGTACACAACTTGTGCAATACATGTGCATGCTACAAGACAATCGGCAGGAATTGATACGGCCAAGGGGGCCATTCGTCTGTCCCGAAACACCACATGTCTGCCCCTTTGCACTCGGTTCATGCACTATTTCCTCTGGATGAGGTCATCTCTCTATACTGATCCTGTCTCTCCAGACCGCTCCGGAGGTCCCCATGAAGCTCTGGTCCGCCCTGTTCTTGCTGTTTTTCTCCGCCAGCGTCTTGGCCGCCGAGACCATCCCCTTCGAACACTGGACGGTCATTTCCCGGGCCGATTCCGCGACCGGCGAGATCACCCTGGCCGCCTACACCCGCAATCGCGAGGGTCACCTGCTCGCGTTCGGTCAGAAGGACAACGGACCCATCGATGGTGCCCTGATGCTCAACGAGCGCAGCGGCAGCCGGGCCCATGCGGAGCATCCCCTGAACCTGCGTTTCAGCCAGGGTGCCGAGTACCGCATCGAGGGTCTTCGCATACCGGACACCGCCCGGGGCCAGGGACCCGAGGGCACGGCCAGCCGCGTGGAATGGCAGTTGTGGGAGAAGAAACAGGGCGGCAGAGTGCCGGAAGCCCTGGGTTCGCTGGCCGAGGCCCGCGAGGTGACGGTTGAATACCGGGATGCCGAGGGGGAACTGCGCCAGACCAGCTTCTCGCTGCGCGGCGCTGACCGGGCCCTGGCCTGGGTGCTCCAGGAAGGCCCGATGACCGCCAGCGTGCACACCATCGACACCCTCTCCGAGGAGGCCGCCTTCGCCTGTCAGCGCAACGGCAACGGCGACTCAGGCCGGGTGGCCCACTGCTTCGACGGCATCGTGTCCTGCTGGGACAAGACCGCCAGCGGTTCCGTGGCGGCCTTCAGCAGCTGCCTGAGGAGCGAAGGGGTTTTGTGAACAAAGGCAGAAGGATGAAGGTTGAGGGATGAAGGGCGAAGGGGGAATTGGGAAGTGCGAAAAGACCCCCTCTCATGCGGGACAATCAGCCGTGACCGAATTTGAGCAACCCATAGGCCGGCCCTGAGGGCCAAGGGTAGGATGCCCGGACTGAAGCGCCGTGGTGACGGTGGTTTTGATGTGTAACACGCCCCACTTCGCCCTTCCTACTTCTTCCTTCCGTGTTGCTCCCCCCTCAGGGCAGCAACACGGTAGATCCCGTCGTCTTCCTGCCCTCCAGATCCCGGTGGGCCTGGGCCGCGTCCTTGAGCGCATAGGTCTGGTTGATCTCGATCTTCACCGCCCCGCTCCCCACCACCTCGAACAGATCCCCGGCGGCCCAGTTCAGGTCCTCGGGGGTGGAGGTGTAGTGGAACAGGGTCGGCCGGGTGAGGAACAGGGAGCCCTTCTTGGCCAGAAGGGCCGGCTCGAAGGCGGGCACGGGGCCGGAGGCGTTGCCGAAGGTGACCATCATGCCCAGGGGGCGCAGGCAGTCCAGGGAGCCCATGAAGGTCTCCTTGCCCACGGAGTCGTAGACCGCGTCCACGCCCTTGCCGCCGGTGATCTCCCGCACCCGGGCAACGAAGTCCTCGCGGGTGTAGACGATGGGGTGGTCGCAG
>SR_TP_S13solDRAFT_1000831_pt1 | contig 10861 bp, 7 predicted proteins | sample SodReaTP_S13sol_FD_11159 | JGI IMG/M metagenome (IMG submission 11159) | reverse complement strand
AACGCCTTCTAGGCGTGTCGGTCGATGTGCTGACGCCAAGGGCTTTGCCCGAGGCTTTCCGCGCCGACGTGCTCGCCGAGGCCAAACCCGTATGAGCCGTAGCAGTAAGCCTCACAGGTAGACACCAGCCTCCTCTGATTCTTGATAAGGAATTCCCCGTCGACTCTCCTGTCCGTCGCCCAGCTACCCAACACCCGGATTACGTGGATTGGTGCCATATAATGCAGACCTTCACCCGTGCTCTTGCTCGAGCAAGGCCTGGACACGGCGGCCACGCCCTGGTGGGTCAAGGAGCGGCTGCGGAGGATACGACAGGCAACCCCAGGCGGCACGCTGCCGAATCATCCGGTTCACCAACTACGCCTCGGAACTCGTGACCATGACTTACATGATCGGGAGCCCCGCTGGGGCTGTACTGCAATCCACTTGATTCGGCAAAGAGCCTTTTCTCATCTGTAGTTGATTGCTTGGATTTCTCCCCTGATAGTGCTAGCCTATGAATCGCTGCGTGTGTTACATAGCGGTGTTATGCCAAGGAAAGAAGGGCTAGGAAAACCAAGTCTAATCAAGTGGTTATGACGCGGGTTTTTGTCTCCCTCCCTCTCCGCCATATTCAAACGAAAGGGGCCCCGGCATTATCGGGGCCCCTTTCGTTTGAATATGATGCAGAAGCGAGATTCGAACCCGAGACATAGACACGCTGGTTCGATCAGGTCGGCAGGAGGCCGGCCTGACACCGCCCGGATGGGCGGTGCCCCGCAGGGGCGAGGGCCAGGGAGGGCCCGAGTCAATCTCCCTCTCCGCCATGTTATTAATAGAATCAGTCGCTTACGAGCGCCTTTTTCTTTTGCCCAACATTGAACCCAACACTTTCGAAATGCTTACGGGTGGCATGCTCTTGGAATGCTCCCCTGGTTCGCGCCTCTTTAGAGGGCGGCCTCTATTAGATACCCTCCACGTCCATCCCGTGCCTGGCTAACCACTGCTTCCTCCGCTCGAAGTCCGGGAGAGCACGTTCCAGACGCTGCCAAAACTCGGGCGTGTGGTGTGGGTGGCGCAAATGAACCAGCTCATGAATCACGACATACTCTGCGATCGGGCGCGGCAGCAGGGCGGTCTTCCAGTGGAAGTAGAGGTGGTTGCCTTTGCCGCAGGAGCCCCAGCGGTAGCCCAGGTCCTGTACCTTCACGCCCGAGGGGGTGACTTCAATACGGGAGGCATGTTCAGCCACCTTGGCGCTAAGCCAGTCCCGGCCGCGTTCCGAGTACCATCGGATGAACTCCTCCCGGCCTCGCTCAGTCAGGTCTCGGAGTAGCCGGAATCGCCCCCCGGCGAGCTTGAGGGCCTCCTCCTGGTCGTCCACCAATTTCAGGCGGTAGCTGCGACCCAGGTAGAGGAAACCTTCCCCGTCGACGTACTCCTTCCTGGGAATGGGACGCTGGAGCAAGGCCTTTTCGGCGAGCTTGGTGTAGACCCAGTAGCGCTTCTCGCGCACGAAGGCTGCGAGTTGCCCCGGATCGGCATTCTCAGGAGCGGCCAGAACCAGCTCCCCACCCCGGTCCACGGTGATCTGAAGCGTCTTGCGGCGTGGACTGCGGCGCAGCAAGAAGGTCAGGTCATCAACGTGGAACTCGGTCATAGACGGATCAGCTTGGCGTGGTTGGCCCGTGCCAGCTCCATCAGCTTGTCCACGGTAGCGTCCAATTGGTCCATCGGTAGCAAGCGGCTGTTGAACAGCTCCTCGAACAGCCGTCCCTTGAGGCGCTCCTGGTCCGGCATATGGGCCGGTTTCCAGACATCGGGTATGCGCAGTTCACCGATGATGATCTGGACGATCTCCACGGTGGTATCCACCAACTGCCCCTGGACGACCGCGTCTGGCGTGGCCGTTTCGCCCAGCTTGACCTGGCTAAGCAGTCGCAAGAAGGGGAGATACGCAGGGGGCAGATCAGGCAGTGACTCGTCAGGCAGGGCCTGATCGTCTTGTAGCTCTTTGACCAGCTCGGCGAAGGCATCTACCTGCGCATCCCAGGCGCCATCGAGCTTATCGAGGATATCCTTGAGCCGTTCGCTGAGCTTGCTGTACTTGATCGGGTCTTCGTCCAGGTGCTTTCGGATGTGGGCGCGGATGGCATGTTCCATCTCCGAGGCTTTGGCCCGCTCGCTCACCTGACGGTTGAGATGTATGTCGAAATCCTTATCCGTGAGCTGTACTGGGGGAATCCTGGGATCGATGCCCAGTGAGATCATGTGGTCGTCGATGAGCTTGCGTACCTTGGCCCCAACGTCCTTGCCAAGCTCCGGGGTGTCCTTGTAGCGATTACGGGCAACCGTGTAGATGTAGGAGAGCTTCTTTGCGTCGGCGGTGAACTCCAGCCCCTCCGGGCGCGGCAGGACCTCGTCCAGGGACTGGGCGAACTGCTTGAGTTTGACGGTGAACTCCGCCCGCACCCGCTCGTCCGCGAGTGTCTGAATCGCCTCCTCGATGTCATCCAGGCTATCCACCCCCTGGCTGCGCAGCACGTCGATCACCCGAAGGTGACGGTCTCGCAGCTTCGGGATCTCGTCCTTGAGGCTCTGCAGGGTGCCTTCCACGTCCTCCGGGCTGTAGGCGGCCAGGGCCTCCTTCAGGTGGTTGGCCACCCCGTAGTAGTCCACCACGATGCCGTGCTGTTTCCCGTGGCCGGTACGGTTCACACGGGCCACGGCCTGTAGCAGCTCGGCCTCGCGGATGGGCCGGTCCAGGTACATTACCCCCTCGATGGGTGCATCGAAGCCGGTCAGCAGCATGGATTTGACGATCAGGAAGCCCAGTGGGTCGGTTTTCTCGGGGTTCTGGTGCCTGAGCGGCTTCTTGAAGCGCTTGATGTGCTGCTCCACAGCCCCGGAATCACTCCACTTCGCCCAGGCCGGATCGTCGTTGTTGCTGCTGCTCATCACCACCGCGAATTCCAGCCGTTCCAGCAGAGCACGGTAACGCCAGGCCTGAACCGCCGCCTGCACCCGAGGCGGGCGCTGCATCAGGGCAACATCGTCCATGGCCTTGTCGGTCGGGCTCAGCCCATGGGCGTCGGCCATTAATGCGTCCCGGGCTGCCAGGAGCGCCCCGTGATAGCGCACCGCCGCCCGACGGCTGTAGGCCACCACCTGGGCCTTGTAGCCGTTTGGCAGGATGTGGGTGACATAGTGGCGCAGCAGGTCGCTGGCCTTCTCTTCGATCAGCTTCGGCGCCTCAAAGATCTGGCCCTTGGTGGCGTACTTCTTCTTGATGGCTTCCAGTTCGTCCGGCGTGCGCTCCCGGAACAGGTCCTCGAACAGATCATCCAGGCTCGCGCCATCCTTCACGGCCCCCTGGGCGGTGCGGCCCTCGTAGAGCACCGGCACGGTGGCGCCATCCTGTTCAGACTCCTTCAGGGTGTAGCGGTCGATGAACTCCCCGAAGATGTCATGGGTGCGTTTCTTCTCCCCCATGATGATCGGCGTGCCGGTGAACCCGATACGGGCGCAATTGGGCAGGGCCTGAAGCAGATTGGCGTGCAGATCTCCCGCCTGGGTGCGATGGGCCTCATCGATCAGTACGAGGATGTCCGTGCTTTCGTTCAGCACCCCCAGGGGAACATGGGTTCTGGGGAACTGGATGACGGCCCCCGAATCCGCTGCCGCCACCTGATCCAGCTTCAGTGACTCGGTCCTCGTCGGGGAATAGGGCTGGCCCGGCTGTGGCTCCCGATACTTCTGGATGGTGCCGAACACCAGTCCAGGGCCCGGTCGGCTGACCAGCTCCTTGAGTTTGTCGGTGGACCTGGCCGTCTCTACCGTCTCCCCGCTCAGGCTTGCCGTCGCCGCCAGTTGGCGCTGCAGGTCCTTGCGGTCGGTGGCCACCACCACCTTGAATCGGCGCAACTCCGGGTCGGTGCGCAGCTTGCGCACCAGAAACACCATGGTCAGGCTCTTACCGCTACCCTGGGTGTGCCAGATGATGCCGCCACGGCGGTCGTTTTCGCCGTCTTCCAGCCGTGTTTTGCCGGTCCTGAGGCGATGGATCGCGCGGGTCACGGCCCGGAACTGCTGGTAGCGGCACACCAGCTTGAGGGTCTGCCCGCCCTCCGTGGTGAACAGGGTGTAATGGCGCACGATGTCCAGCAGATTGGCGGGCGTCAGCATGCCGGCCACCAGACGCTGCTGGCTGGAGAGCGTCTTCGCCCCCAGCGCTTTGGCCACCTCGTCTTCACTGCGCGGCTCCACGGTCTTCCAGTTCAGGTAATGCTCGAAACTTGCGCTGATGGTGCCCACGCGGGCGTCGTCAAAGTTCGTGGCGATCACGAACTGGTTGGTATGAAACAAGGCAGGGGCACCCTCGTTCTCATCCACTTCATGGGCCGCCTTGCGCTGGTTGGCGTAGCGGCGCAGCTGGTCCACCGCGTCGCTGATCCCTTCGGGCACGGTGCGGCTCTTGCACTCGACCACCACCAGCGGGATGCCGTTCACCAGCAGCACCAGGTCGGGGATGACGTGGCCCTTGGCGGAATCGAAGCCCGGCGGGCACTTCACCTTGTACTGGTTGATGACGGTGAAGCGGTTGTTCCCGGGTTCATCCCAGTCGATGTACTGGAGGGTCTGGCCGCGCCCCCCGTCCCAGTCCGGAAGCCCATCCACGGAGATGCCCTTGAGCAGCAGCTCAGTGGCCTGCTGGTTTGCCTCCATGAGTCTGGCGGCGGGGATGCGGGTCAGGGCGCCGAGGGCCTGGGCGATGCGGGTGTCGTCCAGCCAGGGCTGACCGTCGCGGCGGTTGATAAGACGCAGCTGCTCCCGGAGCACGCCCTCCTGGATCACCTGGGCGAAGCCCTCCCGGCCGGTGACCCCTGGATCCTCAACCGAGCCCTCGACGTAGGTCCATCCCAGCCCCTGAAGCTGGCGGATGAACGGCGCCTCCACGTCTGTGTATTCCCCGTTAGTCACGCATAGCCCTTGATAAACAATTAGTTATAGTTGTTTTTATGATGACGCCCGATTCAAATTATCGGGAAAACCACACCGATCCTAGCGGTTATCCACCCCGATCTCACGTGTGGGATGCTCGTTGCGATTATTGCGGTTTTCGATTATTGCGATTAATCTCCCGTAAAAGACAACCATAAGCGCACCGCGCATACACGATCCCGGGAGAGCGACCATGAACACAGCCGAACGTCTGCCAGACACCGAGACCACGGGTCTCGCCCGCGACAGCGCAACCGAACTGAGCAAGCTGCTGGCCCGGACCCCGGAGGCCGACCGTGCCCGGGTGCAGCTGGACGGCACCGAGCTCATCCTGCCCAGGGATGCCCTCGCCCTGTTGCGGGACATCCTCACGGAGATGGCCCAGGGCAATGCCGTCACTATCTTGCCCAGACACGCCGAGCTCACCACCCAGGAAGCGGCCAACCTCCTCAACGTCTCCCGGCCGCACCTGATCAAGCTGCTGGAGGAGGGCAGGATACCCTTCACCCGCACCGGCACCCATCGCCGCATCCGTTACCAGGACCTGACGGCCTACAAGACCGAACGGGACCGCAAGAGCCAGGAAGCCATGGAGGAACTGGTGAAACAGGCGCAGGAACTGGACATGGGGTACTGATGCGTTTCGTCGTGGTCTATGACGCCTGTGTGTTGTATCCCGCGCCCCTGCGGGACTTCCTGGTGCGCCTGGCCACGACGGGCTTGTTCGCCGCCAAATGGAGTGACCGCATCCACGATGAGTGGATGCGCAACCTCATCGCCAGGAGGCCGGAACTGGAGACGGCCCTGCAACGCACCCGTGAACTCATGGACCAGGCGGTCGAAGACTGCCTCGTGGAGCACTACGAATGCCTGATCGATGCCCTGAGCCTGCCCGACCCCGATGATCGCCACGTGCTCGCGGCAGCCATCCGCGCCGGCGCCCAGCTCATCATTACGACCAACCTGAAGGACTTTCCCGAACAGACGATGGCTGACTTTGGCATCGAGGCCGTGCATCCGGACCTGTTTATCGTGCAGCAGATGGATCTTCACGAGGGCGCGGTGGTGCACGTCGCTCGTGAGCATCGCGCCTCCCTGACGAACCCGCCCAGATCGGTGGATGAGTACCTGGACACCCTTGCGGCGCAGGGCCTGGTGGTCACTGCCGACCGGCTCCGGGAATTCGCCGGCGTGATTTGATGAAGATCACTGCCTCCGCTGCCATACGCTCATGGAGCCCCGTCCGAACCGAGCCCGCCCATGAAAAAGCCTCTCCCGAAGTCAGCCAAGAAGCGTCGGCCCAGCGACCTGGACAGATTGATTCGGGCGGTGGCGAGTTCCACCGCCATCGAGACGGGTGAGTCCATCCAGGCCATCGAACAGCGTCTGAAATCAGGGCGGTCCCGTTTCAGACATCTCAAGCTCGCCTGATCAGGCTTTACGTTGTTGTGCTTCTTCCAGGAGGGGGGTGACGCGGACGCGGCCGGTGAGGAGGTCGTCCATTAGGCCAATCTTCAAGCTGAGGAGCGCAGACAAATTCTTCTGTTCTGATTCGATCCTGTGTCTGTGTGAATTCAAAACGTTGATGATCGTTTCTTGCTCAGTTACAGGTGGTACAGGTAACGGTACTTGGGCGAGTTTCTCTTTTGTCAGGTGGGCAATACTTGTTTGCGACGTATAGTTGGAGATTACGTCCCTTTGGCTCCAGAAGCGCAGGAGTTGAAGCATCAGTTCTGGCCGAAACGTATTTATGGGTCTTAGGCGATGGAGAGCTTTCTGGTAGTAACATTCTTCAATTTGCTCTTCCCAGAGCGCGGCGCGCCCGACTTCCCCTCCTTCACAAACCAAGAGATCTCCTGACTGCAAACGAAACCTATCTTTGTCGGAAGTCGTTAACCGGATCTCACTCAGTTCCGACAAGTTGATGTGTTCCCACTGGACAGCCTTATTCCCGAGGTACGGTTTCAATTCCCCCGCATTCTTCTCTGCATCGAGCATTTTCCCAAGCTGTATCTCGAACTCGCTTCCCACGATAGATTCCCCCCACTCCCTCGGAATCCGCCCCAAACGCGAGTCTTTGTAGAGGTGCGGGGCCTGGTCGGGGGTGGGGCGGAGTTGGCCATTTTGGTCGATGCCGCGGGTGAGCAGGTCGGTGAGCAGGCCCTGCTTGATGCGCTCCAGCTTGGCAATCAGCGCCTCGGTCTGGCGGATCTGGGTGTCCAGGGTGTCGAGGATTTGGGCGATTTTGACGCGTTCAGATTCAGGCGGATTCGGAACACGGATTTGGCAAAATTGGCTGCCGGATATTTCCAGGAAGGTGGTTCCAGATGCCCGCCGCGTTAGCTCGGGGACGAGCTTTTCAGCCCAATGGTAGTAATAATTCGCATCTGTTGGATTCTTGAAGACGATGCTCTTGAAACCCTGGTTTGTGGCCATGGGTCTGGTGTTGATCGCTCTCGACCCCAAAGTGGCACGGGTAGTGATGAGCAGAGAGTTTTGTGGAAGGAGGTTGGCGCCGCTCCCGTTCAAGCCATCGGGTGTAATGGCCTCGATAGTTTGGCTAATGTACTTTGATCTCAGGCCCGTCAATTCACCGGGTGTTACCCATGGTATGTCGCCGCCCCAGTAGGTGGGGACGTCTCTGCTGGGTGTGCTACCACTAAGGACCTTTCCAAGTTCGACAATAGGAACTTCTCCCCACTCGTCAGGAAGGTCGTCCAGCGTCGCTTCATATGGGCTCTTAGCTGACATACCCCAGCCCACTCAGAAACTCCTGCAACTCCCGCGCCGCCGCATCCCGCTCAGCCTCGATATCAGCCAGCGTCACCTGGTACTTGTCCCACCAGACCTCGAAGGCGCCGATCACTTGCTGGCGCTGGGCACGGACATAGCGGGCCAGGATATCCGCCATGTCGTCGTGCAGGATGGTGAGCAGCAGTTCGGCGGCGCTGGCTTCGTCGAGGGCGTCCACCTGCTCATTGAGATGCGCCTCGAAGCTGGCCTGCTTGGCCTTGAGCTGTTTGGTGACGGCCGTGCGTTGCTTCTTCCAGGCTTTGACCTCTTCCTCGGTCGGGCCGTCCTCTGAAGACTCGTCGCCTGCGTCCCCGCCGTCCTCGTCCTCCTCGCCACCGGCCTCGGCGGCCTTGATCTGGCTGTCCAGTTCGGCTTTGCGGGCCTGGAGCTGTTCCAGTTCGTCCACGAACGCATCGAGCAGGAAGCGGACCAGCTTGTGGTCCAGGGGGTTGGACTTGTCCTTCTTGTCCTCCAGGGCGGTGACGATGCTGATTCGCCAGGCGTCGATGACGCCCAGGGCGCCGCGGGCCTGCAGGGCGCGGAAGTCGTTTTTGCTCTGCTCCCAGAAGCCGGCGATGATGCCGCGCACGGCAAAGGGGTCGAGCATGGCCAGCGGCTCCAGGGCGGCGCTGAAGCTGGCCAGCAGTTCCTCGCGCAGCTGGCTGAGCCGACTGCCGTTGGCCGTCAGGGTGTTGGCCAGGGCGGTGATGCTGTGGCCGTGCTCGGCCCACCACGCCTCGAAGGCCGCTTGGAGGGCCGCCTCCCTGGCCAGCAGCCCGGCGTTCTGTTCGATGGCGGGTTTGAGGTCGGCCCGGGCCGTGAACTCGGGCTTGAAGTCCACGTAGTCCGGATCGCCCGCCCGCGGGGCGAACAGGTCCATGGGGTCGAGACCGTGGGCCTCGAACAGGGGGCGTTTGGCCTCGATCTCCCGGACCGGCACGCCGCCCTTGAGGTGAGCGCGCACATCCTGGGGTTCCGGCGGCGGGGCGTTGTCGGCGTAGCGGCGGATGTTCAGGTTGTAGTCGTTCTCGGCCAGCTGCTCGTTGCTCACGATGGCCGAGAAGCCGGGCACTTCGGCGAAGTCGTCGAAGGTGCTGACGATCTTCTCGATATGCTCCGGCAGCAGGTAGTTCTGGGCGCGGCCCTCGTAGTATTCACGGTCGGCGTTGATGAACAGCACCTTGCCCAGGCGCTCGACGGGCTTGGCGCCCCTGGCGCGCAGCACCAGGATGGCCGCCGGGATGCCGGTGCCGTAGAAGAGGTTGGGGGCCAGCCCGATCACCGCCTCGATCAGGTCGTCCCGGATCATGCCGGCGCGGATCCTCTTCTCGTCACCGCCCCGGAACAGCACCCCGTGGGGCATGACGGTTGCCATCATGCCGTCGGCCTTGAGCACGGCTACCATGTGCTGCAGGAACATCAGGTCCGCCTTCTTGGCACCCAGGGGCACGGTGCCGTACTGGAAGCGCTCGGGGAAGCGGGGATGGAAGTCCTTCTGGCTCTCCTTGTCCGTGGGGCCGTAGTTGATGGAGAAGGGCGGGTTGGTGAGGACGCGGTCAAAGCGCATCAGTTCACCGCCTTCCACGTGCTGGGGCTCGGCCAGGGTGTCCTCGTTGCGCAGGTCGGCGCTGGGGATGCCGTGCAGCAGCATGTTCATCTTGGCGATGGACCACACCGAGCCCGCCGCCTCCTGGCCGTAGAGCCCGAGCAGGCGCGGGTTATGGCCCTGCTCCTCCACGTATTCCTTGGACAGGATGAGCATGCCGCCCGAGCCGCAGCAGGGGTCGTAGACGCTGTGATGCTCCTGGGGCTTCACCAGCCGCACCATCATGCGCACCACCGAGCGCGGGGTGTAGAACTCGCCGCCCTTCTTGCCAGCGGAGTCGGCGAAGTCCCCGATCAGGTATTCGTAGGCGGCCCCGAGCAGGTCCGGGAACTCGAAATCGTCGTTGCGCAGGCGGTGGACGCTGAAATGGGTGATCAGGTCCCGCAGCTTGCGATCCGGCAGCTTCGAGGCGCCCACCTTGCGGGTGAAGTCGATGTGCTCCAGCACCCCGTCCAGGCTGGCGTTGTGTTCCTCCAGCCCCGCCAGGGCCTTGTTCAGGTAATCGCCCACGTTGTGGTGGGCCTCGTTGAGCAGGGACTCCCAGCGGGACTGCTCCGGCACGTAGAAAGTCTCCTTATGCCAGTTCTTCATGTTGGCGATCTGCCGTGCGGATTCAGCACTCTCACCAGTGGCGATCTGGTCCGCGACGATCTTCTCGAAGCGTTCCTGAAACACATCGGAGCAGCGCTTCAGGAACAGCATCCCGAAGATGTATTCCTTGAACTCGGAGGCATCCATCTTGCCGCGCAGGATATCCGCGGCCCGGAACAGGTGCCGTTCCAGCTGGGGGAGGGTCAGGGGCATATGAATGTTCTTCTAAAACAATCGGTTATTATTGTGAGCGGTTCTATAGTTTGCGGGTAGCTTACAGGGTGGTTCGGGTCAGGACCAATCAGTGAAATCAGCATTAACGGTTTGATGGGTGAGAAGCTGTGGACACCATCGGCACAAAAAGGTGGGTTACGGAGTGCCCGGAGAAGTTCCTCGTCACCAATAGGTATAGGAAGGCCATTGATTAGCTGGTAAGAGGCGTCGTTGCAGGGACGTACTTTGCAGTACGCGGCGGAGTTTTATCCGCCATATTCAAAAGAAAGGGGCCCCGATAATGTCGGGGCCCCTTTCTTTTGAATATGATGCAGAAGCGAGATTCGAGCCCGAGATATAGATACCATGGTTCGACCAGGCCGGCAGGAAGCCGGCCTGACACCGCCCGTATGGGCGGTGTCCCGCAGGGGCGAGGGCCAGGGAGGGCCCGAGTCAATCCCTCCCTGTGACATCTAATTCACATGTACCCGGCCCCCTCCCGCTCGGCTGTACCCTTCGATGAGTTGGGTGTTAAACTGCGCGCCCGCTTGATGGTCGCCTCTTCGTCGACTTTCCTGCGATCCTTCAATGGTGACCCGCATCGGTCCCCTCGCGACAATAAACTGTGAACCCCGCCAGGCCCGGAAGGGAGCAACGGCAGCAGTGGACTTGGGCGCC
>SR_TP_S13solDRAFT_1000830_pt1 | contig 10878 bp, 7 predicted proteins | sample SodReaTP_S13sol_FD_11159 | JGI IMG/M metagenome (IMG submission 11159) | reverse complement strand
CTACCCCCCATGAAACTCCTCTATGACCTCCTCCCGGTCATCCTCTTCTTCCTCGCCTACAAGTTCTACGGCGCCCTCCCCCCGGAATGGATCCTGGCCGTGGGCGCCTGGCTGCCGGTGGCGCTGGAGCCCGGCAACAGTGCCGATGCCATCTACCTGGCCACCGCCGTGGCCATGGTGGTGATGGCAGTGCAACTGGCCCTGGGGATCATCATCAAGCGCAAACTGGAAACCATGCCGCTGCTCACGGCGGCGGTAATCCTGGTCCTGGGCAGCGCCACTCTGCTGCTCCATGACCCCGTGTTCATCCTCTGGAAACCCACCCTGGTGAACTGGCTGTTTGCCCTGGTGTTCCTGGCCCCGCCCCTGCTGGGCAGGCGCAGCCTGGTGGAGAGCCTCATGGGCCATGCACTCCAGGTACCCAAGCCCATCTGGTCCCGTGTCAATCTGGCCTGGGTGATCTTTTTCATCGTCTCGGGGATCGCCAACCTGGTGGTGGCCTACAGCTTCAGCGAATCGGTCTGGGTGAATTTCAAACTCTTCGGTATGCTTGGCATGACCATCGTCTTCATCTTCGGCCAGGCCCTGTATCTGGGACTGCACCACACAGACGACGACACACACACCTCAAAGGGAGACCCTTCCTGATGCTCTACGCCATCATGGCCCAGGACAGCGACAAAAGCCTGGAAAAACGCCTTGCCGCCCGCCCCGCTCACCTGGCACGCCTGGAGGCCCTGCGCAACGCCGGACGCCTGGTCCTGGCCGGCCCCCTGCCTGCCGTTGACAGCGAAGACCCGGGCCCGGCGGGCTTTACCGGCAGCCTGGTGGTGGCGCAATTCGATTCCCTGGAAGACGCCAAGGCCTGGGCCGATGTCGATCCCTATGTGGACGCCGGTGTCTACGCCAGCGTCACGGTCAAACCCTTTCGCAAAGTCCTGCCCTAAACAACAAGGCCTGCAAACATGAACGCATATCTTCCCCGAATCCTCGGCGCCGGTCTGATGGCCGCGCTGCTTCTCACCGGCTGCGGACGCGACGACGACCCGCGCGCCGACAGCAATGGCACGGTGGTGGCCATGGTCAACGACCAGGCCATCACCGAGGCTGATTTTCAGGATTTTCTCAATCTGCAGCGCATGACCCGTCCCGGCGAAAACCTCTCTCCCGAGGAGGTGCTGGACGAGATGATCAACATGGAGCTGTTGCGCCAGGCCGCCCTGGAACGGGGCCTGGACAAGGACCCGGAGATCCTGCGCCAGGTGGAGCGGTCGCGCACCAATCTGATCGTGGGCGCGCTGATCGATACCCGCATGGACCAGCAGTACACCGATGAGCAGTTGCGTGCCGAATACGAGCGCCAGGTCCAGGCCATCGAACGCGAGGAGTACAAGGCCCGCCACATCCTGCTGGACAGCGAGACCGAGGCCCGCGAGGTAATCGAGGCCCTGAATGCCGGCGGAGATTTCGAGGATCTGGCTCGGGAACATTCCACCGGACCTTCCGGCCCCATGGGCGGAGACCTGGGCTGGTTCACCGCCGACTCCATGGTGCCGCCCTTCTCAGAGGCCGTGCGTGCCCTGGACAAAGGCACTTACAGCAGTGAGCCTGTACAGACCGAATTCGGCTGGCACGTGATCCTGCTGGAAGACACGCGCCGCTCCGAGCCGCCGCCCTTTGAGGCCGTGCGCGACCGCATCGGCCAGATTCTCGACAACCGCGCCCTGCAGGAATACATCGCCGAGCTGCGCGCCGCCGCGAAGGTGGAGATCGAGTAGGAAGCCCGACCCAGGCCTAACTGCCGATGTTTGTCACCGGAATTTCTGATCACGCAGAGTGCGCAGAGGACGCGGAGTTTTTTGACAGAAGCATCTTTGCGCCCTCTGCGTCTCTGCGCACTCTGCGTGATCATCCGAAACCAATGAAACAGCACGCCGGATGCGCTGCGCTTATCCGGCCTACGCCCCGCTGCCGCGAAGGCGGTAGGCGGTAGGCGGTAGGCGGTAGGCGGTAGGCGTCCAAAGTATAAATCCCCTCCCGCTCAGGGGGAGGGTTAGGGTGGGGGTGATTGCACGCCTCTCCCCTATCGCCTACCCCCTCACACTTTCTGCCACACCAGCGTGAAGTTATTCACCGGCATCACCACATCATCCACCCTTTCCAGACCCGCCTTGCGGGCGAGGTCCTCCAGGTCCGCCTTATCACGAATACCCATGCCGGGATCACGCATCTGCAGGCTCATGTGAAAGTGGGCGTTGCTCTCGCTGGTGAATGCACCGTTTTCATTGAATGGCCCGTAGAGGCAGAAATATCCCCCCGGCCTGAGCACACGCCCCACCCCACGAAACATGGCCTCAACCGCAGGCCAGTGCATGATGTGGGCCGTATTGGCGGAATACACCCCATCCACCTGCTCCACCGGCCAGTGAGGGTCCGTTGAATCCAGCACCAGGGGTTCCGCGACATTGGGCAGCTTTGCCTCTTCCAGCCACAGGCGCACGCCAGGCAGATTTTCGGCTACATCCGAGGGCTGCCAGTAAAGGTGCGCCAGGGCGTTGCCGAAGTACACCGCATGCTGTCCCGTGCCGCTGCCGATCTCCAGGATCGTGCCCGGTTCGGTGAAGTAGCGCCTGAGCACCGCAAGAATCGGATCCTTGTTCTGCTCACAGGCCTCGGAGAAGGGTTTCGCGGGATGAATAATCATAGTTCTCGGTCGTGGTTGTTACGTGTCGATTTGATGCCTGATCGGGCCATGCGATTAACGCAGAGAACGCAAAGGCGCAGAGGGCGCAAAGAAATAATATTTTCATTTAAGGGCACCTCTAAATATTCGTGAGCACGTATCTTGAACCCTCAGATTCGCGCTCTCGGCGTTGCAAATCTTCGCAATAGCTCTCGCTATTACGTGCGATTTGCGCCTTGATAGCACGAATCTGAGGGTCCAATCTTCCGCACTCAGAATAATTAGAGGCGCCCTTTAAAAACTTCGCGCCCTCTGCGTCTTTGCGCCCTCCGCGTCAACAACGAAACCCTGCAAAAGACGCCTCATCGCACACCCGTCTGAATCACCAACGACACGCGCCGGTTCTCCGCGCGGCCCTCGGCGCTGTCATTGTCGGCCAGGGGGCGGGTGTCCGCATGGCCCACCGCCTGGAGTCGACCGGGCTCCACACCTAGGGCGATGAGCTGGCGCACCACACCGCTGGCTCGGGCGGCCGAGAGTTCCCAGTTGGAGGGGAAGATGGGCGTGAAGATGGGTACGTTGTCCGTGTGTCCCTCCACGGTGATCGTACCCTGGGCCTCGGCCAGGATGGGCATCAGTCGGGACAACAGCTCCCGCCCGTCGAAACGCAGGTCGGCGCTGCCGCTGCTGAACAGGATGCCTTCCTTGATACGAAGCTCCACCTGACCCGGGCTGGTAAAGATCTCCACCCCGTCCAGCCCGCCCTCCCGGGCAAAGGCCTGTTCCAGGGCCGATTCTGCGGCCGGCGCCTCTTCCCGCGCCAGGGGCTCGGCCATGGGCTGATCCCCCGGGTAGGTGGCCGGCGCCTCATCGAATAAGGGAGGGACGATGGACTGGCGGTGGGGGTGCCCCAGTTCGATACCGAAGCCCTCCACCCAGCGCAGTGCCTGGTCCTCGTCAGGGCGGGTATAGGCCAGTAGCACCACGAACAGGACCAGCACCAGGGTCAGCATGTCCAGATAGGTGAGGATCCAGGCGTGCTCATCCTCGCGCATGGCATCGTTGTTGTGCTCCACCGGCGCCACGGCCCAGGGCGGCGGGTAACTGGGCGCCACTGCCATTTCCGCGCGCAGTGCCTCGGCTTCGCCATTGCCGTTGCTGTTGCCGTTTTCTGGCCCCGTGGACAAGTCAGCGTCGCTCCGTTCGTCTTGGGGCCGGGCCCGGTTTCGCTACGCCATCGCCATTGGGCATCTCCTGACGGATCTCGTCGCGGTGATGCTCCATAAAGGATCTCAGGGTCTCGCGGATGTAGGCTGGCGAGCGGCCCTTGCGCATCAGGGTAACCCCCTCCAGGACCATGTTCATGAGCACCACCCGCTCTTCGGTGCGCCGTTCCAGCTTGATGGCGATGGGCCGGAACACCAGGTTCGCCAGAACGATGCCGTAGAAGGTGGTGATCAGCGCCACACCCAGGTTGACGGCGATCACCGCGAAGTCACTGGTCTCGGTGGCGAACAGCATATTGATGAGGCCCAGCAGGGTACCCAGCATGCCGAAGGCCGGTGCGTAGGTGGCCATGGTGCGAAACACCTGGGCCTCGGCCTGCTCCCGGGCCCGCAGTCGGGACAGGCGCCATTGCAGCAGGTCGCTGATGTCCTCCATGGGGGTGTCATCGATCACCAGCTGCACACCGGTGCGCAGATAGGGATTGCGGATGGTATCCAGCTTGTTCTGTACGGCGGGCAGATTACCGTTGAACCACAGCTTGGCCACCTCCACGATCTCGTCCATGTCCTCGCGAAAGTAATAGCGCTCATTGCGCAGCACCAGGATAAACACCCGCCACACATGCAGCACCTCGTGCAGCGGGTAGCTCATCAGGGTGGCCGCCAGGGTACCGCCCAGCACGATGGCCAGGCCCGGCAGATTGAAGAAAATACTGAGATCCTGGGCAGTGACGGCGATGACGATCACCAGCAGCAGGACGCCGCCGATCATGCCCAGTGCGGTGGATGGGTTCATGGGGGCAGTTTACACGCTGGGCGCGGAAGGGGTGAGGGGACAGGCGTGAGGTGTTAGAGATCCGCCTTGTCGCCTATCGCCTCACCCCTCGCTAATCAGCTCAAGGAACGCCGCCTCGTCCAGCACCGGCACCCCCAGTTTTTCCGCCTTGGCCAGTTTCGAGCCGGCGGCCTCCCCGGCGATCACGGCGGTGGTCTTTTTCGACACGCTGCCGGTGACTTTGGCACCCAGGGCCATGAGCCGATCGCCGGCCTCCTCCCGGGTCATGGATTCCAGCGCACCGGTGAGCACATAGGTGTTGCCGCTCAGGGGCTGCACGGCGACCTGCACGGGTTCGTGCTCGTCCCAATGGACACCGGCTTCACGCAGGGCCTGGATCACCTCCCGGTTGTGGGGCTGCTGGAAGAAGGTGGCCACGTGATGGGCCACCACCGGGCCTACATCGGGCACCTGCATGAGGGTCTCCTCATCGGCGGCCATGAGCGCGGCGAGGCCACCGAAGTGCTGGGCGAGGCCACGGGCCGTCGCCTCACCCACCTCACGGATACCCAGGGCGAAGATGAAGCGGGAAAGCTGGGCGTGTTTGCTCTTCTCCAATGCATCGACCAGGTTCTGCGCCGACTTCTCCGCCATGCGCTCCAGGCCTGCCAGCTGCACGGCCGTGAGCCGGTAAAGGCCGTCCACATGATCTACCAGGCCCGCGTCCACCAGCTGTTCCACCAGCTTGTCACCCAGCCCCTCGATGTCCATGGCGCGACGTGAGGCGAAATGCTTGATGGCCTCGCGGCGTTGGGCAGCGCAGTAAAGACCACCGGAGCAGCGGGCCACCGCCTCGCCTTCGCTGCGCACGATCTCGGAGCCGCACACCGGGCATTGCGTGGGCATGACCACCGGCTGCGTGTCCTGCGGGCGCTTTGACAACACCACGCCTGCCACCTCCGGAATCACATCCCCCGCCCGGCGCACGATCACCGTATCGCCGATACGAACATCCTTGCGCTCTACCTCATCCATGTTGTGCAGCGTTGCGTTGCTGACGGTCACGCCGCCCACGAAGACCGGCTCAAGGCGCGCGACCGGCGTCAGGGCGCCGGTGCGGCCCACCTGGAATTCGACATCCCGCAGCACGGTCATCTGTTCCTGGGCAGGGTACTTGTGGGCAATGGCCCAGCGGGGGGCGCGGGAGACGAAACCGAGTCGCTGCTGAAGATCGAAGCGGTTGACCTTGTAGACCACGCCATCGATGTCATAGGGCAGGCTGTCCCGGCGCTCGCCGATGCGCCGGTAGTACTCCAGACAGCCAACAGCACCCTGCACCAGATCCCGCTCGGGACACACCCGCTGCCCCCAGCGGGAAAGTACATCCAGCACCTCGGCATGGGTGTTGGGCAGTTCGCCGCCCTTCACATGCCCTGCCCCGTAGGCAAAGAAGGTCAGTGGACGTTTTGCAGAAATGCGCGAATCCAGTTGACGCAGGCTGCCGGCGGCGGCATTGCGGGGATTGACGAATACCTTCTCACCCTTTTGCGCCGCCTCCCGATTGAAGGCCTCGAAACGGGCCCGGTCCATGTAGACCTCGCCGCGCACCTCCAACAGGGTCGGCCAGCCACTGCCCTGGAGCTTCAGGGGAATGGCGCGGATGGTACGTACATTGGCGGTCACATCCTCGCCGGTGCTGCCATCGCCCCGGGTGGCGCCGCGCACCAGGTGGCCATCCTCGTAGAGCAGGCTGATGGCCAGCCCATCCAGCTTGGGCTCCACGGCGAACTCGACCCCTGCCTCATCACCCAGGCGATCCTGGATACGCTTCTCGAAGGCCAACACATCGGCTTCCTCAAAGGCGTTATCCAGGGACAGCATGGGCAGCAGGTGCCGGGCCTCCTCGAAGGCCTTGAGCGGCGCCCCGCCCACCCGCTGGGTGGGCGAGTCCGGGCTCACCAGCGCGGGGTATTCTGCCTCCAGGTCCTGCAGTTCGCCCATGAGCGCGTCGTAGGCCGCGTCCGGGATCTCCGGATCGTCCAGCACGTAATAGCGGTGGTTGTGATACTCCAGCTCGTCACGCAGTGACGCAGCCCGCTTGCGCACCTTCTCGGGGATTTCGGACATGGTTTTGTCTGGTTGGTTGAAAGTCGTAAAGCCGGAACGCAAAGGGCGCAAAGGTAGGCGCGAAGGACGCAAAGGAAATTTCTATGAATTAAAAACCTTAGCGACCTTCGCGCCCACCTTCGCGCCCTCTGCGGTTAGCTTTTGAAGTTACAGGTGAATCCCTTCGCGTCTTTGCGCCTTTGCATTGAGGCTTTTAATTCAAACAATCAAGACCGCACCGCGCCCCGGGACTTGAGCGCCCACTCGCGGATGCCCTCGCGGATGTGTTCGATACCCTGGGGTGTCAGCGCACTGCGGGAGGCATCCAGCACCTGGCCGTTCAAACGCCGGGCCAGGGATTCGGCGCAGGTGAGCATGGTGTTGAAAGACTCCAGGCCGTCTCTGGGCCCCGGCAGCTGCAGGAACATAGAGATGCCCACCGTGGAGAAATTATCCATGCCGGCCGGGTCGAAGGTGCCCGGGTTGAGCATGTTGGCCACGCTGAACTGGGGTGTTCTGCCCTGCTCCGTACTCACCTGCCGGTGATAGATGTCCATGATGCCAAACTCCAGGTCTTCGGCTTCCAGTGCGCCTTTCAGTTCAACACCCAGGATGTGCCCCGAAGCACCTGCGGTGACGTGCAGCACGATGAGCTTGTCCGGTAACGCAGGGGCGGGTTCGGCGGCAGGCACCGGCGACTTGTGCTGGGGTTTGGCCCCGGGTGCAGGCGCGGCTCGCGGGGTTTCGCCGGCAGGGACTTTGACCCTGGTCGGTGCCGTCGGACGCTCACCGGCCTCTTCCACCACCCGGGCCCGAAGGGCATCCAGGTCGTTGAGAGAGTCCAGGTCATCGTGGGCACGCACCGAGGGTAATTCCCGTTCTGCGTCGGCACGGATGTGAATCTGTTCCAGGCTGTCCCGTTCCACTGCCTCGTCCATGAGATCCCGGGGACGACGACTCGCGGCGCGCATGCGACCGGCCACATAGATGCCGGCCAGCACCGCCACACCCAGAATGAGCAAAATCCAGCGCAAAGCATCCATCTATCAATCCCCTCAGGCGATGGCCATTTGGGCGGCTTCTTCCACGTCCACGGCCACCAGTCGTGAAACACCCGCCTCGCGCATGGTGACACCCACCAGCTGCTCGGCCAGCTCCATGGTGGTCTTGTTGTGGGTGATGAAGATGAACTGCACCTGCTCGGACATCTCCTTGACCAGGCTGCAGAAGCGGCCCACGTTGGCCTCGTCCAGGGGTGCGTCCACCTCGTCCAGTATGCAGAAAGGCGCCGGGTTGAGCTCGAAGATGGCGAACACCAGCGCCACGGCGGTGAGGGCCTTTTCGCCACCGGACATCAGGTGGATGGTGGACAGGCGCTTGCCCGGAGGACGGGCCATGACCGCCACGCCGGTGGAGAGCAGGTCGTCGCCGGTCATCTCCAGGTGAGCCTGGCCGCCGCCGAACAGACGCGGGAACATCTCCTGCAACCGGGCGTTGACCTGCTCGAAGGTGTCGCGGAAACGCTGGCGGGTCTCCCGATCGATCTTCTGGATGGCATTCTCCAGGGTCTCCAGGGCCTCCATCAGGTCGGCGTACTGGGCGTCCAGGTATTCCTTGCGCTGGCTCTGTTCCTTGAATTCGTCGATGGCCGCCAGGTTGATGGGCCCCAGGCGCTGGATGCGCTGGGCCAGCTGCTCCACCCTCTCCTGCCAGGCGGACACCATGGCCCCGTCTTCCAGGGCTTCGAGCAGTTCCTCGACGCTAAACGCCGTCTCGCCCAACTGCTCGCGCAGGGTCTGACGGCGCACCTGGATCTCCTGCCAGGCCATGCGCAGATTCTCCAGTTTGCCGCGGATCTCCTCCGCCTGGCGTTCCACGGCGATGCGGCGCTGGTCATGCTCGCGCATCTCCGCCTCGATGGACTGCACCCGGGTGCGGGCCTCGGCCAGGGCGCGTTCCACTTCCACGCGCTTGCCCAGCAGGGTTTCAAGCTCGACGGACAGCGCCCGGATGGGCGCATCGCCATCCTGCATCGCGGCCCGCAGGGCCTCCAGGCGCTCGTTGAACTGCCCCGCCTGGGCCTCCATCCGCGACAGGCCCTGGGCCGTGGATTCCCGGGTGCTCTTCAGTGACTGCATGCGCAGATCGATCTGGTGCAGGGCATCGCGCCGGGCCTGGGCCTCGCGGCGGGCGGCGTCCAGGCGTTCACGCAGGCCATCGCGCTCACCGCTCAGGGTTTCCCGTTCCCTTGCCAGGGTCTCCATGCGGGCCACCGCTTCATTACGCTTGTTGGTGGCCTGCTGCAGTGCCTCGGCGTCCCGTTGATGGGTCGCCTCGATCTCGGCGATCTCTTCGTTGATGCGAGCGAAACGTCCCTCCACCTGCTCGAGACGGGTACGGCGGTTGCTCAGTTGCGCATTCAGGTCGGCGGCGCCCCGGTGGGCCCGGTTCACCTGCACCTGCAACTCCTCGCGCCGGGCCTCCAGTTCACGGACCCGGTCGCGATCAGACGCCAGGGTCTGCTGCAGTGCTTCCTGCTCGCGGTTCAGGGTGTCCAGTTCACCGTGCAGGGCCTTGATCTCCTGCTCCCGGCCCAGCACGCCGGCATGTTCGTCCGCATCCCGCGCCACCCGCAACCAGGAGCGGCCCAGCCAGATGCCTTCCGGGGTGATGACCGATTCACCTGTGCCCAGGCGGCTGCGCAGCCCCAGGGCCTCGGGAAGGGTCGCCGCCGTGCGCACACCGCGCAGCAGGTCGTTGAGGGGTTTGGGGCCCGTCACCCGGGATGCCAGCCACGGGGCATCACCACCGGCGGTCTCGCCACCGGCCCCGGTATCCAGCACCAGCAGATCCCCATGGGTGAGGCTGTCCAGCACCTGGGCCACGCCATCCAGATCATCGACGCAGACCGCTTCCAGGTACTGGCCCAGCACCGCTTCCACGGCCCGCTCCCAGCCGGATTCCACCTGCAGCTGCTCCGCCAAGCGTGGGGCCTCGGCAAGGCCCTGGCCTTCCAGCCACTGGACCACGGATTTCTCGCCCTTGCCCAGGGCGGCCTGCTGCAGAGCCTCCAGGGAGGACAGGCGTCCCGCCTGGGTCTGAATGCGCCGGCGCAATTCGTCCAGCTGGCTGGTGCGTTCCCGGCTGGATTCCCTCGAGGACTGGATGGCGTCAAGGGTCTCGGTGAGGCTGGCCTGGAGCTTTTCCGCTGCCTGCTGGGCCTCGGCCGCCTGGCCGGAGAGCTGTTCCATCTCGGTGCGCAGGGCATCCCCGGAGAGCTGACCGCGCTCCTGCTGCAGGCGTTCCAGGCGGGACTGCAGGTGCTGGATCTGGCGCTCCAGGTGCTCCATGCGGGTGCGTTCCACCTGGGCGGTCTGGGACGGCTCCATGGTGCGCTGGTTGAAATCCTCCCAACGACCCTGCCATTCACTCATGGCATGTTCGGCGCCGCTCAGGGCCTCGTTGGCCTGCTCACGGGCCTGGACACCGCTCTGATGCTGGGGGGCCAGGGACTCCAGCTCCCCGTCCAGTTCCCGCAGGCGGCCCTGGTCCAGCTCGATGTGTTCCCGTGCCTCGCGCAGGCCACCCTCGGTCTGTTGCAGCTCCCGGGTCTGGCGCTCGCGCAGTTCACGGGCGTGCTGAATGGACTGCTCCACCCGGGAGATCTCGCTGCCCAGGCCGTAGAAACGCCCCTGCACCTCGTTGAAGGACTCGTTGGCCTCCACGTGACGTTCGCGGTTCTTCTCCAGCGTGGATTCCAGGTGGCGCAGCTCGGCGACCACCCCCTCCAGACGGGTCTCCTCCTCGCGCAGGCCCTTCTCCCGCTCGCCGGCATCCCCGTCCATGTCCCGCAGACGCAGGACCAGCAACTCGGCACGGGCGCGGCGTTCTTCTTCCTTGAGGGTCTTGTAGCGCTCCGCGGTATTGGCCTGACGCTGCAGGTGGTTGATCTGTTTCTCGATCTCATCGCGCAGGTCGTTCAGGCGATCGATGTTCTCCCGGGTATGGCGAATGCGGGTCTCGGTCTCCCGGCGGCGCTCCTTGTACTTGGAGATGCCGGCGGCCTCCTCCAGGTAGACACGCAGTTC
>SR_TP_S13solDRAFT_1000829_pt1 | contig 10896 bp, 9 predicted proteins | sample SodReaTP_S13sol_FD_11159 | JGI IMG/M metagenome (IMG submission 11159) | reverse complement strand
TGCCAGTCCCGCAAGCTGGCTGTCCAGATGCGCAACCAGATCGGCGCTTGTGGCAAGCCGCAACACCAGCCCCGGCTCCACCGCCGAGAAGAAGCGCAGCGTGCCGTCGGGTTCCACGCGCTGGATGGCCAGAACATGATGCTCCGTGCCGATCTTGGAGACCACCGGATTGGCCGCAAATATGAAGGGCGACAGTTGCTGCGGGTCCTTGCCCAGAAGCCGCGCATATTCCGGCCCCGCTGGCATTCCGTTGATCTGGCGCACAAGCCGTTGTTCGGGGTCGGCATCAGTCACCACCATGCGCAGTTCTGTGGGTTCCAGATGGTCGAAACGAAACGCCGTAACCGTGCAAGGCGTGCGCAGCACAGCCAGCACTGCGGCATCTGTCATAAAGCGCCCCTGATGCAGAACATAGGTCTGGCCAAACCGCAGACCATCGCCCGCCGAGCCGCCCACCAGCGGCGACTGGCTTAGCGCTTCGGACAAGGCCCAGACCAGTTGATCCTCCATCAGCGACAGCCCGTCTGTCAGCAGGAACGCCACTTCATTGGACCAGTCAGCAGTCGAGAATGTCAACTCGGCGCGCAATTCAAAAGCCAGATCGCGCGCCTGTTCGGGGCGGAAGTCGCGCAGCCCCTCGATATGGCCCACGGCCACCCGAAACAGATCGCGCGGCAGGCCAATCGCGACGATATGCCCGTCCAGATACCCGCCATGGCCAATCTCGCCCGCAGTCGTGCACCCGATAACCGGCAATCTGGGCGGCAGGGCCGTCAGCGCGCCCTCGACACTGCGCAAATCATGCCCGTCGCCCACGAACAGGATCACCAGTGCCAGATCAGCCGGGGTCAGGGCTGCCAGTATCTCGGACATGGCCTGCGCGGTATCGTCAGACCCTGACTGCGCATGCCTGAATATTGCAGCTTTGCTGTGCATCGGCCGCCCCCTCCCCCAAGGGCCACGCGTCGCGCCTGTTTCGCGGGGCGCGCGCGTCACCCCAGCCTAACGCAAAGCGCCGTCCGGACAAGACAGGACCGCGATTTCAGGACATGCCCCCATCGCGCAAAATCGACGCAAAAGACGCGGAATTGGCGATGCGCACGGCCTGAGTCCGGCTTTGCGCCCCCATTTTGCGCAAGATCGCCGTGACATGGGCCTTGACCGTGGTTTCACTGATCGACAATTCAAACGCGATCTGTTTGTTCAGATACCCTTCGCAGACCAGCGCCAGAATCCTGCCCTGCTGGGGCGTCAGGGTGGCCAGCTTGTCGACCACCGCCTGTTCGCCGCTGGTGTCACGGCCCGCAGGCGGCACATAGTTTTCAGGGGTAAATGTACCGCCCTGCATCACCGTACGGATTGCAGTGACGAACCCGTCGCGGGGGCTGTGCTTGGGCACAAACCCCGCAGCACCGGCTTGCAGCACGGCTGTCACGATGCGGTCATCGGCCATGGATGACACCACCACCACCGGCACGCCGGGAACCGCGTTGCGCAACCGCATCAGCCCGTCCAGACCGGCCACATCGGGCAGGTTCAGGTCCAGCAAAATGGCATCCGGTTCCAGTCCGCCGCGCAAATCGTCCAGCGCCTGCCCCAGCGAACTGGTCGCATGAATGCGCGTGACCGCAAGGGTTTCTGTCAATGTCATTTGCAGGGCTTCACAGAACAACGGATGATCGTCGATGATCATGATCATGTCGGTATCCTTGCTTGACGCTGCCCCGATGGTGATCATTCTGGCTCTCATTGCGCACCTGTCGTATCGGCTATTGCAGTAATTTAGCGCAAATCCGGCAAAATGTGTGCCCCTTCTTAAGTCTTACGCAACCGGGCATTCGCAAATCGCATCACGCAGCCAGCAGTGCCGCAACACGCCGCAATGCCAGTTGATACCCAAGGGTGCCACACCCCGCAATCACACCATCGGCGCGCGCGCTGACATAGGAATGGTGACGGAAGGTTTCGCGCTTGTGGATATTGGAAATATGCACTTCCAGCACCGGCCCGTCAAAGGTGTTCAGCGCGTCCAGAATAGCGACCGACGTATGTGAATACGCACCGGGGTTGATGATGATCGCGCGCGCCGCATCGCGGGCGGTATGGATCATCTCGACGATTTCGCCTTCGTGGTTGGACTGGAACAGCGCTGTTTCCACGCCCATATCCTGCCCCAGCGCCGCACAATCGCGCGCGATATCTTCCAGCGTTTCATGGCCATAGATTTCGGGCTGGCGGCGGCCCAGCAGGTTCAGGTTCGGGCCGTTCAGTATATGGATCATCGGAAGCGGCATTCTGTATCCTTTCGCAACTGGCACCCTTAGTGCCACAGCCCTGCCGGTGCGAAAAGCACCAAGATGCGGCGCATGCCATTTGTTCGGGCAGTTTGACATATAAATGCACGCGCAGGCATTTCATTCGGGGCAGGTTCGGCTTACATCTGGCAAAAGCTTCATAACCCGACCAAAGGCCAGATATGTCCGACACCCCCCTGACCGACGCCCTGTCGCCTGTGACACAGGCGCTATTGACTGCCGCGCGCGCGGCTGGTGCCGATGCCGCTGACGCCATCGCAATCGAGGGGCGCTCGGTGTCCATTGATGTGCGCAAGGGCGGGCTGGAACAGGCCGAACGCGCCGAAGGGCTGGATATCGGGTTGCGTGTGTTCATCGGGCAGCGTCAGGCGTGCATTTCATCATCTGACACGCGGCCTGAAACCTTGCAGGCGATGGCCAGCCGCGCGGTTGCCATGGCCCGCGAAGCCCCCGAGGACCCTTATGCCGGACTGGCCGACCCCGGCCAACTGGCAGAAATCCGCAACGCGAACGGGCTGGAATTGTTCGACCCCAGCGCGGAGCCTGACCCCGCCGCACTGGAAGAGGACGCGCGCTGCGCCGAAGCGGCGGCACTGGCCGTCAAGGGCGTGACTCAGGTGCAATCGGCATCCGCCGCGTATGGCCAACAGGCTGTGTGGATGGCGGCCAGCAACGGGTTTGAAGGGGGCTATGCCCGCAGTTCGCGCCATATTTCCTGCGTGGCCATCAGCGGCGAGGGCACAGGCATGGAACGCGACTGGTGCGGCGAGGGGCGCATTTTCCAAGCCGACCTGCCCAGTCCCGAGTATGTCGGCCAACTGGCCGCAGAACGCACGATTGCGCGGGCAGGCGCGCGCAGGCCCAAAACCGGCACATATCCGGTGTTGTATGATGAACGCATCGCCTCCAGCCTGATCGGGCATTTGCTGGGCGCGATCAATGGCAGCGCGATCTCTCGGGGGTCCAGTTGGTTGCGCGACGCGATGGGCACACCCGTTCTGCCCGATGGCATTTCCCTGCATGAAGACCCGCTGCGCATTCGCCGCTCGGGCAGCCGCCCTTTCGACGCAGAAGGGCTGGCCAGCCGCAAAAAGGCACTTGTGCAAGATGGCGTGCTGCAAAGCTGGGTGCTGGATCTGGCCAATGCGCGCAAACTGGGGCTGGACAGCACCGCCAATGCCGTGCGCGGCACATCCGCGCCGCCCAACCCGTCCACGTCCAATGTGATCCTGACCCAAGGCGACAAAACGCGCGCAGCGCTGTTGCAGGACATGGGAACGGGGCTTCTGGTCACATCGCTGATCGGGTCCACGATCAACCCCAACACGGGCGATTATTCGCGCGGGGCCAGCGGGTTCTGGGTGGAAAACGGCGAAATCGCCTATGCGGTGAATGAATGCACGATTGCGGGCAATCTGCGCGATATGCTGCGCCGGATCATTCCGGCCAATGATGCACAGGACCACCTGTCCAGCGTTGTGCCCTCGCTTCTGGTGGAAGGGATGATGCTTGCCGGGGACTGATGATCTGGAGTTGTTGACGCGCGCCGCGCAAGACGCCGGACAGATCGCATTGCGGCACCTGAAGGCCGGGCCGAATGTCACGGAAAAACCCGACGGTCAGGGGCCGGTGACAGATGCCGATATTGAAATCGACCAGATGCTGAACGCCCGCCTGTGTGCAGCGCGGCCGGACTATGGCTGGTTGTCCGAAGAATCCCGCGACACCCCCGAAAGGCTGGGGCGCGCACGGGTGTTCATCATTGACCCGATAGATGGAACACGCGCCTTCGTAGAAGGGCAACAGGGGTTTGCGCATGCCCTGGCCGTGGTCGAGGATGGCCAGCCTGTTGCAGCAGTGGTTCATTTGCCGGTGCCTGACCTGACCTACAGTGCCGTGCGCGGACAAGGCGCATATCTGAACGGGCAGCGCATTCGTGCCACTGACCGCAAAACCGTAACTGGCGCGCGTGTTCTGGCCGCCAAATCCCAATTCACCCCGGCCCAGTGGCACGGGGGCGTTCCGTCTGTGCAACCGCACTTCCGGTCGTCACTGGCATGGCGCATGGCGCTGGTCGCAGAAGGGCAGTTCGATGCAATGGTGTCCCTGCGCGCAACGTGGCATTGGGACATTGTGGCGGGCGCATTGCTGGTATCCGAAGCTGGCGGCAAGGTCAGCGACGGCATGGGGGACGGGCTGCGGTTCAACACCCGAACCGCGCAATCAGACGGGATAATCGCGGGCGGCGATGCAATACATGACGCATTAATGGACCTGCGCCGCCCTGATCACGCGGGCTAAACCCGAATTGCGCCGGAATCTGCGGCAGGACTGATTTACAGCCTGCAAAACCCGCAAAAGGCGCAGTGCCATTATTGCTTTTTTCATACCCGCGTGGTGAAAGTCACCTGCATCCATTGCGGCAGGCGCGGGACCGGCCACGCGCCCCTATATCGAAAGGAACACCCATGAAGAAACGCCTGCATCTGGTTTTCGGCGGAGAGTTGAAAGATCCGCGCGGCACTGAATTCGTGGACACTGATGCGATTGATATTGTCGGGCTGTTTCCGGATTACGCATCGGCGCATGCAGCGTGGAAAAATGCGGCCCAACGCACCGTGGACAGTGCGGAAACACGCTATTTCATCGCACATCTGCATCGTCTGATCGAAGAAAGCGACGAAACCAGCGCCACCCGCACCCTTGACGGCTGATCTGCGAACCGAACATGCCGCATTCCGCCGCTGAACGGCTGTATCTGATGTTGCACCATCGCGCTGGCGTAACTGCGCAGGCCGCAGCTGTGCCACATCTGGACGGCCCCGTTATCTGGCTGCATGCTGACACCCAGCATGCAATCAGTCAGCTTGACGCCTTGTCGGATGCGATGATGCACCAACACGCAGGGCGCGGCGAACATGTGTCTGTCCTGCTCAGCTATGCTGCGGGGTTGCAGCCGCCAGCCGAAATCCCCGGTCGCGCGACCCTGCCGATTGCCGCCGATAATGCGGATATCGCAACGGGAATAATGACGCAGCTGGCCCCTGTGGCCCTGCTGGTGGCGGCCCAACGCCTGCCGGTGGCCTTGATAAGTGTTGCCGCCGCCCATGGGTCCAAAGTTATGATTGCCGATATGGGCAGCCCGCGTTTTCCCGGGTTTTGGGGGCATGTGCCCGGCTTGTGCAGCACAGTGATGGGGCGCATTCACCGTGTTTTCCTGTCCTCGGCATCCCAACGCACCAGTTGGGCCAGGGCGGGCGTTGCACAGGACAGGATGCTGATATCCGGCCCGCTGAATGACGCGCCACTGGCACTGGGCTGCAACGAGGCCGAACGCGACATGCTGGCACAAAGCTTTCGTCAGCGCACAGTGTGGCTTGCCATCGGCGTGCCCGAGGTCGAAGAGGCGATGATCGTTGCCGCCCATCGCGCTGCCCTGCGCGATTCTCACCGCGTGGCGTTGATCCTGCACCCGTCCGACCCGATGCGCGGCGCGGCACTTAAGGCGGAACTTGACCCCAAATTCAACACGGCGCTGCGATCCGTCGACGACCTGATTACACCCGACACACAGGTTTATGTTGTCGACACCGAAGGGGAACGTGGCCTTTGGTACAGGCTTGCGGTTGCCTGCTATATTGGTGGAACACTGGACAAGACAGGTGCGACCGTCTCTCCGATGGAGGCGGCGGGACTGGGATGTGCCATCGTTCATGGCCGCGAAACCGGCCCCTTCGGGGAAGCATTCCAGCGCCTGAGCAATGCCAAAGCCACCAGCCGCATTCAGCGCCGCGAAGCTTTGGGGCAAGCGATTTGTGCCGCGCTGCGACCGGATCAGGCCGCGCAGATGGCCCATCAGGGATGGCAGGTCGTCTCCGAGGGGGCGGAAGCCGCCGACATGATCATCGCGGCCTTGCTGGAAACACTCGACTCCGCAGGGGCAGGCTGATGCGCCCGCCCGCATTCTGGCATATGCCCCCGGACAAGCCCGGCGCATTTGCGCGCCTGCTGGCCCCGCTGGGGGCCGTTTACGCAGCAGCCACTGCGCGCCGCGTGGCCCGCGCCCCGCACTGGTGCCCACCCGTGCCGGTTATCTGCGTTGGCAACCTGAATATCGGCGGCACCGGCAAAACCCCGACCGTCATTGCGATCATCCAGAAACTTCAGGCGCTGGGGATCACGGCACATGTCATTTCGCGCGGCTATGGCGGCAGTCTTGAAGGGCCGGTTCAGGTGCGCGAAGGGCATCATAGCGCCGCGCAGGTGGGGGATGAACCGCTGTTGCTGGCGGCCTTCACGCCCGTCTGGGTGGCGCGCGACCGTGCGGCCGGGGCACGCGCCGCAGTGGATGCGGGCGCGCAGATGCTGGTTATGGATGACGGGTTTCAGAACCCCGCATTGCGGCAGGATCTGTCGATTGTCGTTGTCGATGCCGCAACAGGGTTCGGCAATGGGCGCGTTATTCCGGCAGGGCCCTTGCGCGAACCTGTCGCAGCGGGGCTGGCGCGCGCCGATCTGGTCCTGAGCATTGGCCCCCCGCAAGCCCAGCACCAGTTTGCAACGGTTTGGGGGGCACAGGTCCCTTGCCCGCATGTGACAGGCCAGCTTGCACCGCTGCAAATGGGGATGACGTGGCAAGGCTTGCGGGTGCTGGCCTTCGCGGGCATTGGCCGTCCGGAAAAATTCTTCGCGACCCTGCGCCATGAAGGGGCCGAAATTCTGCGCGCCGAGGCGCTGAGCGATCACCAGCCCCTGTCCGACGGGTTGATGAAACGGCTGGAATTGGAGTCAACTGCCCTTGGTGCACAAATGGTCACCACTGAAAAAGATGCTGTGCGCCTGCCCTACAGTTTCCGGCGCAAGGTTCTGACGCTGCCGGTGCGGTTGCAGTTTGATGACGCCCACGCGCTGGACAGCGCATTGCAAAGGCTGGTCACCACAGGATCTGATTCCCATTAATCCACCGGAACCCACCGGATTTTCTTGCGTTTGTTACATGGATTTCCTATGCGGGCGGCTCATGTCACTGCACAAGCAAGGGTGGGACAAACATATGCCGGACAAGGTGTTTCAGACTTACGGAATTCACCGCTGGGGAACAGGAATGTTTGCCCGGCTGGAGAATGGGGATCTGGGCATCGTAAACCCCGCACGCCCTGATGCGCTACCTGCCAGCCTGCCGGACCTTCTGAACAATCTTGATGCGCGCGGCGTGCAAACACCCGTTCTGGTGCGCGTTGGTGCCTTTTTGCGCAGGCAGCTTGAATCGCTGAATGATGCTTTTGCGCAGGCGATCGCGGCAAACGGGTATAAGGCCCCCTATCGCGGGGTGTTCCCCATCAAGGTGAACCAACAGGCCGAAGTCATTGACCGGATCGTGGATTACGGGCGGCCATATACATTCGGGCTGGAAGCGGGGTCCAAGCCGGAATTGATTCTGGCGCTGTCGCGGGATTTGCCGAAAGATGCGCTGCTGATCTGCAACGGGATCAAGGATGCGGAATTCATCCGGCTTGGTATTCTGGCGCGCAAGGCGGGCATCAACTGCGTTCTGGTCATCGAAAGCCCGGCCGAGGCGGACACGGTCATCGCAGAAGCCAAGCGTCTGGGCGAAAAGCCCGCATTGGGCGTGCGCATCAAGCTGACGCGGCGCGTTAGCGGCAATTGGGCCGACAGTTCCGGCGACCGCTCCACCTTCGGGCTGACCACCAAGGAAGTGGTGGACCTGATCGACAAATTGCGCGCCGAGGATATGCTGGATTGTCTGGTCCTGCAGCATTCGCATCTGGGATCACAAGTGCCGCAAATGATGGATATCCGTCAAGCCGTTGATGAAGCGTGCCGGTTTTATACCGAATTGCGCCGCCTTGGCGTGCCGCTGACCTATCTGGATCTGGGCGGCGGGCTTGGCATCGACTACACCGGCGAGGCACGCGCGTCTGAAAACTCGGTCAATTACACGCTGGAAGAATACTGCGCCAATATTGTGGAAACCGTGAAATACCAGATGGACGAAGCCGACGTGCCACACCCCACACTGGTCACAGAATCCGGCCGTGCGATTGTGGCCTATTCGTCCATGCTGTTGTCCGACATTCTGGAAGCCAGCTATTTTGACCGTTCCGCGCCGATCACACCGGAAGAAGACGACCATCACATGTTGTCGGATATGGCGGCCATTGTGGGCTATTTGTCACCGCGCCGCATGCAGGAATGCCTGAACGATGCCGAATATTACCGCGAAGAATTGCGCGCCCTGTTCCGCCGCGGCGTGATCGGGATTGAAGAAGTCGCGCGCGCCGAACAGATTTTCCTATATGTCGTCGGCCGCATCAAGGATCTGGTCGCACAAACACCCGATGTGCCGCAGGAAGTGCTTGAAGAACTGTCCGCGCACCGCGACATTTACCGTGCGAATTTCAGCCTGTTCCAGTCCCTGCCCGATGTGTGGGCGATTGACCAGCTGGTGCCCATCGCGCCCTTGCAGCGCCTGAACGAGGTGCCGACCCGCCGCGCCGTATTGTCGGACATCACCTGCGACAGTGACGGCAAGATTGACCAGTTTGTTCTGGGCGACGGTATTGGCAATGCGCTGCCGGTCCATGAACTGCGCCCTAATGAGCGCTATTTCATCGGCATTTTCCTTGTCGGCGCCTATCAGGAAACGCTGGGCGATTTGCATAACCTGTTTGGCGACACCAATGTCGTGACAGTGGATTTCAATGAAGATGGCGTGCTGGAATTGCAGCACGAAGTCGAAGGCGACACAGTGGCCGAAGTGATGGCCTATGTCGAATATGAACCCAAACAATGCCTTGATGCGTTCAAGCGCATCGTGGAACGCGGCGTGCGCAATGGCACGCTGAACCCGTCACAGCGGCGCATGCTGATGGAAACCTATCGCCACGCCATCAATGGCTACACCTATTACGAACATGAGGAGCATACCCATGGCTGACAACAAGGACGTTCTGGTTATCGGCGCGGGCGGCGTCGCATCTGTAACCTTGCATAAAATGGCAATGAACCGCGACCTGTTTCCGGGCCGTATTGCGGTGGCCAGCCGCACGCTGTCCAAATGCGACGCGATTGCCGCATCGATCAAGGACCGCACAGGGCAAGTGATCGAAACCTATCAGGTTGATGCCGATGACGTGGCCCAGACGGTGGCCCTGATTGAAACCGTGAAACCCGCGCTTCTGGTCAATCTGGCACTGCCCTATCAGGATCTGGCCCTGATGGAGGCGTGCCTGAAAACCGGCGTGCATTATCTGGACACCGCCAATTACGAACCGCCAGAGGAAGCGAAGTTCGAATATTCGCACCAGTGGAAACTGCATGACCAGTTCAAACAAGCGGGGCTTATGGCGACGCTGGGTGTAGGGTTTGACCCCGGTGTGACCAGCATTTTTGCCGCTTATGTGCGCAAGCACCACCTGGCAGGCATTCGCCAGATTGATATTCTGGACTGCAATGGCGGCGATCACGGCCATCCGTTTGCCACCAATTTCAACCCTGAAATCAACATCCGCGAAGTCACCGCCGAAGTGAAGCACTGGGAAAATGGCGGCTGGGTCACCAGCCCGCCCATGTCCACCAAAGTGCCGTTCGATTTTGAAGCGGTCGGCGAAAAGAACATGTATCTGATGTATCACGAGGAACTGGAATCCCTTGTGACCCATTTCCCCGAGATTGAGCGCGCGCGCTTCTGGATGACCTTCGGTGATGCCTATATCAACCATGTCACAGTGTTGCAGAATGTGGGCATGACGGGCATTGACCCTGTGGAGTATAACGGCCAGCAGGTCATCCCGCTGCAATTCCTGAAAGCCGTGCTGCCCAACCCCGGCGATTTGGGCGAACGCACCAAGGGCAAGACCAATATCGGTGACATCATCACTGGCCCCGCCAAGGACGGATCGGGCGAAAAGACCGTCTATATCTACAATATCTGCGACCATGAAGAATGCTTCCGCGAAGTGGGGTCACAAGCGGTCAGCTATACCACCGGTGTGCCCGCCATGATTGGCGCGGCATTGATGCTGAATGGCACATGGTCGGGCGCGGGCGTGTTCAACACCGAACAACTGGACCCCGATCCGTTCATGGACATGCTGAACCAGCACGGCCTGCCGTGGCAGGTTGTCGAATTGTCAGGGCCGGTTGATTTCTGATGGCGATGCAGACCCATGCGGGCGATCCGGGCGCGTTTCGGGACTTCGACCTGACGCGCGTTCCGTCCCCATGTTTCGTGGTGGACGAGGCGCGGCTGGAGCATAACCTTCAGGTTCTGGCCGATATTCAGGCACGTTCCGGCGCAACGGTTTTATGCGCGTTGAAGGCGTTTTCCATGTGGTCGCTGGCCCCCCTGGTCAGCCGCTATCTGTCGGGCGTTTGCGCGTCCGGTCTGTGGGAAGCGCGCCTTGGGCGGGAACATTACGGCGGGATCGTGGAAACCTATTCAGCGGGTTACAAACCCGATGAAATGGGGGAAATCATCGCGCTGTCGGACCATATCATCTTCAACACCCCCGCCGCAAAAGACCGCTTTTTGCCGATGATCGCGGCGTCGGGCAAAGAA
>SR_TP_S13solDRAFT_1000828_pt1 | contig 10900 bp, 8 predicted proteins | sample SodReaTP_S13sol_FD_11159 | JGI IMG/M metagenome (IMG submission 11159) | reverse complement strand
GATCTGGGTCTGGAACATGGTCTCCGAGTTGGCCTGCCAGCGGTCGTGCTTGGCCTTGAACTTGAAGTAGCTCTCGTGGACCTTCTTCACCATGGGGTCCTTGGCGGCACGGTCGTTCAGGATGTCTTTGGTGGCATCCAGCAGGGCGCTGATAACGTCGTCCGGCAGGGGCCGGAAGTTTACGCCGTGGTTGTTGATCAAGTCGTCCAGGGCGTCCGCGTTGCGGGCCTCCAAGGTGGTGTGGGAGGTGATGTTGCAGGCGGCGGCGGCGTTGCGCATGATCGCCTGCAGGTCTGTGGGCAGGGAGTCCCAGGCGGCCTGGTTGACCACTACCTCGGTGCTGGTGGCCGGCTCGTGCCAGCCGGAGGCATAGTAGTTCTTGGCGGCATTGTGCAGGCCCAGCTCCCGGTCGGAGTAGGGACCCACCCACTCCACGGCATCCAGGGCACCGCGTTCCAGGGCGGCGAACAGTTCGCCGCCGGGCAGCAGGCGGGCGTTGGCGCCGATGGCGTTGTAGATGTCGCCGGCCAGACCGGGCATGCGGATGTTCAGGCCGTTGAAGTCGCTCAGGCTTTCCACCGGGCGGCGGAACCAGCCCACCGGCTGCACGCCAGTGCAGCCCACCACCAGGGGCACCAGGTTGAAGGGCTTGTACACCTCTTCATAGAGCTGGTAGCCACCACCCTCGTTGAGCCACGCGTTGTGGCCCTGGAAGGTCATGCCGAAGGGCACGGTGGTGAAGTACTGGGCGGCGAAGGACTTGCCGGACCAGTAGTAGGCGCAGCCATGGTTGAGCTGCACCTGGCGGCCGGCGGAGGCGGCATCGAAGCCCTCGAAGGCGGGTACCAGTTCGCCGGCGGAGTAGACGCGGATGCGGATACGCCCACCGGACATCTCCTCGACCCGCTTGGCGAAGTCGGTGGCGCTACCGGGGCCGGCCTGGAAGAAGGGCAGGCCGGCGGGCCAGGTGGTGGTCATGCGCCAGTTGAAGCGCTCCTGGGCCTTGACGATGGCGGGGGCACCAATGACGGCGGCACCGGCGGCCGCAGCGGTACCTTTCAGAAAATCACGACGCTTGATGGACATGTGGGTGATTCCTCCGAGTCTGTTTGCTTTTTCTCGGGCCACCGTCGGCGGCCCGGATTTTTTGTTCCCGGGCCAGGGGCCTGGGCTGAACTGCACCCGTGAGGTACATCCATCGGGTGCGTGACTCACTGAGTCTAGCAGGCCGCGCGTCAGCGCTGCCACAGGGTCCCGCCCCAGTGATCCTGGTCACCTCTGGCGCGGTATCGGGTTGCCTGTGGCACACTATTCACAGGAGTGGGGGGTTGCACCCGGATGGTGCGTACTCACGAAGACACGTCCCCGGACTGGAGCGCCCATGAATTACAGCGTCACGGACCTGATCGGCAACATCGGTGTGGCCATGATTGTGTTCGGGTATTACCGTCTGCAGATGGGCCGCTGGGGTTTCCATGACCTGATCTATCTGTTGTTCAACCTGATCGGTTCCATACTCATCACGGTCTCCCTGGTGTTCGACTTCAACCTCTCCACCATGATCCTGCAGATCTTCTGGATCCTCATCAGCCTGGTCGGGCTGACCCGCCTGTACCGCAAACGCACGGAGGCCGGTCCATGACCCTGGACGATATCCAAGTTCGCCTCAGGGCCCTGCTGGAGTATCGCGACCTGCGCAGCCTTCCTCGCTGGAAGCGTCCGCTGATAGGCGCCTTGCGCATGGCCTGGGGCATTGGCAGGGAGGTGACGGAGGGGCAGCTCACCCTGCGGGCCATGAGCCTGGTCTACACCACCCTGTTGTCCATGGTGCCCCTGCTGGCCCTGTCCTTCTCGGTGCTCAAGTCCTTCGGTGCCCACAACCAGCTGGAGCCCCTGCTCCTGGGCATGCTGGAGCCCCTGGGTCCCCAGGGAGTGGAGATCGCCGAGAACGTCATCGGCTTCGTGGACAATATGCGCGTTGGCGTGCTGGGCTTCATCGGCCTGATATTTCTCATCTACACGGTCATCGCCCTGGTGCAGAAAATCGAGAGCGCCTTCAACTACACCTGGCGCATCGACGGCACCCGGGGTCTCGCCCAGCGTTTCAGCAATTATCTGAGCGTGATCCTGGTGGGTCCGGTGCTGGTGGTCTCGGCCTTGGGTATCACCGCCTCCATCATGACCACCTCGGTGATGCAGCAGGCCCTGGAGCTGCAGCTGCTGGGCGAGGCAGTGCAACTGGCCGGGCGCATGGTGCCTTACCTGCTGATCATGGGCGCCTTCATGTTCGTGTACATCTTCGTGCCCAACACACGGGTGAAGGTCTTCCCCGCCCTGGTGGGCGCCGTGGTGGCGGGCATCCTGTGGCAGAGCACTGGCTGGATCTTCGCCGCCATGGTGGCCGGTTCCACCCGCTATGCGGCCATCTATTCCAGTTTTGCCATCATGATCATGCTGCTTATCTGGCTCTACCTGAGCTGGCTGATCCTGCTCATCGGCGCCAACGTGGCCTTCTTCGTGCAGTACCCGGAGTACATGCTGGTGCGTCGCGGCGAGGTGCGCCTCTCGAGCGCGCTCAAGGAGCGCCTGGCACTGCGGGTGATGAAACTGATCGGCACTCGTTTCCACGAGGGCCGCGGCCCCATGCCCCTGGATGACCTGGCCCATGATCTGGACATGCCCGTGGAGGCCCTGAGCCGGGTCATCGACCCGCTGCAACGGGCGGGGCTGCTGGTGGCGGCAGGCGAGGATGCGGAATGCTACGTGCCTGGCCGGGATACCGGCCAGATCACCATCAAGGCCTGCCTGGATGCGGTGCGTGGTGGGGACAGTTCCGTGCCTGGGTTGCGTGATGAGGACCCACTGGTGGATGAACTCATCGACGCCCTGGACCAGGTTCAGGGGGAGCGGCTGGAGGGGGTGACACTGGCGGCGCTGATTGAGCGCCGCCAGTGAAGGTTGAAGGCGGAAGGATGAAGGATGAATGAGAGAGAGGGCATCCGAAGCTGATTTGTAGGAGGCCCGACCCCGGGCCGAATGACCTGGCATCGGCATTCGGCCCGGGGTCGGGCCTCCTACAGGGTTGCGCAGCCAGCACGACGCAACAAGCCTTGTTCATCCTTCATCCTTCATCCTTCATCCTTCATCCTTCATCCTTCATCCTTGATCCTTTAATCGCGCCTCCACGCGCCCCACGATCTCCGCGCTCAGCTTGTGCACCAGGGGCTTGGCGGCCTTGTTCACGGCCTTTTCCACGAGCCGGCTTTTCAGGCTGTACTCCACGCACAGAGTAAGGCGGGTGCCGCCTTCCACGGCGCTGAGTCGGTAGCTGCCCTGGTTCTTCACGCCGGTGACCGAGCGCCAGGCGAGACGCTCGTGGGGGGTACATTCGGTCACCTCCACCTCGAAACTCAGGGACATCCCCAGGGCCCGCACCTGCCAGCGGTAGCGGTCCTCCCCCAGGGGGGTGACGGTTTCCACCGAGTCGCTGTACAGGGCGAAATCCTCCACCCGGCTGATCAGGGCAAACACCGCCTCGGGGGTGGCTGCGATCTCCACTTGGTGTTCGATGATGGGCACAGATGACCTCGTTCAGATCGAAAGGGAGTCCGCAAATTAACGCAAATGGGCGCGAATAAAAACTCTAATTATCAATGAGTTGTGTAGTTTCTTCAAGTTCGGCTCAAGTCCCGGATAGCTCATCTGAGCTATTGATTTGCGTCTATTCGCGTTCATTCGCGGACCCAAAGGCGTATTGGATCGGGCCCTGTAACACGATTGTCACATTCCATTCATAAACTTGACACCCGAGCTGCCCATACTGCGATTCGTCGATATGACCTGACGGACGGGAATCAGTCCAACGGCTCCCGACGACTACGCAAACCACCCAGTTGAGGGAAATGCTCATGAGTCTCAAGAAAATCTTCACCGCCGGCATCGCCGCCACCCTGCTGACCTCCGGTGCCGTGCTGGCCGAGGTGGATCCCAACCTGCCCAGCTACGAGCGTGTCTCTGGTATCTCCGGCAACATCAGCTCCATCGGTTCAGACACCCTGAACAACCTGATGACCCTGTGGGCCGAGGAATACGCCAAGTTCTACCCCAATGTGAACATCCAGATCCAGGGCGCCGGTTCCTCCACCGCCCCCCCGGCCCTGACCGAAGGCACCGCCAACTTCGGCCCCATGAGCCGTGCCATGCGCGCCTCCGAGATCCGTGCCTTTGAAGACCGTCACGGTTACGCCCCTGTGGAGATCCCGGTGGCCATCGACATGGTCGCCGTGTACGTGAACAAGGACAACCCGATCGAAGGTCTGTCCCTGCCCCAGGTGGATGCCATCTTCTCCGCCACCCGGGCCTGCGGTTATGGCCAGGATATCAGCACCTGGGGCCAGGCCGGCCTGACCGGCGCCTGGGCCAACCGGGACATCACCCTGTACAGCCGTAACGCCGTCTCCGGCACCTATGGCTACTTCAAGGAAAACGCCCTGTGCGGTGGTGACTTCAAGTCAAGCATCAACGAGCAGCCCGGTTCCTCCGCCGTGGTGCGTGGTGTGGAGCAAACCCTCAACGGCATCGGTTACTCCGGTATCGGCTACAAGACCTCCGGCGTGCGCGTGGTGCCCCTGGCCAAGAACCATGGCGATAAGCCTGCCGAGGCCAATGGCGAGAATGCGGTGTCCGGTGATTACCCGCTGGCCCGCTTCCTGTATGTCTACGCCAATGCCAATCCCAGCCGCGGCCTGGCCCCGCTGGAGAAGGAGTTCTTCCGCATGGTGCTCTCCAAGGAAGGTCAGGAAGTGGTGCATCGTGACGGCTACGTGACCATGCCGGCCACGGTGGCTGCCCGCTTCATGAAGGAGAAGGGCCTGGAATGATCCAGCGCCTGTGACCATGGACCCCGTCGCCGGTGGCGACGGGGTCCATTTTGTTTAGTGCAAGACAACCGTTTCAACATACGAATTCAGGAAGACGATCATGTCAGCGATCTTGCCCGATGAAAACGCCCCGCGCGCCTCGTTGCTGCCCAGCACCGAACGTCGCGAGAAGCTGCGCAGGATTCGAGGTGTTCGCGATGGCGTATCCCGCTATGGCGTGGGTACTGGCGGCATCGGTGTCATCATTGCCCTGGCCTTGATCTTCTTCTACCTGTTCTACGAGACCTTTCCGCTGCTCAAGCCGGTGAGCGTGGATGTGGTCGGCGAAATAGCCGTGCCCGGCGATGAAGATCCTGCGCCCACGGTGCATCTCACGCTGGATCGTTTCGAAGAAATCGGCGGACGTTTCTCTGCATCCGGTGCCATCACGTTCTTCGCCCCCGACACCGGGCGCATCCTGCAACGTGAGCGGGTGGCGGTTCCCGAAGGCGGATCGGTCACCGCCTTCGGTCGCTCGGAAAGCCGCAAGAGTCTGTTCGTGTATGGCTTCTCCGATGGCTCGGTGCTGCCACTGAAGGTGGAATACGAACAGACCTTCCCTGAGGGCGTTCGGGTGGTGACCCCGAAGTTGTCCTTCCCGTTGGGTGAAGAGGCCATTCGCATTGGTGACAGCGAAGACGATGATTATTCAGCCCTGAACGTGGTGGAGGGCCGGGGCGGTTATGTGGTGGCCGGCGGCACCCGCGAAGGCCGTATCGCCATGGCCCTGTTCAGTACCCGGACCAACATGCTCACCGGTTCCGTGCAGATCAGCCGCGAAGACTACCGTCTGCCTGCCATTGAGCGCCCGGTGCGCCAGTTGCTGGTCAACGAGTCCCTGCGTGACCTGTTTGCCATCGATGATCAGGGCACCCTCTATCACTTCGATATCGTGGATCGCAACAACCCTCGTCTGGTGGAACAGGTGGTGCTGGTTCCCCAGGGCGTGTCCGTGACCGCTGCAGAGTTCCTGGTGGGTTCGCGTTCCCTGATCGTCGGTGGCTCCGACGGCAGTGTGGCCCAGTGGTTCCTGGTCAGGGACGATGAGACCAACGAGGCCGAGTTGACCCGCATCCGCACGTTTCGCAGCCATCCTGGCGCCATCACATTCATCGAGCCGGAATACACCCGCAAGGGCTTCGTGGTGGGCGACGAGACCGGCACCGTGGGCCTGCACTACGCCACTTCCAGTGTCACGCTGAAGATGCTGCCGGTGGCCGAAGGGGCCATTAGTCGAATCGCCGTATCGCCCATCAACCGGATGGTCCTGGTCAAGAGCGAAGGCTCCGATGTGTTACGGGTGTTGGCCACGGATAACCCCCATCCCCAGACCTCACTGAGCGGCCTGTGGGGCAAGGTGTGGTACGAGGGGCGGTCAGAGCCTCAATATATCTGGCAGTCATCCTCCGCCGATGACGCCTTTGAATCCAAGCTCTCTCTGGTGCCGCTCACCGTGGGTACCCTGAAGGCCGCCCTGTTCGCCATGCTGCTGGCCACCCCGCTGGCCATCATGGGTGCCATCTACACCGCCTATTTCATGGCCGGGCCCATGCGCCGGGTCGTCAAGCCCTCCATCGAGCTGATGGAGGCCCTGCCGACGGTGATCCTGGGCTTTCTGGCGGGTATCTGGCTGGCGCCCTACATCGAGAACAACCTGCCGATCCTGGTGAGCATGTTCATCTTGCTGCCGCTGGGGATGTTGGCCTTTGGCTTCGGCTGGACCCGACTGCCCGGGTCTGTCCGGCATATGATCCCGCCCGGCTGGGAGGCCGCCCTGCTGGTGCCAGTGGTGCTGGTGCTGGGCTGGGTGTCCGTCAGCAGCAGTCCGTGGATCGAGCTGGCCTTTTTCGACGGCTCCATGCGCCAGTGGTTGACCGACGTGGGCATCCCCTATGACCAGCGCAATGCCCTGATCGTGGGCCTGGCCATGGGCTTCGCCGTAATTCCTACGATTTTCTCCATCGCAGAAGATGCCGTGTTCAACGTGCCCAGGCACCTGACCCAGGGTTCCCTGGCCCTGGGCGCCACGGCCTGGCAGACGGTTGTGGGCGTCGTCCTGCCCACCGCGAGCCCCGGTATCTTCTCGGCGGTGATGATCGGTTTCGGCCGTGCCGTGGGCGAGACCATGATCGTGTTGATGGCCTCGGGCAACAGCCCCATCGTCAACTTCAACCTGTTCGAGGGCATGCGCACCCTGGCGGCGAACATCGCCGTGGAGCTTCCGGAGACTGCGGTGGGCTCCACCCACTTCCGGGTCTTGTTCCTCTCGGCGCTGGTGCTGCTGACCCTGACCTTCGTGCTCAATACCGCTGCGGAAGTTGTGCGCCAACGCTTGCGCAAGCGCTACGCATCCCTGTGAACCCGGATCCGATTCGAGGCTGAACGATAATGAAAGAGTGGTGGAAAAGCGGTTCTCCCTGGGTCTGGCTGAACGGCGGTGCCGTCAGCATCAGCATCATCATGGTGTTCGGCCTGCTGATGTTGATCCTGGTTCGGGGTTTCGGAACCTTTTGGCCTCACCCGGTGGTGGAGGCCCACTACGACTTGCCCAACAGCGACCGGGTGCAGCTGATCGGCGAGTTGCGCCGTTCCGAAAGTCTTACGGGTCAGGCCATGCGTGAGGCGGGTGTGCCGATTCCCGATGATCAGCTGCTCGTGACCAGGCATCTGTTCAAGCTGGGTAACAGGGATGTGACCGGGAGAGATTTCTCCTATTACATTAGTGACTACATGAGCGAATGGCGCTATCCGAAGGACATGACGGTGCTCGAGCGCCGGGAATGGGGGGATTTCTATGGTCAGCCCCTGCGTCTGCAGGAGGCAGGGCGGACCGTGGCGGAAGGAGATGCCTTGTGGCCCGAGTTCCGTGATCGCCTGGAACGCGCCAACCGTCTGTTTGATGACATCCGTGTGATCGAACGCCGCGATATTGGCAACATCAACTTCCGCCTGGAACGGGTGCGGCTGGATCAGCGTCGGGCCGAACTGCAGGGCACCCTCACGCCTGAGCTGGAGCAGCAGTTCGTCGAACGACGCGCTGCCCTGAATCAGGAATACGCCGTGCTCCAGGAACGTCTGGACCAGCTCATCGCAGAGGCCCAGCGGGATTCCATCGTGATGCGCGCGGCCGGTGGTCAGGAGGTCACCATCCGCATGGACCGCATCGTCAAGGCCTGGCGGCCCAATGACATGTCCATTCCCACCAAAGTGGGTTTTTACGCCGTCTCCTTCTTTGATTTCATTTTTGGTTATCCCCGCGAGGCCAATACGGAAGGGGGTATCTTCCCGGCCATTTTCGGTACTGTGGTGATGGTGCTGGTGATGTCCATTATCGTGACACCCTTCGGCGTCCTGGCAGCCATCTATCTGCGTGAGTATGCGAAACAGGGGCCCTTGCTGCGGGCCATTCGTATCTCCGTGTACAACCTGGCCGGCGTGCCTTCCATCGTGTTTGGCGTGTTCGGACTGGGCTTCTTTGTCTATGTCATGGGTGGCGCCATCGATCAGACCTTCTTTCCCGAGGCCTTGCCGGCGCCCACGTTCGGTACGCCTGGCCTGTTCTGGGCCTCCCTGACCCTGGCACTGCTCACGCTGCCGGTGGTGATCGTCTCCACGGAGGAAGGTCTGGCACGCATCCCTTCTACCATCCGTCAGGGTTCCCTTGCCCTGGGGGCCACCAAGGGCGAGACCCTGTGGAAGGTGGTAGTGCCGCTGGCCACGCCCGCCATGATGACCGGACTGATCCTGGCCATTGCCCGCGCGGCGGGTGAGGTGGCGCCCCTGATGCTGGTCGGTGTGGTTAAACTCGCACCCACCCTGCCCATCGACGGCAACTTCCCCTTCGTGCATCTGGAGCGCAAGATCATGCACCTGGGTTTTCATATCTACGATGTGGGTTTCCAGAGCCCCCATGCGGAGGCCGCCGAGCAGCTGGTTTATGCGACGGCACTGATCCTGGTGTTGCTGATCGTGGTGCTTAACCTTTCGGCCATCACCATACGAAATCATTTACGTGAAAAATATCGCAGCGAGTCCGATTGATCACGGCATCAGCAGAATACGGCATACGGCCAGCACGGCCTGAACACGAGATACCTGATATGGATGGAACAGACACCATGAGCCAGCAGAACACAATGACCCATGGCATGGGTAACAAGCTCTTTGAAGGTTCAGATCGCAAGAAACTGGACATCACCGACGAAGACATCTGCCTCAAGGTCAATGACCTCAAGCTTTACTACGGCAACGATCAGGCCATCAAGGGCGTGAGCATGGACATCCCCCGCAACCGGGTGACCGCCTTCATCGGCCCCAGCGGCTGCGGCAAGTCCACGCTGTTGCGCTGTTTCAACCGCATGAATGACCTGATCGACATCTGTCGCGTGGATGGCGAGATTTCCCTGGATGGTAATGACATCTATGCCCGCGGCGTGGATGTGGCGGAATTGCGCCGCAAGGTGGGTATGGTCTTCCAGAAGCCCAACCCCTTCCCCAAGAGCATCTACGAGAACATTGCCTACGGTCTGCGTCTGCAGGGCGTGAAGGATCGCAAGGTGCTGGACGAGGTGGTGGAGCGCTCGCTGAAAAGCGCCGCCCTGTGGGACGAGGTCAAGGATCGTCTCAACGAGAACGCCTTTGGTCTGTCCGGTGGTCAGCAGCAGCGTCTCGTGATTGCACGGGCCATCGCCATCGAGCCCGAGGTGTTGCTGCTCGATGAGCCGGCTTCTGCTCTCGACCCCATCTCCACGGCCAAGATCGAGGAGTTGATCGACAGTCTCAAGGACCATTACACCATCCTGATCGTGACCCATAACATGCAGCAGGCGGCCCGAGTCTCCGACTACACCGCCTACATGTACCTGGGCGAACTGGTCGAGTTTGATGACACCCTCACGGTGTTCACCAACCCCAGCCAGAAGGCCACCGAGGACTATATCACCGGCCGGTACGGTTGATTTTCAGGCTTGCCGCAGAGAAAGAGACAATCATTTGACAGGATTTACATGATGAACATGATTTCACAAGGCCGTACGGCTTTCGTTATTTAATCCTGTGAATCATGTAAATCCTGTCCAGTCTTTTTAGTTCTCTGCGCCTCAGCGCCTCTGCGGCAGATTAACAGTCATCTTGATTTCACCTGGAGCAAAGTGTCATGGATAAATCCCGTCTTGGCGGTCATTACCTGGAGAAGTACGACGAAGAGCTGGAGGCGATCCGTAACCGGTTGCTCTCCATGGGCGGCCTGGTGGAGAACCAGATCAACGACGCGATTCGTGCCCTGGGGACCGGTGATGCCAAGCTCGCTGAAGAGGTCATGGCTAATGACATGAAGGTCAACGGCTTTGAGGTGGCTATTGATGAGCAGTGCTCACAGATCCTAGCCCGTCACCAGCCTGCCGCCAGTGACCTGCGTTTCGTGATCGCGGTCATCAAGACCATCACCGACCTGGAACGCATCGGGGATCAGGCCGAGCGCGTGGCGCGCATGGCCATTCACCTGGCAGAGAAGGATCGCCCCAAGAACCAGTATTCCGACGTGGTCGCCCTGGGTGAGCGGGTGCTCAAGATGGTTCACGATGCCCTCGACGCCTTTGCCCGCATGGACGTGCAGGCGGCCGTGGCCGTGGCCCGTTGTGATGTGGCCGTGGACAACGACTACGAGTCCATCATGCGCCAGAGCATCACCTTCATGATGGAAGATCCCCGCACCATCAGCCGTGTGATGGATGTGATCTGGTCCATCCGCGCCCTGGAACGCATTGGTGATCATGCCCGCAACATGTGTGAGTACGTGGTGTATCTGGTCAAGGGCAAGGATGTGCGCCATATCAGTCTTGAGCAGATGGAAGAGGCGGCATTGGGGAAGAAGAGGGGTTGAGTTGGGGGGGGGCTTTGTCTTTGAGCTTTGACTTCCAAAGTCAAAAGGCTTCCGATCCCCGTTGCACGGTGCTCGGGTTACTTTCTTTGCTTGTNNAAAG
>SR_TP_S13solDRAFT_1000827_pt1 | contig 10923 bp, 7 predicted proteins | sample SodReaTP_S13sol_FD_11159 | JGI IMG/M metagenome (IMG submission 11159) | reverse complement strand
GCCGCCCCCGGCCGTGGTCCATGCGGCCGTGGCGGCGGCTCGCGGACTGCGCGGTCAGCGTCTGACCGGACTGGTCAACGGTGTGCTGCGTACCTTCGGTCGCCGCAGTCAGGAGCTGCAGGCCCGACTGCCCGGCACCCTCGACTTTCGATACGGCTACCCGGGTTGGCTGGTCGAGGCGGTTGGTGCCGAACGGCCCGATCACGCCGAGGAAGTTCTGGCAGCCGGCAATCGTCCCCCGCCGCTGTGGCTGCGCGTCAATCGCCGCAAGGGCTCGGTGGAAGAGTACCTCGGGCGCCTGCACACAGCCGGCTTGGAGGCGCGCCGCGTGGCCGGGTTCCCCGATGCCCTGCTGCTCGACGAACGGCTGGCGGTTTCCAGGCTGCCCGGATTCGGTGACGGCCTGGTTTCGATCCAGGACGGCGCCGCGCAGCTGGCCGCGGACTGGCTCGACCCGGGTGAGGGCCAGCGCGTGCTCGACGCCTGCGCCGCGCCGGGTGGCAAGAGCGCGCACCTGCTCGAGCGCTGCCGACTCGACCTGACCGCCGTGGACATCGATCCGGCGCGGCTGGCGAAGGTGGCAGAGGGTCTCGATCGCCTCGGCCTGTCCGCCCGGCTGGTCGCCGGTGATGCGTCCACCCCCGAAGTCTGGTGGGATGGCCGGCGCTTCGATCGCATCCTGGTCGACGCACCCTGTTCGGGCACCGGGGTCATCCGCCGGCACCCCGATATCCGCTGGCTGCGCCGGCCGCAAGATCTCGAGCGTCTGGTGGCCACCCAGACCGCCCTGCTCGATGCGCTGTGGCCCCTTCTCGAGCCCGGCGGTATCCTTGTCTACGCGACCTGTTCGCTGATGAAGGTCGAAAACGACGAACAGGCCCGTGCCTTTCTGGAGCGCCATGCAGATGCCCGCCCGATCGACAATCCCGACCTGCCAGGCCGGCCGGCGCGACCCGGTCGCCAGATTCTTCCTGGCGAGCATGATTGCGACGGCTTCTATTATTTTGCCGCTCGCCGCCTGCCAGCCGCAGCGCTCGACTGACTGGCAGGTCTCGTTCATCGAACCGGGCCTGGCCAGGACCGCCGAGGGGCTGGATTTCGAGGCCGGCGTGCGCCTTGAACCCAGTCCGGCGATGCTCGAGGCGCTCGAGCGGGGCGTACCGCTGACCTTCCTGGTTGCCCTGCGGGCCTCGTCGGGGCGGGTCTGGCTGCCGGGGCTGGACGAGCGTCGCCGCCACCGCTTCCGGATTTCCTTTCTGCCTCTCAGCCGTCACTACCAGCTCGAGGACCTGCACAACGACACGCGCGAAACCTACCCGCGCCTGGGCATGCTGACCGATGCCCTGCGCCAGCGGCGCAACTGGAGTATTCCGCTGGCGCCCGACGATGCCGTTTCGCTGGTGCGGGCCCGCATCGAGCTCGACCGAACGCGTCTGCCCTCTCCGATGCGACTGCCGACCTGGTTCGAACCGCAGTGGCGGCTCGGCAGCGGCTGGCTGACGCTCGTGCCGCCCGACGAGTCGTCCGATGCTCGGTAAGCGCAACCGGTTGCGCATCCTGCGCGCGATTCCGATTGCCGCAGTGCTGGTACTGCTGCTGACCGCGCTCTACCTGGTTTCCACGGTCGAACAGGAGGCGACCCAGCTCGGTCGCCTCGCGCAGTGGATCTTTGCGCTGGCCGGAATCGCCGTACTGGTCCTGCTGGCAGTCATCGTCGGCCGCGCGATTCGGCTCTTTCGAAGGCTGAAGTACGGCGAGCCGGGTGCTCGGCTGACCGGCCGCCTGGTCGCCGTTTTCGTTGCACTGACGCTTCCGCCGGTGGTCATTCTCTACCTGTTCGCGATCCAGTTCCTCAGCAACACCATCGACGGCTGGATGGACATCGCCACCGAGCAGGCGCTGTCGGACTCGATCGAGCTGGGGCAGATGTTCCTGAACCTGAGAACACGCGATGTGCGCGATGAAATCGGCCGCCTGACCGACCGACTCGACACCAGCGACGAGGACCGCCTGTTCCGCCAGCTGTTGCGCCAGGTCAGTAGTTCCGGACCAACCGAACTGTCGGTGCTCGATGCCAGTGGCTCCTCGCAGGTCAGCGCCAGCATCGATCCCGGTCGCATCGTTCCAGACCGCCCGGGAGATTTTGCGCTCAGCCAGTCGCTCGAAAACGGGGAGTTCGCCGCGGCCGAGCCTACCTCCGACGGCATTCGCATTCGCGTGCTGCACGATCTCGGCCCCCGCTCTCTTGGTGGCGACCGGCTGCTGCTGCAGGCACTCTATCCCCTGCCCGATGAGTTCAGCGACCTGGCCGGGCGCATCGAGAGCGCCTATCACCGCTACCAGAATGCGGCCTATCTGCGTGTCCGGCTCAAACAGAGCCTGATCCTGATCCTGTCGCTGGTGCTGTTGCTGACCGTTCTGCTGGCGATGCTGCTGGCATTCAACGCCGCCCGACGGCTGACCCAGCCGATTCGCGAACTGGCCGAGGCCACCGAGGAACTGACGGCGGGACGTTTTCCCGAAGACCTCGAAGTATCCAGCCGGGACGAGCTTGGTTTCCTGGTGCGATCGTTCAACACCATGACGCGTGAGCTGGCGTCGAGTCGACAGCAGCTTGAGGCACAACGCCGTTACCTGGAGATCGTGCTGGGGCGCCTGTCCGCTGGCGTGCTGGCCGTCGACGGAGACGACCGCATCAATGCCTTCAACGATTCGGCCACGCGCATTCTCTCACTCGACCCGGACAGTTGCCGCGGGCATTCGCTCGAGCAACTGGCCGGGCGGCGCCCGGACCTGGCGCCGCTACTCGAGCTGATTGCACAACGGCACTCGGCGCCCGGCGCGGACTGGCGCCAGGAAATCAAGCTCGGTAGCGCTGATCGGCCGCTGGTGCTGGTCTGCCGCGGTTCCGATCTGCCGGCCGAGACGGGTGGTCACGTCGTGGTGTTCGACGACGTGACCGTGCTCGACCAGGCCCAGCGCGAAGCAGCCTGGGCCGAGGTGGCCCGGCGGCTGGCTCACGAGGTCAAGAACCCGCTCACACCCATCCAGCTGGCCGCCGAGCGGCTCGCCTGGAAACTCGAACCGGTGCTGGAAGGCGAGCAGCGCGAGCTGCTGACGCGGGCCACCTCCACCATTCGGGGCCAGGTCGATGCACTGCGCCGCCTGGTCGACAATTTCGGCGACTACGCGCGCCCGTCGCGGCTCAAGGTCGAGCCGATCGATCTGATGCAGGTGCTCGGGGAGGTGGTCGATCTGTACACCAGCGGCAACATGCCGATCCGCTTCGAGCTACCGGACGTCGAGCGACCGGTCGGAATCCTGGCCGACGCCGGTCAGCTCAGGCAACTGTTGATCAACCTGGTGCGCAATGCACAGGAGGCGCATCCCGAGGGCCGGCCGCTCATTCGCGTGTCGGTCACCCAGGCCGAGCGCGAAGGCCGGCCCGGTGTCGAACTGCTGTTGTGCGACGACGGTCCCGGCTTCTCGCCGGAGGTGCTGGGACGAATCTTCGAGCCCTACGTGACGACCAAGCCGCGCGGTTCAGGGCTGGGGCTGGCGATTGTCCGCCGCATCGTCGAGGACCACGGTGGCAGCATCGAGGTCGCCAATGCCAGCCAGGGTGGTGCGCAGGTTCGCATCTGGCTGCCGGTCGGCTGACCAGGCGCGCGCTGGGTTATCCTTTGCAGCCATGAGAGCCGATACGACAGATTCATGAGCAGCGCCCGCATCCTGATCGTCGATGACGAGCCCGATATTCGCGAGATGATCGGCGAGATCCTGCGTGACGAGGGCCACGATGTGGCGCTTGCGGCCGACGCCGCCCAGGCGCGCGAACAACTGCGCGAAACCGGCCCGGATCTGGTGCTGCTCGACGTGTGGATGCCCGACACCGACGGCATCAGCCTGCTGCGGGAATGGCGTGACGCCGGTGTACTCAAGTGTCCCGTGGTGATGATCTCCGGTCACGGTTCGGTGGAAACCGCGGTCGAGGCCACTCGCCTGGGCGCCTTCGACTTCGTCGAGAAGCCGGTATCCATGGCGCGCCTGCTGGTGACGATCGAAAACGCGCTCGAGGCCGGACGCTTGAGGCGCGAGAACGAAGGGCTCAAGCGCAGCCAGCCGGCGGTGCTCGAACCGCTGGGCCGCTCGGCCGTTGTGCAGCAGCTGCGCCAGCGCCTGGAGCGGGTCGCCCAGCACGAGGCGCCGGTGCTGATTACCGGCGAGCCGGGTGTGGGCAAGCAGGAGGCCGCGCGCTGGATTCATGCCCACTCGCGGCGCAGCGAAGGGCCTTTCATCAGTGCCGCCACCCGGGTCGACGGTGGCTCCTTCCAGGCGATGCTGCATGGTGGCGGGAACAGCGAGGGTCTGCTTGCGCAGGCCCAGGGCGGCGTGCTGTTCATCGACGACATCTCGCGCCTGGACCGACCCGCCCAGACGGCGCTGCTGAAGGTGCTCGAGTCCGGCCGCATCGACCCGGAACAGTCGGGTAGCGGCGCACTCGACCTGCGCCTGATCGCCGGGACCAGCCAGGCGCTCGACAAGCTCGTCCGGGACGGGCGCTTCGACGAGTCGCTGTTCTACCAGCTCAACGTCCTGCCGCTCGATATTCCGCCCCTGCGCGAGCGCCAGGACGACGTGCCCGATCTGGTGCGTTTCTACGCCGAGTACTACCCGGGCCGCGACGGCACCCCGTATCGGCACTTTCCGGTGGCGGTGCAGAATCGCTTGCGTCAGTATCACTGGCCGGGCAATCTGCGCGAGTTGCGCAACCTGGTCCAGCGGCTCCTGATTCTCGGCGGCGGCGAGGAGGTCACGGTGGCCGAAGTGGAGGAAGCGCTCGCCCAGTCGGATACCGGCGAGACAGTCGGCGACCGCAAGATGCCGGCGCTCTATCACTTGCCGCTGCGCGAGGCGCGTGAGGAATTTGAGCGCCAGTACCTGACCTTCAAGCTGCAATCGGTCGAGGGCAGTGTCGGCAAGCTGGCCGAGATCGTCGAAATGGAGCGGACACACCTTTACCGCAAGCTCAAGCAACTGGGCATCGACCCGAAGCAGGTCTAGGCCGGCGCCCCGGCGGAGTCGCAAGCATGCAGATCATCATTCTCGGAGCGGGACAGGTCGGCACCGGCATGGCGCGCAGCCTGTCGGCCGAGGACTTCGATATCACGGTGGTCGACACCGACCCGGAGCGCCTGCGCGAGCTGCAGGAAAAACTCGACATCCGCACCGTGCTCGGCCACGCCGCCCATCCGGAAACTCTGATCCGCGCAGGCATCGAGGACGCCGACCTGCTGATTGCGCTGACCAATTCCGATGAGACCAACATGGTCGCCTGCCAGGTCGCCTATTCCCTGTTCAACACCCCGACCAAGGTGGCGCGGGTGCGCGCGGCCGACTACCTGGCCCATCCCGAGCTGTTCAATCGCGAGAACACGCCGATCGATGTGCTGATCAGCCCGGAAGGCCTGGTCACCGACCACATCCAGCGCCTGATCGACTATCCGGGCGCCCTGCAGGTGCTCGACTTCGCCGACGGACGCGCCCAGCTGGTCGGCACCCGCGCCTTCCACGACGGACCGCTTGTGGGCCACGAGCTCAAGGCCCTGCGCGAGAAGCTGCCGCGCGGCGTCGACGCCCGGGTCGCCGCCATCTTCCGCAACGACGAGCCGATCATTCCCAAGGGCGATACCGTCATCGAGGTCGACGACACCGTCTTCTTCCTGGCCGCCAGGGACGATATCCCGGTGGTGATGCGCGAGCTGCGGCGCATGAGCGAGCCGGGGCACCGCATCCTGCTGGCCGGCGGTGGCAATATCGGTGCGAATCTGGCACGCCGCCTCGAGCGCAGCCATCACGTCAAGCTGATCGAGCGTGATCCGGTCCGGGCCGAGCGGATCGCCGAGGATCTGGATACCGCCATCGTGCTGGTCGGGGACTGTGCCGACGAGGATCTGCTGCACGAGGAAGGCATCGACGAGACCGATGTCTATTGCGCACTGACCAATGACGACGAGGCCAATATCCTCTCTTCCATGCTGGCCAAGCGCATGGGCGCCGACAAGGTCATCGCCCTGATCAATCGCCCGGCTTATGTCGACCTGGTCGAATCCGACCGCATCGATGTGGCCGTCAGCCCCCAGCAGGTCACCATCGGGGCTCTGCTCACGCACATCCGCAAGGGCCACATGGTGCGGGTGCACTCCCTGCGCCGCGGCGCGGCCGAAGCGATCGAAGCGGTGGCCCACGGCCGGCCCGGACAGTCGAAGGTGGTCGGCAAGCGGATCGAGGAGATCGACCTGCCGCCGGCGACCACGATTGGCGGCATCATCCGCGGCGAGCAGGTAATCATCGCGCACCATGACGTGGTGATCGAAACCGACGATCATGTCATCCTGTTCGTTGCCGATCATCGCTCCATCCGTCGCGTCGAGCGCCTGTTTGCCGTCGACGCGGTGTTCGTCTAGCCTGCCGATGAAGGTGCGCCCCTACGCTCCGGTCCAGCGCATCGTCGGCGTTCTGCTGATTTTTCTGAGCGTCGGCTTCATACCGCCCATGCTGTTCGCGCTCGCGAGCGGCGACGGCACCCTGCATGCCTTCATCGTCAGTTTCCTGGTGGTCGCGACGGCGGGGATTCTCCTGTACCTGCCGGTGCGAAGCTCGCACCGGGAGCTGCGGATCCGTGACGGCTTCCTGGTGGTGGTGGCATGCTGGGTTGCCGTCTGCCTGGCCGGGGCGGTGCCCTTCATGCTGGCCATTGATGCCAGCGTTGCCGATGCCGTGTTCGAGTCCACGTCCGGTCTGACCACCACGGGTGCCACCGTGTTTGTCGGTCTCGACGCCATGCCGGTTTCCATTCTCTGGTATCGCCAGCAACTGCAATGGATGGGCGGCCTGGGCATCATCGTGCTTGCGGTTGCCATCCTGCCGATGCTGCGAATCGGCGGAATGCAGGTCTACAGGGCGGAAATCACCGGCCCGGTCAAGGAGAGCCGTCTCACCCCCCGGGTGGCCGAGACCGCCAAGGCGTTGTGGCTGATCTATATCGGCCTGACGGTGGTCTGCGCGGCTGCCTACTGGGCTGCCGGCATGTCGCTGTTCGACGCCGTCGGGCACAGCTTCTCGACCATCGCGACGGCAGGCTTCTCCACCCACGATGCCTCGATCGGGCATTTCGACAGCGCGCTGATCGACTGGCTCGTGGTGTTCTTCGTGTTTGTCGCCAGTCTCAACTTCGGCCTGCACTACCTGGCCCTGCGGCGGGCCACGGCCCAGGTCTATCTGCGCGATCCGGAGCTCAAGCTCTTTGCCCTGCTGCTGCTCATCATCTCGGCCGCCGCCGCGCTGCTGCTGTGGCAGCAACAGGTCTATGACAGCTTCTGGGATTCCCTGCGTCATGCGGTCTTCCAGTCGGTCTCGTACATGACAACGACCGGTTTCGCCACTTCCGAGGTTTACCTGTGGCCCGGAACCCTGCCGCTGCTCTTGCTGCTGGTCAGCGCCCTGGGCGGCTGCGCCGGTTCGACCACCGGGGGGTTCAAGATCATTCGGGTCTACCTGCTGACCAAGCAGGGGATCCGCGAACTCAAGCAGCTGGTTCATCCGCGCTCGGTCGTTCCGCTCAAGCTCGGCGGGCGCACGCTCAATCAGGAAGTGGCCAACGCGGTGTGGGGTTTCGTCTCGCTCTACATCGTCTGCGTCGTGGTCCTGACGCTGTTCGTGTCCGGCATCGAGGAAGACCTGGTCACGGCCGTGTCGGTGGTCTTTTCATCCATGAACAATCTCGGCCCCGCGCTGGGCCAGGCCGGCGCCAACTACGGCAGCCTGGCGGATGCCACCAAGTGGCTGATGAGCTTCGCCATGCTGCTCGGCCGGCTGGAGATCTTCACCATCCTGGTGCTGCTCACGCCCACTTACTGGAAACACTGAGAAGATGTTGACTCGTTCGCTGGTTCGCTGGTCAACCAGCCAACCAGCCAACCAGCCAACCAACTAACCAACTAACCAACTAACCAACTAACCAACTAACCAACTAACCAACTAACCAACTAACCAACTAACCAACTAACCAACTAACCAACTAACCAGCGAACCCATGGATCCGAAAGCCATCGAAAAACTGATCGACCAGGGCAGGGACAGCTACGAGTCACGCCTGGCGGCCGGTCAGGCGCGGCTGAAGGCCGGCGACGTCGCGAAGGCCATCACACATCTGGAGAAGGCCACCCGGCACAGGCCCGGACAGACCATGGCCTGGCAGGAGCTGGGCAAGGCGCACAACGCACTGGGCCAGGCCGGCGACGCCCGTGCGGCCTGGGAGAGGGGGCTGGAAGCCGCCCGCGCCAACGGCGACAAGCAGGCCGAGAAGGTGATGACGGTCTTCCTCAGGCGCCTCGATCACTGAGGGTGTCACCGGCCGACTGCGCCTCCATCAGCCCTCCTGGAGCAGGCGGCCGGGCTGCAGGCGCGCGGCGGACCGGGCCGGCTGCGCGCTGGCCAGGATCATGACCAACGCCAGCACCGCAGTGGTCGCCGCGGAGATGGCGATCGGAGAAATGGTGGCCAGAATGTAGTCATCGTGCAGCCAGGCGGTGATCACCACCGCCAGCAGGCCGCCGATCACCAGGCCGGGCAGGCCCAGGATCAGCCCGCGCAGCAGCACGTGCCGGCGGATCGACTTCGGCCCGGCGCCCAGGGCCATGCGGATGGCAGTCTCGCGCCGCCCGGCGTCGACCAGGAAACGCTGCAGGGCGAAAAAGCCGAAGGCAGCCATGCCCAGGATCACGATTGCGAACAGCGCGGTGACCTGCGCGCGTGCCCGGTCCCGTGCGGTCAGCTCGGCCACGATCCTGCTCAGCGGTTGCACCTCGTTGACCGCAAGCAGGTCGAGATGGGTGGCAAGCGCGGCATCGACCTCGGCGCGGAGCTGGTCGGCATCGACCTCGCCCTCGCCCCGCACCAGGATCGAGCTCATGAAGCCGGCAAAGCCCATCGATGTCGACAGCACCATCGGTTGTGCAGGCTTGTCGGGGTGATCGTAGCGCAGATCCCCGATCACGCCGATGATGCGTGAATCGGCATCTCCCTGGCCGCTTTCGTCCGTGCGCAGGAAACGCCCGACCACGTCGGTCGTGCCCCAGACCTGCTCGGCAAAGGCACGCGTGATGATCATGCCCGGTTCCGACCCGGAATCGAAGTCGCGGCCATGAAGCAGGTCGATGTGGAGTAACTCCAGAAAGCCCGGTGCGACGTTCAGCATCCGGGCCAGGACCATCTCCCCATCAATCTGAAAGCGCGTGACTGCGAACATCCGCTGGCCCGGCAAGGGCGAGCCGAAACTGACGGCGTCGACGCCGGGCAGGTTGCCGATACGCTGGCGGATCTCTTCGCGAAACGAAAAGCTGGCCTCGTCCGTTGGCGGCTCGAAGCCGCTGCCGGGGCGTTCCTTGAACTTGACCGTAACCGCCGTGACTCCCTCGGGTTCGAGCCCGAGATCACGCTGAGCCAGCAGCCACAGGTGAACGAGAAAGGCCAGTGCGGCCGCACCGACCAGCCCGGCCAGGCCCAGCTGCAGGACGCCTGCCGTGTGCTGCAAAACGCCCGCCCGAGCGCCGATCTGACGGCTGGTCTGGCTCAGGTCCTGGCGGCCCAGACCGAGCACGGGCAGCAGCGCGACCAGCAGGGTGACGGCCAGTGCCAGTGCGGCGGCTACACCAAGTGCCGGCAGATCGACCCATGCCGGATTGAATTCGGCGCCCTCAAGAAAGCGCAACTCTCGAAATACCGCCGCCAGCCAGATCGATGCCAGCACGCCGAGCGCGCTGCCGATGGCGACCAGCAGCGCGGCCTCGTGCAGCAGCTGGCCGGCCAGGCGCCGGGTGGTCGCCCCGACGGTCCTTCGCAGCGCCAGCTCGCGCCGGCGTGTCGGAGCGCGGGCGAGCAGGAAGATGCCGACATTGACGGCAGCCACCACGGCAATCAGCAGGGTTGCGGCCAGCAGGATCGAGACCTGCCGCTGCGCCGCCCGGTGCGCCTGCGGATTGTCGACCAGGCCGGCGAGGGCCATCAATTCGCTCGCCTCCGGCGCCATGGCCCGGTCCGGGTAGGGAAGGTCGGCGAAGTGCTGCTCGAGCTCGGCCTCGACCGCGGCAGGCCCCGCTCCGGGCCGGGTGCGACCGAACACGCGCCACATGGGAAAATTGTCGACCAGCTCGGCTGGCATGCCTTGCTGAAGCTCGCGAAAGTAGCTGTTGTAAGGCGCCCAGAACAGCAGCTCGCGCCACCCGGTACCACCGAACCGCGGGTCTGCGACGCCAACGACGCGCCAGCGCTGCTCGCCCAGATCGACCTCGCGCCCGACGATGGCCGGGTTGGCCTCGAAGTGTTCTTCGAACAGCCGGTGACTGAGTACCAGCACGCGCGCACCGTCATCGGTGTAGTCGTCCGCTTCGAGGCCGCGGCCATACGCCATGCGCGGCTGGAGCAGCTCGAAATAGCGCGGCAGCACGGCACCGACGAAGCCCTCGATCGTGCGGTCTTCGAGTCGGGTTGCTTCCAGGCGCGCCAGATCGGGTTCCCCGGACAGGCCTTCGAGGGTCTCGCTGGATTCGGAGAACGCCCGTATCTGATCAGCGCTGAGGGTTCCCCTCGAGGGTTCGGCGCGCCGGCCGATGCTGACCAGCCCCTCCGGCTTTTCGATCCCCGGCGGCGTCGCCAGGTGCAATTCCGACCACAGGCTGGCCAGCCCGGCGACCAGGGCCATCGCCGTCGCCATGGTCAGCACGGCCAGGGCACTTTGCCAGGGTGTCTTGAGATAGATGCGCCAGGCGTGGCGGAGGTCGAGCAGGAGCCCGCCGATCACGGCTTGCGGCTCCCGTCGGATTCGATGCGCCCGTCCTTCATCCGCAGGCGCCGACCGGCCCG
>SR_TP_S13solDRAFT_1000826_pt1 | contig 10927 bp, 11 predicted proteins | sample SodReaTP_S13sol_FD_11159 | JGI IMG/M metagenome (IMG submission 11159) | reverse complement strand
CACACCAGCACACATCTGCCGGCCGGGCCGGCTGGCACAGCACTGGCCGCTGCCGTCAAAATGCACCCGTGGCGGCCCTGTCAATGATCTCGTTGAGCGAGTCCCGGACGAACAACGCATCCTTGAGCAGATCCTCTGGCAACGGCTTGCCACCGTGGATCATCAGGTCGAGGTTGAGCGTCATCAGCCACAGGTTACCGTCTGCGTCTTCCTGTAACACGATCCGACACGGGAGGTACGCCGCCATGGCGCTGCTGTAGGTCACCATCCTCGACGCGATACCTGCGTCACAGAACATATAGATCTTGAGGAACGGGAACGCTTCGCCGGTCAGTGCCTGGACCTCCAGGTACATGGGCAACTCGCCGACATTCCTGACGTTCAGTTCGTTGGCGACGAATCGCAGGGTCTCTTCCACTTCATCGATTCCAAGACCGGGTTCCACGCGTCGCTTGTACACCGTGGCCTCAGCCGCATCCCCGGAAGAGAGCACGGTTCGGGCCATAGTGAGATACACCCTCGCGGCACCCTCATCCAGCGCCTGAAACTGCGACACATAGGGTGCAAGAACGAAGGCCAGATAGATCACCGGAATCATCAGGAACACGCCTGCCAGGGCCAGCAGATTACGCACGGTTTTCATGTTCAATCTCCCTGTGGAGTCACCGCGACATGGGCGGGACAGGTTGCTGCATGGGCACACGGGCAGAGGCAGGGTTCATTTCCAGGGGATAGCCATAGTGCAGGGGAGGCGGGTAGCCGTTGTAGCCCCGGGCCGGCGCTCCAGAACCCCATGGCATGAAGCTGTTCATGAAGCCCATGGGGGCCGAGACGTTGTGGTTCATCTGCCCCATGTCGTGCTGCATCCCGCGCATGGACAGGGATATGGTCTGTGTGGACTGATCGATCCGTCCGACATAACCGGTCATGTGATCCATGTTACTCACTACCCGTCTCATGTTCTCGTCCATGGAGACCGTCAGCACGGCCATGTTCCTGGACAGCTGGCGCACGTCCTGGGTGAGGTTGTAGATCAGGTAAAAACCGAAGCTTGCCAGAACGACAAAGGCAAGCAGGGCGGAATAGACCACCAGCCTCAGTCGCTGAACCATGACCTCCGGAATCCCGTGAGAGCGGGCATCGACCGATACGGATTGTGTATCATTCATCGCGACATTTCCCCACCGTGGACGTGCCCAGAATGCTGGGCGCAACGCGCGTGCAAGGCCTCATCAGTGAACCGTCTCTGGAGGGCTTCGCTGCTCTGCGGATCAACCCAGGCCACCAGGCGAGCAGTCATCATTGCCCGGTCGAATCGGCACACCTGTAGCCAGGCCTCCATGGCATGCTGATAGTGGGCAGCCGCATCGGATACATGGCCCATCGCCCACTCCAGATTGCCCAGTTCGCCGTGCAGGTTGGGGGCGGAAGGATGTTCACTGGCCAGCCCACGCATGATGACCAGGGCCTGCTCCAGATCGCCCTGCCAGGCAAGGCGGCGCGCACGGTCCCATTGCGCTGCAAGGCCAGGATCTTCCATCCACCAGGGTTGTCTCAGGGATGGCTCCGGCACCGCATCCTGGTTCGCTACAGGTCGTAGCGCAGCAGGGGCCCTCTGTTCAGTGTCGATAGTCATGACCGTCCTGACCGGAGCTCGATTGTCGGAGTACCGATGAACCCCACGTCCATCAGTGTGCGGTTCCAGCGCCGCAACCTCGTCTCTCTGAGGGCTGTCGGCCTCACCCGCACCTGTCACGGAACCGGCCGTCTGTACTGACTCCCGCCCGCCTGGAAGACTTGCGCGCAGGGCCAGCCATTTCGTCTCGACGCCGGTGCTCACTCGATCACGAAGTGCCTGGAACTCTGCCGGCTTCGTGGTGGCCCAGTACGCACCCGCAGCACCACTTAAGAGGACTAAAAGAACGAACAACATCAACAACAGGCGCTTCATCATGAGCCTCTCTGTAGCGTGTGATGTATGGTTTCATGGATTTGTGTGGCGAGGGCATCGAACTCGATAGCAGCCTGACTGCCTGGATCCAGCTCGTTCACGGATACGCCTTCGCTAAAAGCACGCCTGAATGCCGCACGCATGCCAAGGCGTTTTCCCGTGTAGCAGATACCCTCCATCTTCAGCAGAACGGCCTCGGTCTCTGCGGTTTCCGACATCCCAGGATGCGTGTCCGCGCGATTGATGAATGCCATGCAGTCGATCGCGAGGTCCCCTCGAATTCCAGAAATCTGTCGAATGAATCTCTGCGTTGACCACACGTCTGCCTGACTCGGGCATACGGGCATGATGATCAGGTCTGCCATCTTGATCGCCTTGGCAAAACACCATGGATCACCCGCGCTCGCGTCTATCACCGTCAGTCCCTGAGCCTGTCCAATCGGTCCTGAGGACGGCAGTTGATTCGGCACGGGACCCAGTGACTCACGCCTGCGCAAGGACATGACAGAACTCAGCGTCGCCTGAGGATCAAGATCCTGCACATGACACTTAATGTCCTTATGACACAGCCAGACCGCCAGATTGAATGCCAGGGTACTTTTCCCGCTGCCACCCTTGAGGCTTGCACACAGTATGTTCATCAGATCAATGACTCCCCCCTGTAGGCACAGACAGGCGGGCACGTCCCTGTGCCCTGATGACGGTCAGTTGCCTTCCTGCTGGGGGGGCGGTGTCTGTTGCTGGGCTCCCGGAGCACCGTAGGGCTGCTGGGGATACATGGGAACAGGCATGCCGGGCGCGCCATAGACGGGATAGCCAAAACCCGGGTGACCGTAACCACCGCCCTGGAAGCCCATGTTGAAATTGCCGCCGCCATGACCAAAGCCAGGACCGTAACCCGGGTGACCGTAGTGGGGCATCATCGGCGCGCCGTACACGGGTGCGGGTGCACCATAGCCTGGGGCGGCGAAACCCGGTGCACCGTACACGGGCGCTCCGTAACCGGGATAACCGTATGCGGGATAACCATAACCGTGACCCTGGCCGCCTCCGCGTACGGACATGTTGAAATCACCCAGCATGTTGCCCATGCCATGGCCGGGGCCATAGAACCAGGCCTGGGCGCTGCCGACGGACATTGCAGTCGCTGCCACGGCACCGGTCAGGATCATCTTCAGTGTGGATTGAGCCATGTTCATTACCTCGTTGCTTGGATCAGAAACCCCTCGCTTGAATGACGCGTTCCTGACGGGAGGGATGGACCGTCGGTGCGATCGTGATGATTCCGTTCTGGCGCCTACCAGGAGGTGATCACCGGTGGCACGGGAAATAGATGCAGATGGCCAAGGCCCGGGGGAAGAGCGCCAGCAGTCCCCCGCGGTTCGGCCGGCTGTTCGAGATGCCGCAGTCCCACGGTTCCTGGATGCACCGGGCTCATGGGGTTGTATCCGGGACTGACATAAACCGGGTGACGGGCCTGGTTCGGCGCTTCGCCACCTCGCAGCGTCCACTGTCCGCCAAGGGCAACCCCGGGTATCAGGGCGCCCGCCAGCACAGGAACCCAAAGCAGCCTGCACGGACTCATGAACCGCTACCCGTTGCATCGTCGCCCTGTCGCCGGACCGGCATGTGCGCCTGGCCGGGGTGCTTCAGCGGTTCCAAGACCATGAAGAACTCATCGGACCGATAGGGTCCTGGCACCATTGGATGTGCGGGCCGCACGATGTGGGGCACAGGTACCTCCACGGTCCTGGCGGCCTGCCCCTGTTCCACGGTCCCGGCCATGGATACGCCCATGAGGCCGGCGAGGGCGATCAGGGTTACGCCCTTGATGAATGGATAGTTCATGCTTCATCTCCTGTGTCCTTGGGTCCCGTGGTCGGATCGTCAAGACGAATGCCACGGCGCTTCGACGTGCCGGCCTTGGTTCGGACCTTGTTGGGCGGGGTTGAGGTCTTCTTCTGCGGGGCAGCCCCCCGGGCCGGCTTGGCCTTGCGCGCGGCAGGCGTCCTGGCACGGGCTTTTGCAGGTTTTCCTTGCCGGCTATCCGCCGTCTGGCTCGGCACCTCCTCAACATCCCCGGTCCGGGAGTCAGCACCCTGCTCGGCAGGATCGGAGAACGGTGATGACCTCGCCGTGGCAGCGGGTGTCTCTGTCGTCGCAGGACCTGTCGCGTGCCCCGCACCACGGGTCCTGAAGAAGGCGAGGAGTCTGGGAATGGATTTCCATCCGATAACCAGCCACTGGCGCAGTCCATCCAGGGTCTCGGTGACGATGATGCGCAGATAGGCGATGCCGTATTCGAGGACCAGGCTCGCGATACCCTGTTTGCCCGGGGAAACGCTGCTGGTGCCCCCGGCGTCATGTCCCGGATACAGCGTGGCGACACCGCCGGGACCGGATGCGATGACGACACCCTCCTGCGCAGACCCGCCGCCGGCACAGAAGTAGCGGCGTGCGCTCAGGCAACCCAGAGGGATGACCACCAGGGTCAGCAGGGTGGAGACCAGCACGCCGAACATCAGCGAGATGGCCATCCCCTGGAAGATGGGATCGAACAGGATCACCCCGGAGCCAGCCACCAGGGCCAGTGCGGTGATCAGGATCGGACGCGTGCGGGTGGTGCAGGCCATGAGCAGGGCATCCCGTACCGGCACGCCATCGGCCACCTTCTGCTTGGAGAAGTCCACCAGCAGGATGGAGTTGCGTACGATGATTCCCGCCAGGGCGATGAAGCCAATCATGGAAGTTGCCGTGAACTCGGCATTCATGATCCAGTGCCCGGGAATGATGCCAATCAGGGTCAGGGGGATCGGTGCCATGACGATGGCAGGCAGCATGAAGTTGCCGAACTCCCAGACCACCAGCATGTAGATGAGGATCAGGGCGATACCGAAGGCGATGCCCATGTCCCGGAAGGTCTCCCAGGTCACAGTCCACTCGCCGCCCCACATGAACCCCGTACCGGTGCCTGTCTCGGGTACCGAGAAGAAACTGCCGCCCTGTTCAAGGCCGCCATCACCCGCGGACTCCCGCAGCAGGGCCTCCACTTCCAGCATGCCATAGATGGGGGCAGCGAGCCGTCCGGTCACCTCGGCAGTGACATACTCCACGCCACGCAGATCCTTGGTGTAGATGGGATCCTCTTCGTAGAACTCCACGAACCGGCCCAGCTCCGAGAGGGCCACTGTGCCCCCCAGACGGGTGCGCACGGGCAGGGTGGCGAGGCGGCCCAGTTCGGCCCGACGTGCCAGCGGCACCTCCATGACAATGGCCGCCGGTTCCAGGGAATGTGCCGTCTTCATGTCACCCAGACGATGTCCCCCCAGGGTGGCCTCCAGGGCCTGGTTGATATCCTCGATACGCACCCCGAGCCGTTGGGCGCGGTCCCGGTCCACCTGGAAATGCGTCCTCAGGGTGGCCTGTTGCAGGTAGCTGTCCACATCGGTGAGATTCGCCGCACGGGCAAAGGTCTCTTCCAGGTGAACGGCAAGCGCGCGTCGCTCGACGGGATCGGCACCATACACCTCGGCGACCACCGACTGGAGCACCGGCGGTCCCGGCGGCATTTCCACCACCTGGATACGGGCCCCTGCCGTGGCGGCGAGGGGGGTGAGCAGTTCCCGGGCGTGACTGGCGATCTCGTGACTGGAACGACGGCGTTCGGACTTGTCCGTGAGCTGCACCTGCAGTTCACCGAGCCAGGGATCCTGGCGCAGATAGTAGTGGCGCACCAGGCCATTGAAGTTGAACGGTGCGGCGGTGCCGGCATAGAGCTGAACCCCAGTCACCTCATCGATGGACAGCAAGGCCTGTGCCATGCGATTACCCCATTCGGAGGTGATCGGCAGAGCAGTGCCTTCCGGGAAGTTGATCACCACCGAGAATTCCGGCTTGTTGTCGAGAGGGAGCATCTTCACGCGCACGGAATTGGTGTAAAACAGCAGCGTGCACAGGAAGAACACCACCACCAGGGACACCAGAAACAGGTAGCCGCGCCGGCGGTCGTCGATGAGCGGGTCCAGGATGCGGTGGAAACCCCGCTCCAGACGCTCGGCCTGACGATGTTCGCTGGTCTCGGCCTGGTGCAGTTTCTCCAGGCTGGGCTTGAGACGCTGGGTCAGCCAGGGCGTGAACACGAAGGCGGCGAACAGGGATAGCACCATGGCCACCGAACCCAGCACCGGGATCGGCTCCATGTAGGGGCCCATCATGCCGCCGACGAAGCCCATGGGCAGCAAGGCCGCGATGACCGTGAGGGTGGCGAGCACGGTGGGGTTGCCTACTTCACGCACCGCATCCACGGTGGTCTCGGTATCCGGACTGCCCTTGATCAGCCAGCGACGGTAGATGTTCTCCACCACCACGATGGCATCATCCACCAGGATGCCAATGGCGAAGATCAGCGCGAACAGGGACACCCGGTCGATGGTGTAACCCAGCAGCCAGGCAGAGAACACCGTGCTGAGGATGACCACCGGGATGACCACCAGCACCACGATGGCGGCACGCAGCCCCAGGAACAGCCAGACCAGCAGCGTGACCGCGCCGGTGGCAATGAACAGCTTGACGATCAGTTCATTGACCTTCTGGTTGGCGCTCTGTCCGTAGTTGCGGGTGACGTGCACATCGACGTTGTCTGGAATACGCTGGCCCTGGATCTGCGCCACGCGCTGCAGCACACCGTCCACCACGGTCACCGCGTTGGAACCGGGCTTCTTGGCCAGTGCCAGAGTCACGGCAGGCACGCCGGCCTGCCCAGCAGGGCGGAAATCCATCACCATGTCCCGGGCCTCTTCGAGCCCGTGACGGATCTCGGCCACCTGTCCCAGGTAGACGGGCCTGTTATCGGAGACGCCCACCACCAGTGATTCCAGGTCCGATGCGCCGCGGATGAAGGCACCGGCATGCACTGCCTGCACCCGTCCATCCCGCTCGGAACTGCCGACGCGGCGCACTGTGTTGGCACTCTGCACCGCCTCGGCGATGGCAGGCGCAGCCAGACCAAATGCGGCAAGACGTTCTGGCTGCACTTCGATGCGCAATTCCTCCCGACGCCCGCCCACCACGAAGCCCTGTGCCGTGTCCGGGACCTCCTTGACCGCATGCAGCACATCCAGGGCAATCAGGCGCAACAGGTTGTCGTCCAGTTCCTCGGAGGTGAAGGTGAGAGTGACCACTGGGACGTCGTCGATGCCCTTGGCCTTGACCAGCGGCATGGACACACCGGGGGGCATGCGGTCCAGGTTGGACATTACCCGGTCATGGACCTTGACCAGGGATTCCTCCATACGCTCGCCCACATCGAACTGCACGGTCACCATGGCCTCGCCACGACGCGAGGCGGAGTAGGTGTGCTTGACCCCGGTGATCTCGCTCATGATGCGTTCAAGCGGTTCAGTGACTAGTCGCGAGACCTCCTCCACGCTACCGCCAGGATAGGCGACGAAAATGTCCACCATCGGCACGGAGATCTGGGGATCTTCCTGGCGCGGCGTGATGGCCAGCCCGATGAAGCCGATGGCCAGGGCCGCCATCAGCAGCAGCGGCGACAGGGGAGAGTGGATGAATTGTCTGGCCAGACTGCCGGCAATACCCGGGCTTACGGTGTCTTTGTTTTGATCTGTCATCGCGTCATCGCAGTGCAGTTGAGTCCATGGGGAGGTCCACGTCGCGCGCGGACCCTCAGTGACCGTTCACCACCCGGTCACCGGGACTCAGTCCCGAGAGCACCTCCACACGGCCATCGGCCAGCCGTTCACCCAGGCGCACCACCCGCAGACGCAGGCTGCCATCCGGGTCCTGGACCCTGACCGAGGGCAGGCTGCCGCGCTGGATGATGGCGCTCTGGGGGAGCAGAAGACGCTGATGGCTTCGGTCCATGGCAGAGGTCAGACGCAGTTCTGCCATCTGGCCCACGGAAGCAATCACATCAGCGGGAAGGTCCAGTTCGACGCGAACGGTCTGGGATCGGGTGTCCGCACCCGGGGCAATGCGCGACACCCGACCGTTCACCGTTGCACTCTGTCCATCCAGGCGCAGCCCAATCTCCTGACCCAGGCCGACACCGGCCATCAGACGCGTAGGCACATCCGCTTCCACCTTCAACCAGCGGGTGTGCGCGAGACCGAACAGGGCTTGACCGGGCTGCACGTATTCACCTGGTTCGACGTGGCGTTGGGTGATGACCCCCTCCATGGGGGCGACGGTCATGGCATCCGCGAGACGCACCTCGATCTCCCGCAGGCGGGCCTGAGCGGCGCTGATGGCGGTCTGGGCCTGATGCACCATGACGCTGCTGTCATGGAGATTGGCGTGGCGGTCCAGGAGCGGGTGGTGGTTGCCCAGCATGGTGTTGAAGCCGTTGCCCATCATGCTGTCCATGAGTCCGAACATGCCCGGAAACATGGAATTTCCGGAGCCCCGGGGGGAATAGATTTCGCGCATGTAATGGATCTGGCTGTTCTCGAGGACCGCCTGCGCATGGCGGATGGTGGCAATCTGCGCGTCGCGCTGGGCGAGCAGATCCTGATGGGAGACCACGGCCAGCAGGCTGCCCGGCGGCACCTGATCACCCGCCTCAGGCCCCACATGCAGGAGCGTGCCCGGCAGGCGCGCACGCAGGGTGATCTCCCTGAAGGGAATGACCCGACCATTGACCAGCGTGTGATCCGCGCTCGCCACGCTCTGCACCGTGAGCACCTCGCCCCGGGCGGAATGGACCATCAGGAAACCCACCACAGTGACAAAAAAGAGCGTCTTGGCCCCACATCGGCAGACGGTCTTCCACGAAAGTCCTTTGGGCGCATGCTTGGGTGTGCGCTTGTACATCACTTCACCTCCGGAGTTTTGCTGACAGCATCCGCGCCAGCCTCATCACACACCCGGTGCATGAGTTCGAAGCTGCGCACAAAGGCCTTGGCAAGCAGGGGGTTCTTGAGGATCTGGACGTAATCACCCCGGGCGAAGCAGAAACGGCGGGCACTGAAGGCCATGCCCACCTGCATCAAGCCCGGGGGGCAGGTGATCCATTCCTGCCAGAGCTCGGGGCCGGCGCGCAGATCCCAGTCCGGATGCACGCCGTCCGCGAGCGCAGTCGACACCGCCTCGATGCGGCCCTGCTGGACGTTCAGATAACCCTCGGGGCGGACCTTGCCCATGAACCCATAGGCAATTGAGCCGTTGAACAGGGCGGTCTCCAGGCTCCGGACCATATCGGTATCGGCATTCCAGATCCGCTGGTACTGCTGCATCCAGGTGGGGCTGAACAACACGTCGAGTCTCCTTGCAGATTTCGTTGTGGTGGCAATGCAAGGAGGGTGCCAATCAATAAGTAGATGATTAATAAGTAACTTTATTAATTTAACTGTGTTGCATGTTGCGGCGACCCTGCAACGAACGTGTTGCAGTTGGCAGCCAATCGGCGAGAGGAGAACAAAAAGGAGTATTGAATCGGGGCAGGAATTGTGACTACTCTGATTAATAGACGACTAAAACAGTAAAGCTCTGCGGAGGAGTTTGATGGACATACGTTCCCTGCTGCCGATGATGGAAGCGGTGGTGGCCTTTATCGACGAGGGTGTCGTCATTGCCGAACGCAGTGGAGAGGTGATCTACCAGAATCCGGCGTCATTCGAATTGCTCGGTATCGAGGGCGGTGTGCCGCTGGATCATCTGAAAAACATCCCCGGCATCAGCTTCAACAAGGAGATGCTGCGCGCCGCCATCGAGGCCGGTGAAGTGGATGCGGCGGGCAGACCCAGCGGGAACTTCCTCAGTTTCGAGATCCTGCGTGAACGCAACGGGGGCTTCACGTCTCTGCGCTTTCACAGCGGGCTGGTGGACCTGCCCAGTGCGAAGACGACACTTCGCCTGGTGCTGATCAGCGATATCACCGAGCGACGCCGCAAGGAGGTGTCCGGGAGCATCCAGGACGGCGGCATGGTCACCAATGACTCGCGGATGCGGGATGTCGTGACCCGAATCCAGCAGGTGGCGCCCACCACCGCGTCACTGCTGATCCTGGGTGAGTCCGGTACCGGCAAGACCAGGCTCGCCCGCATGGTGCATGCCCTCAGTGAAAGGGCCAGGGAACCCTTTGTCGAGGTCAATTGCGCCGCCATCCCGGAATCACTGATCGAGTCCGAACTGTTCGGGCACGTCAAAGGCGCCTTCACCGGAGCGCTCCATGACCGGGCAGGGCGCTTCCAGTCCGCACACAAGGGCACCCTGTTCCTGGATGAGGTCACGGAGATTCCCCTGAACATCCAGGCGAAGCTGCTGCGCGCCCTGCAGGACCAGGAATTCGAGATGGTTGGATCCGACAAGACCATCAAGGTGAACGTGCGTGTGATAGCGGCCTCGAACCGCAACCCCAAAGACCTGCTCGAATCCGGCAGCCTGCGCGCCGACCTTTATTACCGTCTTGCCGTGATCCCGTTGGAAGTGCCGCCACTGCGTGAACGCACCGGCGACATTCCCCACCTGATCGAACACTATCGCCAGGTGCTGGAAAACCGTGGCTATGCCAGCGATTTTCGCATCAGCCAAAAGGCCATGGGGGCGTTGCTGGACTACCCCTGGCCAGGCAATGTTCGGGAACTGGAGAACGCCATTGAACATGGCGTGATCTGCGCCGAGGACGGCGTGATCCAGGTGGACAGCCTGCCCAGTGACATCCAGCGACACTATGCGCACGCCACTGGACAAAACGCCGGCGCGAACGCGACGTTACCCGCTGACGTGGAATCCGACGTGGTGGATATCAGCAGTGAGAAAGACCGCATCCTGGAGGCGCTCGACGAGGCCGGAGGCAACAGGGCCCTGGCAGCCAGCCTGCTGGAGATCGACCGAACCACCCTGTGGCGCAGGATGGTCAAGTATGGCATCACGAATTAACTAGGCCCCCCCGCGCTCTGTCATCCCACAGGCGCACCTTCATAACCCTCCCTCATCCGACGCGCGCGTTGCAGGCCC
>SR_TP_S13solDRAFT_1000825_pt1 | contig 10959 bp, 13 predicted proteins | sample SodReaTP_S13sol_FD_11159 | JGI IMG/M metagenome (IMG submission 11159) | reverse complement strand
CGCCGATGGCGCGGCGGGCTACGCCCTTTGCTCCGCGCCTTGGGGCATTCCAGATGTCCGCCTCAGGCCAAATTCAACCACGCCTGTGTCGCAACAATACGCGCATCCGCGCCGGTCACACCGCCAGTTCCGGGGCCTGCTGGGCCAGCTTCTGCGCGATTGCGGGTTCCAGATCGGGCGGCGCGGTGTTCAGCATGAACCCCAGCGTCAAGTACATGCCAGCGGTTGCCATCAGGTCCAGCGCCCCTTGTTTGCCCACAAGCGCAACCACATCACCCAATAGCGCAGGCTCAAGTCCCTTCCGATCCACCAGCGCATCCACAGCGCCCGCCAGCAGCGCATCCTCTTGCCGCATCTGGTGCAGTGGTCCGCGCAACGCGGCAATGCGCCCCTTGTCCAGCCCTGCCGCCAGCCCGCGCACCACATGCTGGTTCCATTCATAGGCGCAGCCCACACGATGCGCGAGGCGCAGAATGACCACCTCGGCGCGCTGCGGGCCAAGGGATGTGTGCTGCACGATATGGGTGCGCAACCCTGTCCACGCCCGCAACAGCGCGGGATGATGCGCCATGATCCGGTAAACATTCAACTGTCCGGCAAAGCCCGCGCGCATATCGTCCAGCGCCTGCGGCCAGTCCGCATCAGATAGCGGCGTGAAATCCGGCACCTTCATGCCGCCAGCGCCGCCTTGACCGCATCGGACAGGCGCTGTGTCACCTGCCCCAGATCATCGCGGGTCACAATAAAGGGGGGTGCAAGCAGCACATGATCGCCTTGCACCCCGTCAATCGTGCCCCCCATGGGATAGACCATAAGCCCGCGATCCATCGCCTCGCGTTTGATATGGGCGTGGATTTTGCGCGCGGGGTCAAACGGCGCTTTCGTGTCGCGGTCGGCCACAAGTTCAATGGCCTGGAACAACCCGCGCCCGCGAATATCGCCGATATGCGGGTGCTGCCCGAAGGCAGATTGCAGGTTTTCGCGCAGCACCGCGCCCATATCGCGCACATTGGCCAGCAGGTTGTCGCGCGCGATCACCTGCTGCACGGCCAGTCCGGCAGCCGCCGCCATCGGGTGGCCCATATAGGTGTGGCCATGCTGGAAAAACCCCGACCCGTTTGCAAAGGCGTCATAAATCTTGCGGCTTAGCAATGTGGCCCCGATGGGCTGATACCCCCCGCCAAGTCCCTTGGCGATGGTCAGCAGGTCTGGCGCTATGCCGTCATGATCGCAGGCATACAGGCTGCCCGTGCGCCCCATGCCGCACATCACCTCATCTAAGATCAACAACACCCCGTAACGGTCACAAATTGCACGGATATGTTTGAAATAATCGCCCACAGCAGGCACGGCGCCCGCTGTCGCACCGACCACGGGTTCGGCCACGAATGCCGCAACAGTATCGGGGCCGAGTTCGAGGATTTTCGCCTCCAGTTCGCCCGCCGCACGCAGGGCGTAATCGGCATCTGTTTCGCCCGCGCGCTGTTCTCGGTAGGCGTAACAGGGCGCGATATGATGGGCCTGCATCAGCAGCGGTTTGAACTGCGCGCGGCGCCATTCATTGCCGCCAGTTGCAAGCGCGCCCAGTGTGTTGCCATGGTAACTTTGACGGCGCGCGATGATATGGCGGCGCTGCGGCTGGCCGGTTTCGGTGAAATACTGGCGCGCCATTTTCAACGCGGCCTCAACCGCTTCGGACCCGCCGGACACCAGATAAACATGGCTTAACCCTTCGGGCGCGCTGGCGATCAGCGTGTCGGCCAGGTCTTCGGCGACATCACTGGTGAAGAACCCCGTATGCGCATAGGCCAGCCGGTCAAGCTGCGCATGCAATGCGGCCAGCACATCAGGGTGCGCATGTCCCAGACAGGACACCGCCGCCCCGCCGGACGCATCGATATACTGCTTGCCTGCCGCATCGGTAAAATGAATGCCCGCCGCAGACACGGCCTTGCGCGGGGGGGTATGGATGGAACGGTGCAACAAACGTGTCATGGGTCTGCCTTGTCATCAGGAAACTGGAAAAATGTGTTCAGCGTGGCCAACTGGCGGTCCAACCCGTCCAGCCGCGCCAGCGTTGCAGGGTCATCGGCGCGCGCCACAAGGGCTGCCAGAATATCAGCCATCAAAAACGCCGGTGTCATCGCATGCAGATAGGACGCACTGGCGGTGGGCACGATCAGGGCCGTGTCATCGGGTCCGACAAGTGGCGAAAACGGACTGTCGGTGACCGCAACAATATGCAGCCCGCGCTGGCGGGCCTGTTCCGTGGCATCCACCACCGCGCGGGTATAGGGCTGCACGCAGCACACAAACAGCGCATCATTCGCGCCCGCGCGCAGAAGCGGATCAAACCCTGTACCGCCCGCCATATCCAACAGCACCGCGCGGTCACTGACCAGTGACAGCGCATAATAGAAATGCCACGCCACCGCATGGCTGGAGCGTTGCCCCAGACAGAATATGCGGGCAGATTTCGATAAATGCGCCGCCGCGCGATCCAATGCGCTTGCCACGTCATTATTGGCCAGTCCCGCAATCTGCGCCGCCGCATGCGAAATCATTGCATCGGCTGCGCCGGACACACTGTCGGCATCGACTTTCAGGCGTTTTTGCGCCTGCCCGCTTAACCCCTGCACCATGTCGCGCAGAATATCGGCATGCTGGGCGCGCAAGGCGTCAAACCCTTCATAGCCAAGCGCCTGCGCCAGCCGTGTCATGGATGCAGGCTGCACGCCCGCGCGCCGCGCCTGTTCGCGCATGGACAGCAGCGCCACATCGCGCGGGTTATCGACAATCCATTGCGCGGCATGGCGCAACTGGCCAGGCAATTCGGGCAGACGGGCTGCTATGCGGGACTGAATACGTTGCATAATGCCACTGAGAATATCACAGCCATCCGGGGAAAACAACATTCATTTCCATTCATGAAACATACGTTTCATCCACGCGAAAAAGATAGCGGTGTGCCGGATGTAGGAAACATCTCATGACCCGCATCGAATGCGGTGCCTTGGGCCAGCAAACACATGCGCCCGTCAGGCAAGGTGACGGTAATGGTCCAGTCTGTTCCTTCAGTTGCGGCGAACATCTCCATCACTGCGCGCCCGGCCAGACCAATGGCGCGGCGCGATTGCGCAGCGTCAGCCAGCAATCTCAAGACATCCGCGCGCGGGGCGCAGGACAAACCCTGCGCCTGTACCGGCGCGGCCAGCAGGGACACGGCTATCGCAAGGCAGGCAAATTTCAGACGCATTGGGCAAGACCTTTCGCATGGGGAATGGAGCGAAACCCAAACCTGCCACAGCCCCGTCAAAACGCGGTAAAGGCAGCGAACGCAGGGGCCTGTCATGCGAAAACGCCATTTTGCCGCAATGCAGCAAAACAGGGCTTGCCAAATGTAACCGAAACTGGTGTTTTGCACGCAATATTATTACGAGGAGAGACTCATGGACACGCGCCCCTTCCGATCGGTTCTGTATATTCCCGGCTCCAAGGAGCGGGCGCTGGAAAAAGCCACCGGTCTGGACACAGATGCCATTATCTTTGATCTGGAAGATGCGGTTGCGATTGATGAAAAGCCCCACGCCCGCAAGCTGCTGGCGGAAAAACTGGCCACGCTGGACTATGGCAGGCGCGCGAAACTGGTGCGTGTGAACGCGCTGTCCACGCCATGGGGCGCGGATGATCTGGATGTGATTGCCACGGCAAAGCCCGAAGCGATTCTGCTGCCGAAGGTGGACAGCGCCGCACATATTGACGCGCTGGCCCGCCTGCTTGATACCCGCAGCGAGACCGCAAACACCCGCATCTGGGCCATGATCGAATCCCCCCTTGGGGTGCTGAACGCGCTGGAGATCGCGCAGGCCCCGCGCATGGGCGGCTTCATCATGGGCACGAATGATCTGGCCAAGGATATGGGCTGCCGGTTCCGCGCGGACCGCCTGCCGCTGTTGTCGGCGCTGCAACTGCCGCTGATGGCGGCCAAGGCGGCGGGGATTGTGGCCGTGGACGGGGTCTATAACGCGTTCAAGGATGACGACGGGCTGCGCGCGGAATGCCAGCAGGGCCGCGACATGGGCTTTGACGGCAAGACGCTGATTCACCCCGCGCAACTGGACATTGCCAACCAGATCTTTGCGCCAACAGATGAGGAAGTGACCCTTGCGCGGCGCCAGATCGCCGCATTCGACGAGGCGACAGCAAAAGGCGAAGGCGTGGCGGTCGTGGATGGTAAGATCGTCGAGAATCTGCATATTGTGACCGCACAGCAAACCCTTGCGAAGGCGGATGCCATCGCATCCTTGACGGAGTAGCCATTATGGGAACCACCCTTCTGATCCTTGGCGTTGCCCTTTGGGCGGGCGCGCATCTGTTCAAGCGACTGGCCCCGCAGCGGCGCGCGGACATGGGCGACAAGGGAATGGGGGTGGTTGCGGTTTTGTTGCTGGTGTCCATCGTGGTGATGACCATCGGCTACCGCATGGCCGACCCGATCTGGCTGTGGGTGTCGCCGCCATGGATGACGCATGTGAACAATTTGCTGGTGTTTTTGGGCTTCTACCTGTTCGCGGTATCAGGTCTGAAAACCGGCCTGCACCAGCGCATCCGCCACCCGCAACTGTCGGGGTTCAAGGCATGGGCGCTGGCGCATTTGCTGGTTGTGGGCACGCTGCAGGGCGTGATCCTGTTTGGCGGGCTGCTGGCATGGGCGGTGGTGTCGGTCATCGTGATCAACCGCGCCAACCGCGACTGGACACGCCCGCCCGAAGCCGCCATGTGGAAAGAAGGCGTGGCCGTTGTGGGCGCGCTGTTTGCAATGCTGGTGGTGGGCCAGATTCACGGCTGGCTTGGGCCATGGCCATTTGGGGGGGTAACCCCCTGACCCTTCGGAGGATAAATAATGCGCGCCTACAGATTACTGACCGCAGAAGACACATCGGCCTTTTGTCACAAGGTCACAGACGCCCTGTCCAAGGGGTGGGAGCTATACGGATCGCCCGCCTATGCCCATGATCCGGCCACGGGAAGCATGCGCTGCGCACAGGCCGTCATCAAGGATGTGGACGGGGCATATGACCCTGACGTGCGGCTGGGCAGCCTGTGATGTGACGGGGACTGCCGCAAAAAGATGAGTATTTTTTGCAAGATGAAGAGGGCAGGATGAGCAAGACCAGCGCAGGGCGTTTCTTTGAGGATTACCGGATCGGGCAAGTGATTGAGCATGCCGTGCCGCGCACCGTTTCCGGTGGGGAACGCGCGCTGTATCATGCGCTGTATCCGGCGCGCGGCGCGCTGTATTCATCGGATGAATTTGCCCGCGCCTGTGGTCTGCCCGCCAGCCCTGTGGATGATCTGATTGCCTTTCATATCGTGTTTGGCAAATCCGTGCCCGATATCAGCCTGAATGCAGTCGCCAATCTGGGCTATGCGGCGGGCCGGTTCCTGCGCCCTGTCTATCCGGGCGATACGCTGCAAAGCCGCTCAGACGTGATCGGGTTGAAGCAGAATTCCAACGGTACATCCGGGGTGGTCTATGTGCGCACACAAGGGCGCAACCAACACGGCGATGTGGTGCTGGAGTATGTGCGCTGGGTGATGGTGCGCAAACGCGACAGGGATGCGCCGGCCCCCGACACTGTGGTGCCGGATCTGCCGCAAGTGGTTGAGCCGCAAGATCTGGTTGTGCCCAATGGGCTGGATTTCACCCGCTATGATTTCACCGCTGCCGGTGAGCCGCACCGCTGGGGTGACTATGCCGTGGGCGAGCGGATTGATCATGTGGACGGTGTGACCATTGAGGAGGCCGAGCATATGCTGGCCACGCGCCTGTGGCAGAACACCGCCAAGGTGCATTTTGACGCCACATTCCGCCCCGATGGCAAGCGGCTGATCTATGGCGGGCATATCATATCACTGGCGCGCGCGCTGTCGTTCAACGGGTTGGCCAATGCGCAGATGATTGCGGCCATCAATGGCGGCGCGCATGCAAACCCGTGCTTTGCGGGTGACACGGTGCGCGCATGGTCCGAGGTTCTGGAGCGCGCGGATACCCCCGCCCCCGGCGTCGGCGCATTGCGGCTGCGACTTGTGGCCACGAAGGGGAATGCGGGTGTTTTGCGGGCAGATGACGGGAAATACCACGCTGATGTGTTGCTTGATCTGGATTACTGGGTATTTGTTCCGCGCTAGGCGGGCAGCCGAGTCGGGGAAGGCCGATTGGTGATCACAAAACCAGCGCAATGTGATCACATCTTGCAATGCTGTGATCACATACTGAATTTTCCCCGCAATTTTATTGCAAACCTTGCTGTTTTTATGGGGCGGACGGCGCCTCGGCGCGTGACATTTGCTTAAAATCCGCTATTGAATGACCGAGAGCTTAGGCACTAGAGCCAGGCTGCGCGTGCAGCCCTGCCAGAGAGAAGGGAGCCATCCATGGCCGACGTGAACAGGGGCAACCGCCCGCTTTCCCCGCATTTGCAAATCTACCGCCTGCCGCTGGCTGCAATCTCCTCGATCCTGAACCGGATTACGGGGGTTGGCATGACACTCGCGGCGGTGCTGATCATATGGTGGTTTGCCGCCGGGGCCTTCGGGGCGGGGTATTTCGATTTTGTCGACGGGCTGCTGACATCCATTCTGGGCCATCTGGTGCTGATCGGATCGCTGGCAGCGCTGTGGTATCACATGCTCAATTCCATCCGGCACCTGATCTGGGACACAGGGCGCATGATGGGTGTCGAGATCGTCGAGAAAACCACCTATGTCGTTTTTGCGGGCACCGTCATTCTGACGCTGCTGACAATCATCATCATCTAAGGGGGCGCGCAATATGGGGTTCAAAACAGATTATGCCCGCGTACACGGGTCCGGTTCCGCAGGCGAAGGCGCGCATCACTGGTGGTCGCAGCGCATGACATCGGTCGCGCTTATCCCTTTGACATTGCTGTTTATCGTGCCATTCGGGCGGGCCTTGGGGTCGGGGCATGACGCATTTGTCGCCACCTATTCAAACCTGTGGCATGCCTTGGTGGCGATCTTGTTCATCATCGCGGTTTTCGCGCATTTGCAGCAGGGCTTGCAAACGGTGCTGGAAGACTACGTGCCAAACAAGGCCGCGCGCACAGTGTCGCTGCTGGCCAATACATTGCTGTGCTGGGCGTTCGGTGTTGCCGGTGTCCTGTCGGTTGCATCCGTCCTGTTCAGCGCCTGAGGGAAAGACATGTCTGCATACAAGATCGAAGAACATACCTATGATGTGGTCGTGGTGGGTGCCGGTGGCGCAGGGCTGCGCGCGACACTGGGCATGGCCGAACAGGGGTTGAAAACCGCCTGTGTCACCAAGGTTTTCCCGACCCGCAGCCACACAGTGGCAGCACAGGGCGGCATTGCCGCAAGCCTGTCGAATATGGGGCCGGATCATTGGCAATGGCACATGTACGACACCGTCAAGGGGTCGGACTGGCTGGGCGATACGGACGCGATGGAATATCTGGCGCGCGAAGCCCCCAAAGCGGTCTATGAGCTGGAGCATTACGGCGTGCCGTTTTCGCGCACCGAAGAGGGCAAGATCTACCAGCGTCCCTTTGGTGGCCACACGACCGAATTCGGCGAAGGGCCGCCCGTGCAGCGCACATGTGCCGCCGCCGACCGCACCGGCCATGCCATGCTGCACACGCTGTATGGCCAGTCGGTCAAGCAAAAGGCCGAATTCTTCATCGAATATTTCGCCACCGACCTGATCATGTCCGAAGATGGCGTGTGTCAGGGCGTGCTGGCGTGGAAACTGGATGACGGCACGCTGCATCTGTTCAACGCCAAGATGGTGGTGCTGGCCACGGGCGGCTATGGCCGCGCCTATTTCAGCGCGACAAGCGCCCATACCTGCACGGGCGACGGCAACGGGATGGTGGCACGCGCGGGCCTGCCGCTTCAGGATATGGAATTCGTGCAATTCCACCCCACTGGCATTTACGGCGCAGGCTGCCTGATTACTGAGGGCGCGCGCGGCGAAGGCGGTTACCTGACCAATTCCGAGGGGGAGCGTTTCATGGAACGCTATGCCCCCCATTACAAGGATCTGGCCCCGCGCGATTATGTCAGCCGCTGCATGACAATGGAAATCCGCGAAGGGCGCGGTGTGGGTCCGAACAAGGACCATATCCATTTGCACCTGAACCACCTGCCGCCCGAAACCCTGAAACTGCGCCTGCCCGGTATTTCGGAATCTGCGCGGGTTTTTGCGGGCGTTGACGTGAACAAGGAACCCATCCCGGTTCTGCCGACTGTGCATTACAATATGGGCGGTATCCCCACCAATTATTGGGGCGAGGTGCTGAACGCCGATTCTGAAAATCCCGACCGCATCGCGCCCGGCCTGATGGCGGTGGGTGAAGCGGCTTGTGCATCGGTGCACGGGGCCAACCGGCTTGGGTCCAACTCTCTGATCGATCTGGTGGTGTTCGGACGTGCCGCCGCCATTCGCGCCGGTCAGGTTGTGGACCCCAAAGCGCCCAACCCCACGCTGAACAAGGCCAGCGTGGACAAGGCGCTGGAACGGTTTGACCGTTTCCGCAATCTGGACGGCGCTGTGCCGACATCTGACCTGCGACTTGAAATGCAAAAAGCCATGCAGGCGGATGCGGCTGTGTTCCGCACCGACAAAACCCTGGCCGAGGGCTGCCGCAAGATGCGGGAGATCGCAGGCAAGACCGGCGATCTGAAGGTCACCGACCGCAGCCTGATCTGGAACACCGACCTTATGGAAACGCTGGAGCTGGACAACCTGATGCCCTGCGCGCTGACCACCATTGTGGGGGCCGAGGCGCGCAAGGAATCGCGCGGCGCGCATGCGCATGAGGATTATCCCGACCGTGATGACGCAACATGGCGCAAGCATACGCTGGCTTGGGTCGATGGCGCGAATGTCCGGCTGGATTACCGGCCGGTCCATACCGAACCGCTGACGCCGGAATCCGATGGCGGGATTTCCCTGAAGAAGATCGCGCCCGCCGAGCGCAAGTTCTGACGGGGGCGCGGGCGCGGATGGCTTTCATCAGGAAACAGTTTTGGACTGCGTCAAAAGTGCAAACAGGCCTTGCCTGTGCTGCACTTCTGGCCCTGTCTGCCTGCGCCGATATGCAAGACCAACTGGCGCGCGACGCGGCACGCAGTGCCGTGCGCCCCGCGCTGGCCGAGAATTTTCCCGGCATACCGCTGGAACCGGCCAGTGATTGCGTCATCAACAATGCCAGCGCAAGCGAATTGACGCGGCTTGCACTGGCCGCGGGGCAAAGCACCGTGAGTCCGCAAACCAGCGCGCTTGTGGTCGAGATTGCCACGCGACCCGAAACGATTAGATGTCTAGCCACAGACGGGCTTGCCCCGTTCCTGCTTTAAGGAGGCACCCATGGTCCAACTGACCCTGCCCAAAAACAGCCAGATGCGCACAGGCAAGACCTGGCCAAAACCCGAAGGCGCCACAAACCTGCGCAAGTTCCAGATTTACCGCTGGAACCCTGATGACGGGGAAAACCCGCGCGTGGACACCTATTTTGTCGATATTGACACATGCGGTCCCATGGTTCTTGACGCGCTGATCAAGATCAAAAGCGAGATTGACCCCACGCTGACCTTCCGGCGGTCCTGCCGCGAAGGGATTTGCGGGTCTTGTGCGATGAATATCGATGGCGGCAACCAGCTGGCCTGTATTTTCGGCATGGATGAGGTGAAGGGCGATGTGAAGATCTATCCGCTGCCGCATATGCCGGTGGTCAAGGATCTGGTGCCTGACCTGACGCATTTCTATGCGCAGCATGCGTCCATCAAGCCATGGCTGGAAACCAAATCGAACACCCCCGCCAAGGAATGGAAACAATCGATTGAAGACCGTGAAAAACTGGACGGGCTATATGAATGCGTGATGTGCGCGTGCTGCTCCACCTCCTGCCCCAGCTATTGGTGGAATGGCGACCGCTATCTTGGGCCAGCCGCCCTGCTGCATGCCTATCGCTGGTTGATCGATTCCCGCGACGAGGCCACGGGCGAGCGTCTGGATGACCTGCATGATCCGTTCAAACTGTATCGGTGCCACACCATCATGAACTGTGCCAAGACCTGCCCCAAGGGTCTGAACCCGGCCAAGGCCATTGCCGAAGTCAAGAAGATGATGATTTCGCGCACGCATTGACCGCTTGGCGCTTGATAATCCTGCAAAAAAGGCCGGTTGCATCTGCACCGGCCTTTTTACATGCAGATTTCAGTCACAGTCGTCTGACAACGCCATCAGGCAAGTTTGCGCCAGCGCCTCGGCGTCTGATTGTGCGTCGGGGGGCATGACATCGCGCAGGGCCGCGATCAAGTCCTGCGCGCGATCATGGCCCGCGCTGTGCGCATTCAGCGCCCAAGCAAGCGCCAGTCGGTAACTGCTACGCCCGCCCTGCCCGCGCGCTTGCATCAACGCCAGATTATGCATTGCGGGGCCGGACCCTGCGCGCGCGGCGCGCAGATACCACCCGCGTGCCGCGCCCGCGTCCTGCGCCAGTCCCTGCCCGGTCGCCAATGCGCGGGCCAGTTCGAACTGTGCCGCAACATGCCCTTGCAATGCGGCGCGTTCAAACCAGTGCGCGGCCTGTTCTGGCTCGCCCTGTTCCGTCATTAGACTGGCAAGCGCGAATTGTGCCTGCATATGTCCTTGCTGCGCGGCCATTTCATACCACTGCGCGGCAGCATGCGGGTCGCGTTCGCCCGCCAGCCCCTGATCACGGGTCAAGCCGGACATGAATTGTGACGTGACATCCCCCGCCTGCGCGGCCATCAGGTACCAATGCGCGGCCTGCGTCCACTCATGCCGGTCAACCATCATATCCGCCAGCACGGTCTGTGCGGGCAAATACCCTGCCTGTGCCGCCTTGCCCAACCACACATCAGCGTCATCGGCGGTCAAACCCGCCTGCC
>SR_TP_S13solDRAFT_1000824_pt1 | contig 10964 bp, 8 predicted proteins | sample SodReaTP_S13sol_FD_11159 | JGI IMG/M metagenome (IMG submission 11159) | reverse complement strand
CCCGCCGGCGTCGCCTGCCGTTCTACAGGCTCGGCGCCTTCGGCCGCGTCGCCTGCCTCCTCGGCGTCGCCCTCCTGGTGGCGGTCGCGGGACCGGCACCTGGTGCGCTTGCGATCGGTGTCTTCTTCTCGCTGTGGACGCTCTATGCCTTCGTGAGCGGCATCGTCGCCGTGCCCTACAACGACATCGTCGCCCGCGCCGTGCCCTCGACCAGGCGCAGCCGCCTGCTCGCGATCCGCTTCTTCGGCGGCGGGCTCCTGGCACTGGGCGTTGCCGGCGCGGCGCACCGGCTGCTCGATATCATGGCATTTCCCGGCGGCCATGCGGCGGTGCTCGGCCTTGGCGCCGTCCTGCTCCTCGTCTCCGCATTGTCGTTCGTCTCCGCCGACGAGCCGGAGGCGCCGCCGTCGCCACGACCAAGTGGCTTTGGCCCGTTCCTGAGGGACGGCTTCGCGGTCTACCGGGCGGACGGCCGCTTCCGCCTGTTCGTGTATAGTCGTTGGCTCGAGGGGACGGCGACCATGGCGCTGCCGTTCTACGTCGTCCAGGCGACCGCTTCCGGCATCGGTGCGGCCGAGGTGGCGCTGCTGCTCGGCGCACAGACGGCCGGTGCGCTGGTCTCCAACCCACTCTGGGGCTGGTGGGGCGACCGGATCGGCAAGCGCCCGCTGCTCGAGGGCGTCGCCGCGCTCGCCGTCCTGGCGCCCGCCCTGGCCCTCGCCTGGCCGGCGGCGGATGCCGCTGCCCCCGCCTTGGCCTGGTTCGGTGCCGTGTTCTTCCTGCTCGGCGCGGTTGGCAACGGCAGCACCATCGCCCAGCTCGGCTACCTCATGGAGATCTCACCCGACGATCGCCGGCCGGCCTACAGCGGGTACTTCAACGCCATCGTCGCGCCAGCAGCGCTGTCGCCGCTCGCCGGCGCTGCCCTCGTCGCTAGCGTCGGGCTGCCGGCGGTGTTCCTGGCGAGCGCGATTGCCGCCGGGTTCCAGGTCGTTGCCGTGCGCCGCCTGCGTGGGCTGGAACCGAAGGAGGCCGGCGCATGATCCGGCGGCTCGGATGGGTCGTCCGCCGGGCGATCGCCCGCTCGTGGTGGCTCGCGACGCTCTGGTACCGGCTCAACGGCCTGCGCCTCGCGGGCCGACCTGACCAGGAGGTGTGGTACTTCGCCTTCGGCGCCAACATGCACGACAGCGCCTTCCGGGAGCGCCGGCAGATGCGCCCGCGGGAGTGGCGGTCGGGACGCCTCCAGGGCTACCGTCTCCGCTTCAACCTCGAAGGTCGCCCGAGGGGACGCGCGGCACCTGCCAACATCACGCCGGACCCGGAGGCCGAGGTCTGGGGCGTGCTCTACAGGATCACCCGCAAGGACCTCCTGTGGCTCGACTACACCGAGGGCATTCCCGGCCGGCGCTACCACCCCCTCTGGACCGAGGCCGAGGATGTCGACGCCAACCGCATGGCCTGTGTCACCTATATCGCCGAAGGCAAGGCGACCGACGGCCGCCCGTCCCTCCGCTACCTCACATTACTGCGCGAGGGCGCCCGTGCCCATGGCCTGCCCGAGCACTGGCTGCAGTTCCTCGAAGGCATAGAGCATGCCGAGTGACGTCGTGCCCTCTTGCGTCCGTACCGGGATACGGCGGTTAGCATGCCAAGCACGGAAGGCGGCTGCGGCCGCTCAAGCGGACCGGCGGGAGCCTGGTCATGGCGATCTACACCACGCGAGACGCGCCACGGGCTTTTGCCCAAATCGCACGCACCCTGGACGAGGCCCCCTTCTCCAGGCGCCACGCGCTCGTGGTGGGCGCCCTGTTGGCGGTGCTGGTCTTCGATCATGCCAAGCCCTTCACCCTCTCCTTCGTCATACCGGGCATGCGCGCCATGTTCGGGTTGGGCGCCGAGGAGGCTTCCTATCTCGCCGTTGCCGGCTTGACCGGAACCCTGTTGGGCTCGCTGTTCTGGGGCTGGCTCGCCGACCGGATCGGGCGGCGGGCGGTCATCCTGTGGACGCTCGCGGTCTTCTCCCTCAGCACCGTCTGCGGGGCGATGCAGGCATACTGGCAGTCGGTCCTGGCCTGCCTCGTGATGGGCTTCGGCGTCGGCGGCCAGATACCGGCTGTCTTTGCCCTGGCGATCGAGTTGCTGCCAGCGCGCTCGCGCGCCCGCGTGCTTCTCTTCCTCGCCCTGTTCAGCGCCCTGCTCGGCTATGCGCTCGCCGCGGGCATCGCCGCTCTCGCCTACACCTTCTTCGACGACATGAACGCCTGGCGGGCGATGTGGCTCGCGCAGCTGTTTCCCGGGGTGCTGGTGCTCCTGCTGCGCGAGCGCATCCTACCCGAATCGCCGCGCTACCTCGCCGCCCGAGGACGCGTGCAGGAGGCCCGGGCGGCGGCCGAGCGGATCCTTGGCGCCGCGCCTGAACAGGATGCTGCTCCCGATCGTGCGCCTGAGACGGGACCCGTTCCCCGGCTCTACTTGCGCACCGCGGTCCTGACCGCGTTCGCCTTGGCGTGGGGAATCGCGAACTTCGGCTTCATCACGTGGCTGCCGACCCTCCTGATGGACTTGGGCTACACCGGTGCTGCGACCTCGGCCTATCTGGCGTTCACCGCCCTGGTCACCCTGCCGGGCTTCGCCCTGACCGCGCTGCTGCTCAAGCGCCGGCGCACCGTGGCGCTTCTTTCAGGCTACGGCCTCGGCGGCGCGGCGGGCTTTGTGGGCCTGGGTGCCGCCTTGCAGTGGCAGCCCCATCCCCTGGTGCCGTTCGGCCTGACGGCGATCGTTTTCCTCTTCGTGATCACGCTCGGTGCGCTGGTGACCCTTCACGCCGCCGAAGCCTTTCCGGCGGCGATCCGGGGTGCCCGCAGCGGCCTGATCGCCGGGGCCGGCAAGCTGGGTGCCGTCATCGGGCCCTACCTGGTCGCGCTGTGGCTGGCCCGTGACGTCCCCCTGCTGACTGTGAACGGGTTTCTCGCGGGCACGCTGGCGGTCGGAGCCCTGTTGTTCTGGCTCGGCGCCGAACGCACCACCCGCCCATGGCGGCGACAGGCGACAGCCGAAGGGGAAGGACGCTGAGGCGTTGGGACCCGCATGCTCTCGCAATCGAGACGACCCCCGGCGCTGGCTACCGCTCTTCAAGTCATTGTCCGTCCGCCGTCTGCGCTGCTTCAGTCCCAAGGATGCGCGCATGGCCGGAAGGTGGCCGCGCCGGACTGACTTGAGCCTTGCGCTCTCTAGCCCGGGGCCGTTCCGCCTGCCTCCGGCCGGGGCTCCCCGGTGATGAGGCGCGCGAGCAGGCGCCCCAGCCGCTGCTCCAGACCGTCCACGAGGGTGTAGACGACCGGCACATAGAGGAGGCTGAGGGCGGTCGAGCTGACGAGCCCGCCGATCACGGCGATGGCCATGGGCGCGCGGAACTCGGCGTCGGCACCGAGGCCCAGCGCGATGGGCAGCATGCCGGCGCTCATGGCGACCGAGGTCATGATGATCGGCCGCGCCCGCTTTCGGGCCGCGCCGAGAAGTGCCGCGGTACGGTCGAGTCCGCGCTCCCGGCGCGCGAGGATGGCGTATTCGACGAGCAGGATCGAGTTCTTCGCCGCGATTCCCATGAGCAGCAGGATGCCGATCAGGGCCGGCACCGCGAGCGACCCCCTGGTGAGCATGAGCGCCACGAGAGCGCCGCCCAGCGACAGCGGCAGCGCGGTGAGCAGCGTGATCGGCTGGAGGAAGGTCCGGAACAGCAGCACGAGCACGGCGTACATGAGGACGATGCCCGCCGTGATCGCCATGGCGAAGCCGCCGAACACCTGGTGCATGCGCTCGGTATCACCGTAGGGAGTCTCGGTGACGCCGGCGGGCAGCCCGCGCAGGGCCGGCATGGCCTGGAGCTGCGCGGTCGCCTGCCCCAGCGTAATGCCGACCAGCTCCCCCTCGACGGTCGCGCTTCGCCGCCGATCCAGCCGGTCGATCTGGGTTGGGCCCACGCCGAAGTCGATCTCCGCCACCGAGGCGAGCGGGATCGGCCCGTCGCGAGTGGGCAGCTGCAGGGTCGCGAGCCGGGCGATGTCGTCGCGGGCGCGCTCGTCGAGCATGACGCGGATCGGGATTTGCCGGTCCGGGAGGTTGAACTTGGGCAGAGCCTGCTCCGGGGCGCCGAGGGTGGCCACACCCACCGTCTCTGCCAGCGCCGCCGCGGACACACCGAGCTCGGCTGCCTTCTCAGGGTCCGGCCGGATGAGGAGTTCCGGCCGGGCGAGGCTCGCCGTCGAGCCGGCATTCGCGATGCCGGGGATACCGGCCATGTCCCGCTCCAGCGCCTCGATCGCCTGGTGCAGAGCCTCGGGGTCGTCGCTCGTGAGCGTGACGGCGATCCCGGCGCCCGACTGCCCTTCCGCGCCGAAGCGCATCCTGGTACCCGGGATCGCGCGAAGCGCCGCACCCGCGGCGGACTCGAAGGCCTGCTGCGACCGCTCCCGCTCGCCGCGTGGCACGAGGTTGACGGTCACGGTCGCCCTGCGGACCTCGCCGGTCGAGGCACCGCCGCCATGGAGGACCCCGCCCATGCCGCCATCCGCCTCCGTGCCGATGGCGGCATAGACCGTCTCTACTTCCGGATGGTCCCGCAGGATCCGGGTCGCCTCGCGCGCCGCCGCTGCGGTCTCGGCCAGGGTGGCGCCGGCGGGCAGCTCGATCGAGAGGATCGAGCGGCCGAGATCCCTGGCCGGAACGAACTCGGTGGGCAGGAAGCGGATGAGCGCGAGCGACCCCGCGAAGAACGCGATGCCGAGCACGAGGGTGATCCAGCGGAAGCGCAAGGCGATGCCGAGGAGCCGGAGATAGGCCGGGACCCAGAGCGGCTCGTCGCGCTCATTCTGCGCGGCCTTCATCAGGTAGGCGCCCATGAGCGGAGTCAGCATCCGCGCGGTCAGCAGCGAGAAGCCGCCCGACACGCAGGCCACGATGGCGAAGTCGCGGAAGAATTGCCCGGGGACGCCCGGCATGAAGGCGACCGGCAGGAAGACCGAGAGGACGGTGGCGGTGGTCGCGAAGACGGCGAGCCCGATCTCGTCGGCGGCCCGCATCGCCGCGCGATAGACGCTTTTGCCGCTCTGGCGGATGTGGCGGACGATGTTCTCGATCTCGACGATGGCGTCGTCGACCAGGATGCCGACCATGAGCGTCAGCGCCAGAAGGGTGATGATGTTGAAGGAGATGCCGAGCGCGCTCATCACCGCGAAGGTCGGGATGATCGAGGTGGGCAGGGCGAAGGCGCCGATGAAGGTGGCCCGGCCGTTGCGCAGAAATACCCAGATGGCGACAACCACCAGCAGCGCTCCGAGCCATAGCGCCTCCAGCGCCGCGGCGTAGCTCTCCTTCACATGATCGGTGGAGGACGTGACCTCCTCGATGGTCAGGTCGTCGCGCGCCCGGTCGATCTGCCGGACCGTTGCCCGCGCGGCCTCCGCGACGTCCACCTCGCTCGAGCCGATGGTCCGGTAGACGCTGAAGGCCACGACCTCCTCGCCGTTGTAGAGGGCGAGCTGGCGCGGCTCGGCCCAGCTATCCTCGACGCGCCCGACCTCCCTCAGCCGGATGGTGCGCCCGTCGGAGACGGTGAGGCGGGTCTCGGTCAGCGCCTCCACCGTCGCCGCGGCCCCGAGCGTGCGGATCGCCTGCTCGCTGCGGCCGATCGTGGCACGCCCGCCGGGCTGGTTCGTGTTGACCTCGCGAAGCTGCCGGCTGACCTCGGCCGCCGTGATCCCCAGCGCCATCAGGCGATCGGGATCGAGCGAGACCCGGATCTCGCGGTCGACGCCGCCAGCCCGCTCGATCCTGGAGACGCCCCGGACGGAGAGCACGGCCCTGGCGATCTCGTTGTCGATGAACCAGCTCACCGCCTGCGGGTCCAAGGCGATTGCCCGGATCACGAAGGTCAGGATCGCCCCGCCGGAGACGTCCAGCTCCTGGATCAGCGGCTCCTGTGCGTCGCCCGGCAGGTTCGCCCGGATGCCGGCAACCGCGTTGCGGACGTCGTTGGCGGCCTTCTGCGTGTCGGTCCCGAGCGCGAACTCGACATTGGTCGTCGAGACACCCTCGCTCACCGTGGAGCGGACGTGATCGACATTGCCGAGACCGGCGACGGCGTCCTCGACGAGGCGCGTCACCTGGGTCTCGAGCTCGGACGGCGCCGCACCCATCTGCGTGACCGTCACGGTGATGGTCGGGATATCCATGTCCGGCATATTGTTGATGCCGATGGTCCGGAACCCCGCCAGGCCGGCGAGCGTCAGAACGGCGAACAGGACGACGGTCGGTACGGGGTTTCGGATGGCCCAGGAGGAGAGATATCTCATCTGGGTCTCTCCGTCCCATGCCCCGCCGCGGCGAGTTCCACCCGCACCCGGTCGCCGTCTTTCAGGAAGCCCGCCCCGGCGACTGCCACATGCTCGCCCGCGGCGAGCCCTTCCGTGATCTCGACCCAGCCCTCCTGCCGGCGCCCGGTCCCGACCGGCCGCAGCGCCGCCGTGCCGTTCTCGACGACAAAGACGGCGGTGCCGTCCCGGCGCCAGACCAGTGCCTCCTGCGGCACGGCCAGGACCGGCGCCCGATCGATCGCGATCTCCACACGCGCGAACATGCCGGGCCTCAGGCCGGCGTCGGGCGGCAGGGCGATCCGCACCGTGCCGAGGCGCGTCCGGGGGTCGACGACGGGCGAGACGAAACGCACCTCCGCCTCGACCGTCCTGCTGCCCGCACCGGCGACGCGGACCGCCTGTCCCGGAAGCACGTCGGGCAGCTCGCCTTCGGGAACCTGCGCCGCGACCTCGAGACGGCCGTCGCGCACGATGCTGAACAGCTCGGCGCCGGGCTGCACCACCTGCCCGAGGACAGCCGTCCGCCGGGAGACGTAACCGTCGGCAGGGGCGAGGATGCGCGTCTGGGAGAGCTGGGCGTCGAGCAGGGCGAGCCCCGCCTCGGCGACGGCCAGGCGTGCCTCCGCCGTTCTCACCGCGGTCGCCCGCTGCTCCACGGCCTGCTCGCTGATGGCGTTGCGCTGCAGAAGCTGGTGTCCGCGCCGGTGCTCGGCCTCGGCCGCTTCGAGGGTGGCCCGCGCCTCGGCGATGGCGGCTCTCTCTCGCTCCATCCGGGCCTGGAGCTCCCTATCGTTCAACCGCGCGAGCACCTGCCCCGCCGTGACGGCGTCACCCTCGTCCACCAGCACTTCGGTGAGTGCTAGCCCGGCTGTCTCCGCCGATACGGGCAGCTCCTCCCAGGGGATCACGGTGCCGGTCGCGACCACGGGCGTCGCGATGCCGCGGGCTGCGACCTCCTCCACCGTCACCGTCAGGGCCGTGGCTTCCGCGAAGCTTGAAGGCGCTGTGTCGTCCCCGTCGCCGCCGAAAGGCAGGTGGCGGCCGGGGCCGTGCAGGTCGCCCAAGCCGGTGAGGACGGAGCCGACGGAGAGGCCGGCCAGGACCAGCAGCGCCAGCACGACGCCGATGACCCCGGCCCTCTTCACCCAACGCGGCATGTGCAGGCTCGTGCTTGTCCGGGAACCCGTTCATCGCTAAAATCGAACTCAGTGTAAATTATCGGACACGGAATTCGAAAACCTGTTGCCGAGCAGCTTGGCGCGGAATGTCCGATACTGAACGGTCGGCCGTGCCTTGGACGGGAACGGGGATGGAGGAGACGGGATGCCGATGGACCGCCGCATCGCCCGCACGCGCGAGGCGCTGCACCGCGCCCTGATGTCCCTGATCCTGGAGAAGGGCTACGAAGCGATCACCGTGAAGGACATCTGCGAAGCCGCCAATGTCGGCCGGGCAACCTTCTACGCTCACTTCACCAGCAAGGATGATCTGAAGCGGAGCGGGCTGGAGCACCTGCGCACGGTGCTCCTCGACGAGCACCGCAAGGCCCTGGCCACGCACGGAGATCGCAAGGACCTGTGGCTGGGCTTCAGCCTGACCCTGTTCGAGCATGCCCGCGACCACATCCACCTCTACCGGGCGCTGGCCGGCAGCCGCGGCGGCGCCATCGCTCTGGGCACCATTCGCGAGATCCTGTCCGAGTTCGTCCGCGACGAGCTTGTCGCTGCGGGCAACGGCACCGCCAACGGGGAGTCCACCGACGCCGCCCCCCGCGAGATCGTCGTCCACTATGTCGTCGGCGCCTACATGGCCGTGCTGACCTGGTGGCTCGACGGCGGTGCGAAACTGCCACCGCAGCGGATGGATACGATGTTCCGGCGCCTGGCGACCAAGGGCATCGTGCCGTCGGCTTCCTGAAGGTCGAGCCGGATGCAGCGTCAAAGGTTCCAAGGTCGGCGATGCCGGCCTTGGCCACGCCTGTTTCCAGGCGATTTGGGCCTGGTGTTGGGTGTTGGGTGTTGGGCGGCCGGCGGTCGTCCTACGTAACCGCTCGGCGAGCGGCGCCTTGTGGGCTGTGAGTGGGCGTGGATGATCGTGGCGAGGTGCGAGCCACGTCGCTATCCACGAGGCTATCCACGTGACTATCGAGCAGTACGAGGTGTTGAGCGGTGAGCGTCGGCGCCGCCGTTGGCCGCGGGCGTTGAAGGAAGAGATCGTCCTGGAGACCCTGTCGGGTGTGACGGTGACGGAGGTCGCGCGGCGGCGCGATCTCGACCGCAGCCTGATCTACCGCTGGCGGCGGGAGATGAAGGTCAGCCGCGACGAGCGGTTCCTTCCGGTTCATCTGGCGGGTGGAGCATCGCCGGTCGCCGCGGCGCCGGAGGAACGGCCGGCGGACAGCCCCGATGCGGATCGCCACCCTGAGGGGTTCTTGCCGACCGGCCGCATGGAGATTGCCCTCGGAGGAGATCGGCGGGTCACGGTGTTCGCCGACGTGGACGCGGGGGCTCTGTCGCGGGTCATCGAGGCTCTGGAGGGAAGGCCTGTCCGCCGAAGCACGGAGTGCGAAGGGGGATGATCCCGGTTCCCACCAGCGCGCGGGTGTGGCTGGCGGCGGGCCACACCGATATGCGCAAGGGGTTCAACGGGCTGGCGGTGCTGGCCCAGGAGATCCTGAAGCGGGATCCGTTCTCCGGCCATCTGTTCGTGTTCCGGGGCCGGCGGGGCGGCCTGATCAAGGTGCTGTGGTGGGACGGCCAGGGCCTCTGCCTGTTCGCCAAGCGGCTGGAGAAGGGGCGGTTCGTATGGCCCTCGGCGGCCGATGGGCGGGTGGTGATCACGCCGGCGCAGCTGTCGATGCTCCTGGAAGGGATCGACTGGCGGATGCCGAAGCGGACCTGGCGTCCAAGCCTGGCGGGTTGAGCTGCGGCATGGTGACTCAACACCTCTGATCCTGCCGCTCCCACGTGGCCGGACGGGCCGGTCGCGGGGTAGACTCCCGGCATGCCGATCGACCCAGCTGCCTTGCCCGACGACGTGGATGCGCTGAAGTGCATCATCGCCGAGATGGCGCGCGATGCGGTGGCGGCGAAGACCGAGATCGAGAAGCTGCGCGCCCAGCTGGCCCGGCTGAAGCGGGCACAGTTCGGGCGATCCTCGGAGAAGCTCGCCGCCCGCGTCGAACAGCTCGAGCTGGCGATCGAGGCGCTGGAGACGGATGACGCCGAACGGCTGGCGGCGATGCCGGTGGTGGCGGACCTCATCGAAGCCGAGTACGAGAAGGCGGCCCGGCCGGCCCGCCGGCCGCTGCCCGCGCATCTGCCGCGCGAGGAGGTGGTCCATCCGGCCGCCTGCAGCTGCCCGCAATGCGGCGGCAGCCTGCGCCGGATCGGCGCCGACGTCACCGAGACGCTGGACTACGTGCCGGGCCGCTTCAAGGTGGTCCGGCACGTGCGCGAGGCCTTCTCCTGCCGGACCTGCGAGACGGTGGTGCAGGCGCCCGCACCGCACCATGCGATCGCCCGCGGCCGGGCCGGCGCGGGGCTGCTCGCCCACATCGCGGTCTCGAAGTTCGACGACCATCTGCCGCTCTATCGCCAGGCCGAGATCTACGCCCGCGAGGGCGTCGAGCTCGCCACCTCGACCCTGTCGGGGTGGGTGGGGGCGACGGCCGCGGCGCTGGCGCCGCTGGTCGAGGCGCTCCGCCGCGACGTCATGGCCTGCGATGTGCTGCATGGTGACGACACGCCGGTTCCGGTGCTGGCGCCGGGCGCGGGCAAGACGAAGACCGGCCGCTTCTGGGCCTATGTGCGCGACGAGCGCCCCCATGGCGGCGACCGCCCGGCTGCGGTGTTCTTCTACTCGCCCGACCGCAAGGGCGAGCATCCGCTGGCCCATCTGAAGGACTTCGCCGGAGTGCTGCACGCCGACGGCTATGCGGGCTTCAACGGCCTGTACGAGGCCGGCCGCAAGCCGGGCCCGATCGTCGAGGCGGCGTGCTGGGCGCATGTGCGGCGCAAGATCTTCGACGTGCACGCCGCCGACGGCTCCGCCGTCGCCCGGGAGGCGCTCGAGCGGATCGGCCGGCTCTACGCCGTCGAAGAGGAGATCCGGGGCCAGCCGCCCGATGCACGGCGGCAACGGCGGCAGGCGCAGTCCGGACCGATCGCCGAGGCCCTGAAGGTCTGGGCCGAGGCGACGCTGCCGAAGCTGTCGGGCCGCTCCGAGCTCGCGAAGGCCTTCCGCTACATGCTCGGCCGCTGGCCGGCACTCCTCCGCTGCTTCGACGACGGGCGGCTCGAGCTCGACAACAACGCGGCCGAACGAGCCCTGCGCGGCGCGGCCGTCGGGCGCAAGAACTACCTCTTCGCCGGCTCCGATCGCGGCGGCGAGCGGGCCGCGGCCTTCTACTCCCTGATCGAGACCGCCAAGCTCAACGGCGTCGACCCGGAGGCCTGGCTGCGCGACGTACTCGGCCGCATCGCAGATCATCCGATCAGCCGGATCGACGAGCTGCTGCCCTGGAACTGGAGCTCCGCCCTTCGCTCCGCTGCCGCCTGACTACAGCCGGGCCGCTCACCGAGCGGTTAC
>SR_TP_S13solDRAFT_1000822_pt1 | contig 10989 bp, 8 predicted proteins | sample SodReaTP_S13sol_FD_11159 | JGI IMG/M metagenome (IMG submission 11159) | reverse complement strand
ATCCCACTCGGATGACCATGGCATTCAACACCACAGAAGAGATCATCGACGACCTGCGCCAGGGGCGCATGGTGGTCATCCTGGACGACGAGGACCGTGAGAACGAGGGCGACCTGCTCATGGTGGCCTCCATGGTGCGCCCGGAGGACGTCAACTTCATGGCCCGGTATGGCCGAGGGTTGATCTGCCTGACCCTCACCCGGGAGCGCTGCAGGCAGCTCAAGCTGCCTCTGATGGTCACCGACACCAACGACCAGCACGGCACCAACTTCACCGTCTCCATCGAGGCGGCAGAAGGGGTGACCACGGGCATCTCCGCCTACGACCGGGCCCACACCATCCGCACCGCCGTGGCGCCCAATGCCCAGCCCACCGACGTGGTGCAACCCGGACACGTGTTCCCGCTGATGGCCCAGCCGGGCGGCGTGCTGGTGCGCGCCGGCCACACCGAGGCGGGCTGCGACTTCGCCCGTCTGGCCGGCTTCGAGCCGGCGGCGGTGATCGTGGAGATCCTCAACGAGGACGGCACCATGGCGCGGCGCCCGGATCTGGAGAAGTTCGCCGCCGAGCACAATCTCAAGATCGGCACCATCGAGAACCTGATCCGCTACCGCATCGAGAACGAGAAGAGCGTCGAGCAGGTGGCCGAGACCGCCTTCCCCACGGAGTTCGGTGAGTTCCGCCTGCATGCCTTCGAGGACGTGATCGGCAAGGAACTGCACTTCGCCCTGGTGATGGGCGAGATCCGCGGCGACGAGCCCACCCTGGTACGCGTGCACGTGGAACACACCCTGTGCGACACGCTCGCCTACAACGGCCCCGACTGTGGCTGGCCCCTGCGTGACGTCCTGTCACGCATCAGTGCCGCCGGCAAGGGCGTAGCGGTGATCATCCGCAAGCCCGAATCCTCCCGGGACCTGGTGCGCCGCATCCGCCAGATGGCACTCAAGGAACGCCGCCCGGTGGAGCACGGCGAGGCCGAGCCCGTGGAACTGCGCACCCACGGCATCGGCGCCCAGATCCTCGCGGAACTGGGTGTGCAGAAGATGCGCCTGCTGTCGGCGCCCAAGCGCTTCCACGGCCTGGGTGGCTTCGGCCTGGAAGTGGTCGAGTACGTGAGCGACTGACCCCAAAGCGGGTACACTGGGAGAACTGGCTTCGTGGTGTGACGCAAAGAGCGCAAAGACGCAGAGGACGCAAAGTTTTTGATTTGAAATGATTACACTTTGCGCTCTCTGCGTCTTTGCGCTCTCCGCGTTTAATTCCAGACCCAACCAATCAACCAACCGGATACCGTCATGAATTCGATCAAGACCATTGAAGGCGACTTCACCCAGGCCGCCGGCGGCCGTTACGGCATCGTGCTGGCCCGCTTCAACAGCTTCATCGTGGAGCGCCTGCTGGAAGGGGCGGTCGACACCCTGCGCCGTCACGGGGTGAAGGACAAGGACATGACCATCGTGCGCGTACCCGGCGCCTATGAACTGCCCCTGGCCGCCCAGGCCATGGCGAAGTCCGGCAAGCACGACGCCATCATCGCCCTGGGCTGCGTGATCCGCGGCGCCACCCCGCACTTCGACTACGTGGCCGGCGAGAGCGCCAAGGGCCTGGCCATGGTCTCCATGGACAGCGGTCTGCCGGTGTCTTTCGGCGTGCTCACCACCGACAGCATCGAACAGGCCGTGGAGCGCGCCGGCACCAAGGCGGGCAACAAGGGCGTGGACGCCGCCATGGGCGCCCTGGAGATGGTCAGCCTGATGAAGCAGTTGAAGGGCTGAGCCTTGACCGGACCCGACAATCGACGCCTGAGCCACGCCCGCCGCCAGTCCCGGCGCGTGGCCATGCAGGCCCTCTACCAGTGGCAGCTCACCGGCTACCACCCCAAGGACATCCTGTTGCAGTACCGGGAAGACCCGGAGCTGGAGAAGGCCGATGCGGATTACTTCCGGGAACTGCTGCTGGGCGTCACCGAACAGGTGGACGAACTGGACGAACTGCTCGCACCCCAGATGGACCGCAGCGTCGCCGAGCTGGACCCGGTGGAACGTGCCATCCTGCGCCTGGCCACCTTCGAACTGAAGCAGCGCATCGATATTCCCTACCGGGTGGTCATCAACGAGGCGGTGGAACTGACCAAGAAATTCGGCGCCACCGACGCCCACAAGTTCGTCAACGGCGTGCTGGACAAGCTGGGGCGTCAGCTGCGGGCCATGGAAGCCTCGGCTAACTGAAAGTCAAAAGCCGGAACGCAAAGGGCGCGAAGGATGCGCCAAGAACGCAAAGGATATCGTTATAAAACCCTATGCGACCTTCGCGCATACTCGCGTCCATAGCGGTTCGCTTTTCATTCGGTTTCAGGACGGACAGACCCGCACGTGCCGGAATTCGATCTCATCCGCAAGTACTTCACCCGACCCGGGACACGCCAGGACGTGATCCTGGGCGTGGGGGATGACGCGGCCCTGCTGCGGGTTCCGCCGGATCAGGAACTGGTCGTGTGCGTGGACACCCTGGTGTCCGGGGTGCATTTTCCCGCGGATACCCCGGCGCAAGCGGTGGGACACAAGGCACTCGCGGTGAATCTCAGTGATATCGCGGCCATGGGTGCGACACCCGCCTGGGCCACCCTGGCCCTGACCCTGCCCGAGGCCGACGAGGCCTGGCTGGCCGAGTTCAGCGAAGGCTTCCTGGGTCTGGCCCGCCGCTATGACGTGGACCTGGTGGGCGGGGACACCACCCAGGGCCCCCTGAGCGTCACGGTCCAGGTGATGGGTCTCGTGCCCCGTGGCCAGGCCCTGCGCCGGGCCGGCGCGCGGGCGGGGGAGGGCATCTATGTGACCGGCACCCTGGGCGACGCGGCCCTGGGACTCAGACAGTGGGCGCATCGGGGCCAGGGAGACGGGAACACGGACTGGCTCGTGGAACGACTCACCCATCCGAGTCCGCGCATCGAGGCGGGACTCGCCCTGCGCGGTCAGGCCCGCTGCGCCATCGACCTCTCCGACGGCCTGCTGGCGGATCTGGGCCACGTGCTCGAGGCCTCCGGGGTGGGCGCGACACTGCAGTTGTCCGAGATGCCCCTGTCCGAGGCCTTTCGTGCACTCTGTGGCGATGCCCCGGACTGGGGCCTGGCACTGGCCGGGGGTGATGACTACGAATTGCTGTTCACCCTGCCGGAAGGGGTGGCCGGGCTGCTCAGGACCTGCGTGCCCACGCCCTTCAACCGCATCGGGACCATCGACGCCGAACCCGGGCTGCGCCTCCTGGATGACGATGGCAGGCCATTCAGCCTTTTGACACCGGGTTACCAGCATTTCACCTGAGAACGGACCGAAACCATGCCCCGCATTCCGCCACCGCCCGCGCGCACGGTCTTCAGCGACCCGGTGCATTTCCTCGCCTTCGGTTTCGGCTCCGGGCTCTCACCCTGGGCACCGGGCACCGCCGGCACGGTGGCCGCCATCCCCCTGTTCCTGCTGCTGCAGCCGCTGCCCCTGTGGGCCTACCTGCTGGCCACGCTGCTGGTGACCCTGGCGGGCTTCTGGCTGTGCGGCCAGAGCGCGCGCAAGCTTGGGGTGCATGACCACCCCGGCATCGTCTGGGACGAGTTCGCCGGCTTCCTGGTGACCATGATCGCCGCGCCTGCGGGCTGGGTCTGGATACTGATCGGTTTCGCCCTGTTTCGCCTGTTCGACATCGTCAAGCCCTGGCCCGCCCGCTGGTTCGACCGGCAGATGCACACCGGCGCCGGGATCGTCATGGACGACATCGTGGCGGGTGTCTACGCCCTGATCGTGCTGCAGCTGATCGCCTGGTGGTGGGGCGGCAATTGAAGTGGGAAGTGAGAATTTGGAATTTGGAGGTACGAATCGAGCAAGGAGTGCGAAGCTTCCTACTTCCTGACTTTCTACTATTTCTCCCTTGTATCTTGTATCTTGTATCTTGTCTCTCTTCCCTTGTGATCACCCGTGGCACGCACCCCCTGGATTCTGCTCTGCCTGCTGATGCTCTCTCTGCCCGCCCAGGCGCGGGACGTGGTGGTGCTGGGTATCTTTCCCGACCGCGCCATGCTCGAAGTGGATGGCAAGCGCCAGGTGATGCGCGTGGGTGAACGCAGCGAAGAGGGCGTTCACCTGCTGTCCACGGACAGCCGGGCCGGGCACGTGGTGCTGGACATCAACGGACAGCGGCGTCAGGTGGCCCTGGGCGGACGGGCCGGCGGGAACTTCCAGGCCCGTGAGTCGGCCCGGGCACAGATCTATGCCGACTCCCGTGGTTCCTATACCACCACAGGCAGCATCAACGGCCGCACCATCACCTTCCTGGTGGACACCGGTGCCACCAGCATCGCCATGAGTTCCAACGAGGCGCAGCGTCTGGGCATCGACTACACCCGGGGCCAGCTCACCCAGGCGCGCACGGCCTCGGGGACCACGTTCGCCTATGAGGTCACCCTGGACCGGGTGCGCGTGGGCGAGATCGAGCAGCGCAATGTCCGGGCCATGGTCCTGCCCGGCAACTCCCCCCACATTGCCCTGCTGGGCATGACCTTCCTGAGCCGCGTCGAGATGCGCAACGAGGGGCAGGCGCTGATCCTGGAACAGCGGTTCTGATCCGGACACCCCGTTCGCGGCGAGGTCGCCGCTCCTACACCTTCACTCTGTAGGAGGCCCGACCACGGGCCGAACGCCGATGCCAGGGTGGATGTGGCGGTTTGCGACCGGATTGCCGCTCCTGCATCCACTCTCCAATCGACAGATCTTCAACAGCTTCCATGCGCTCCCTCACAGCACCAGGCTGCGGCAGCGCGATGCCTGCACCCCGATCTGTGCCAGGGCCGACAGCCCCGCCCGGACGAAAGTCTCGGAACCTGCCACGAACGCATCCCGTTGGGGCGCATCCGTGATCTCCGGCAAGGCAGACCGGATGACAGCTTCCACCTGAGCATCAGTCCCGACACGCAAGGCCTGGTAACGAAACCCGTCCAGGGCATCGTTCCAGGACCGGCACAGGTTGTCCTCGTAATGGGTCCGTTCCCCGCTGGCCACCCACACCAGGTCCAGGGCCTCGCCGGTCTCCTGGGCCAGCACATGCTCCACCAGGCTGTGCACCGGGCCGAAGCCCGTATCCATGGCCAGGAAGACCAGCGGGCCGGGATGCTCCTCGCTGAGCACGAAGTCACCCTCGGGGCCCTCGATGTCCACGCTCGTTCCCTTGCCCAGCTGATCCAGACAATGCCTGGTGAAGGGATCCTCTCGCGAGGCGTCCAGGTGAAACACCAGGTTGCGATCATCACAGGGGCAGTTGGCCAGGGGCAGGGTGCCGGATAACCCCCCGCCGAGATCCAGGCGAACGGACTGACCGGCGAGAAAGCGCAGCCGCTGGGTCCGGGGTGTCTGCAGGCGCAGGATCAGCACATGGGGGTCCGGGTGTTCGATGCCGCGCACCGTGGCGCTGACGCGCTGCAAGGGAATCTGCTCGGGGCCCTCGGCCAGCCCGGCCTCCAGCAGCAGGTCGGTGACCGGGGTGACGGAACACATCAGGGTGTAGGCCTGCTGCTTCTCCGCTTCGCTGAACACGTAGTCGTGGGGCCGGATCTTGCGCACCTCGCCCTCCAGCACCCGGGCGCGGCAATCCCCGCAGTTGCCATTGCTGCAGCCGTAATTGACCGACAGGCCGGCGCGCAGGGCGGCCTCGAGGATGGTCTCCTCGCCCTCGACGCTGAACGTGTGGTCACCGGGGATGAGACGGACGGTTGCTGCGGTCATCTGGGATCGTGCAAGGGCGTGGATTCAGCACCACAGCATATCATCCAGCCGCGGACACCTCGTTTGAGGAACGGCCCGAGAGCCGATCCGCCAGGCGTTCATGGACCGCCAGCAGGGCGGGGATGACCACCAGCACCAGCACCGTGGCCACGCCCAGGCCGAACACGATGGACACCGCCATGGGGATCAGGAACTGGGCCTGCACGGAACGCTCGAACAGCAGCGGGATGAGACCGGCGATGGTGGTGAAGGAGGTGAGCACCACGGCGCGCAGGCGCTGGCAGGAGGCCTCCACGATGGCCAGCTCCCGATCCATGCCTTCCTCGCGCAGGGACTGGTAGAAGCTCACCAGGATGATGGAGTTGTTGACCACGATGCCGGTGAGTCCGAACAGACCGAACAGGGACAGGATGGTCAGCTCCAGGCCCATGAGCCAGTGGCCCACCAGGGCCCCCAGCAGGCCGAAGGGGATGATGGCCATGACCACCAGGGGCCAGCCGTAGGAGCCGAACACCCAGGCCAGCACCAGGTAGATCATGGCGAGCGCGAAGATCAGGCCCATGCGCATGTCGCCCAGGGTCTCGGCCTGGTCGGCGGCGCGGCCCTCGAAGGAATAGGTGACGCCATGGCGCTGGGCAAGATCCGGCAGCACATCGGCGGCCAGCTGCTCGCGGATGCGTGCCGCATTGTTCTGGGTGCGATCCACCTCCGAGGAGACCGACACCGCCAGGCGGCCATCCGCGTGGCGCAGGGTCTCGAAGCCCTGCCGGGGCAACAGCTCCGCCACGGTGTCGAGCGGCGCGATGCCGCCGCCGGGCAGGACCACGGCGAAACGCTCCAGCATGGCCGTGCGATGGCGCTCCGCGTCGGGCAGCACCACGCGCACCTCGATCTCCTCCAGGCCCTCCTGGTAGATCTGGGCCAGGCGCCCGTCGAAGGCGGCGCGCAGTTGCCGACCGAGGGATTCCGTGGTGAGCCCCAGGGCCAGGCCCTCGGGGCGCAACCGGTAGATGAGCTGTTCCCGGCCGAAGGGCATGTCGTCCTCCACCGCGAACACGCCCGGGTAGTCGTTCATGGCCTCGGTGAGTTCCAGGGCCGCCTGTTTGAGCCGGTCCGGATCGGCGCCGGTGAGGCGCACGTCCACGTCCCGTCCCGGCGGGCCGGCCTGACGCTCAGTGATGCTGAACAGTTCGATGCCGGCGGGCAACCGAACCCGTTCCTGCCAGGCGCGGATCAGTTCCGTGTTGCGCACCTCCCGCCGGTCAGGAGAGACCAGCTCCACCAGGATGGAGCCGAACTGGTCGCCGCTGGGGGCCTGGGCGGCGCCGCCCTGTTCCACGCCGCTACCCAGGCGCACCACCACGTTGCGGATCAGTCCGCCACCCAGGGCCTCTTCGGCCTCGAACAGCGCCTCCTCCACGTGCTCGATGAAGGCCTCGACCCGCTGTGGCGGCGTGCCCGCCACGAAGTTGGCGGCGGCGTTGACCACCGTGCCCTCCGGGTTGGGGAAGAAGGTGAAGCCGATGCGCCCGCCGGCCATCAGGCCGAAGGCCAGGATCAACACCGCCACCGCGCCCGAGAGGGTGATGCCCGAGTGGGCCGTGGCCCACTGGACCATGCGGCGGAAGCTGTGTTCGCGGAAATGCTCGAAGCGCGCGTCGAAGCGGGCCCGGAAGGAACCCTCCCGGGGTGGCCTGATCTTCTCCATGCTGTTCTTCAGGTGCGCCGGCAGGATCAGGAAGCTGATCACCAGGGTTGCCAGGATGACGCACACCACCACCAGGGGGATGTCGAACAGGATGTTGCCGATGATGCCGCCGATGAGCATGAGCGGCAGGAAGGCGGCCACGGTGGTGAGCGAGGCGGAGATCACCGGTGCCAGCATGCGCTTGGCGCCCCGTTCCGCCGCCTGGGTGGGCGTCATGCCACGCTGGTACTGGGTGTAGGCGTGCTCGCTCACCACGATGGCGTTGTCCACGATGATGCCCAGCGACATGATGAAACCGAACAGGGAGATCATGTTGATGCTGCCGCCCAGCAGCCACAGCACCAGGAAGGCGGTGGTGAAGGCCACCGGGATACCGATCGCCACGCGTAGGGCGAGCCGCCCGTTGAGGAACAGGAACAGGATGGCGAGCACCAGCACCAGACCGCCGATGCCGTTCTTCAGCAGCAGCATGATGCGCTCGTAGATCAGCTCCCAGAACTGGTCGTAGAGATGCAGCTCAACACCCGGCGGGAGGGTGGGGGTGACCTCTGCGATCCAGTCCATGAGGATCGCGGAGGATTTCAGGGCATCGGCGGTCTCGGTGCGCTGCAGCTGCATCTCCACCGCCGGTTCGCCCCGATAGTGCACGGACACCTGGTTGTCCCGGGGACGGCGCTCGATGTGCGCCACGTCGCCCAGGCGGATCAGCCCGCCCTCGGCGTCGGAGCGCAGCGGAAGCCGGGCGAAGGCCAGCTCGTCCCGGCGCTGCTCCAGGCTCCGGATCTGCCGGGCGGTGTCGTCCCGGCCCACCATGCCGGCGGGCAGGTCCCGGGAGATGCCCGCCACCCTATCGCCGATCTGGTCCAGGCTCATGCCCAGTTCCAGGCTGCGGGCCATGGGCACCTGGATGGCCATCTCCTCCTCGGGCAAGCCCTTGAAGTCGATGCGCGCGATGCCCCGGTCCAATAGCTGCTGCTCGAAGTCCCGCACCAGGGGGCGCAGTTCGCGCATGTCCGCGGGTCCGGTGATGAGCATGCGCGCCACGGGCTCGTAGCGGATCACCCGGGTGACCACCGGTTCCTCGGCGGCCTCGGGCAGGTTGCGCTGCTGGGAGACGATGTCCTTCACCTGGTCCGAGGCCAGGGACATGTCCGTGCCCGACTGGAATTCCAGGGTGATGGAGCCCACGCCCAGGGCGGCGGTGGAGGTCATGTTGCGCAGCCCGTCCACGGTGCGCAGCTCCTGCTCCAGGGGCGTGATGATGCCGGTCTCCACGTCCTCGGCGCTGGCGCCGGTCCAGACCACCCGCACGGTGACGAAATCCAGGGCGAAGTTGGGGAAGAACTGGGTGTTGAGCTTGATCAGCGCCCAGCTGCCCGAGAGCACCATCAGGGCCACCAGCAGGTTGGCGGCCACCCGGTGACACAGGAACAGGCGGATCAGGCCGCGATTTCTAGCTGGCATTGCTCAGTACCTTCTTGCCGTCGACGGGGTTCGGGGCACACGGTAGGAGCGGTGACCCTGCCGCGAACGCGCGGCCAGGATCAACGCCGGCTTTCGGTCCGAGGTCGGGCCTCCTGCATGGGGTGCCAGGCATCCTCAGTCCCAGTCCGTCTCGACCCGCAGGCCGTCCAATGCATTGGGCAGACGGGTGGTCACCAGCCGGTCGCCGTCACGGATCTCCGGGCTGTACACCAGCACCCGTTCTCGACCGTTGTCATCGAGCCACTCGCCGCGCCGCTCGACGGTGATGGCGCGCATGCGGCCTTCCTCGATCCGGTAGACCCGGTCGATGCCGTACAGGGCCTCGAAGGGCAGGGCGACCACATCTGCCGCTTCCGGCAGACGCAGATGCACGGTCAGGAAACGCCCCAGCGGTGCGTGTTCGCCGCCCTCCGTGATGCGGAACAGGCCTTCCACGCCGGCACCGGTGGCAGGCGCCTCGCCGGCCAGGCGGCTCAGTTCCAGCACCACGTGTTCGCCGTCGATCTCGCCCCGGGCCGACAGGGGCTCACCGGCATCCAGGCCGCGGCGCACCACCGGCAGATACAGGGCGGGGATGCGGGCGCGAACCTCCAGGGCATCGGCATCGAACAGGGTCGCCAGCGGATCGCCGATGCGCACCCGGTCACCGGGGGCGACGGCCAGTCGGGACACGCGGCCGGCGAAGGGTGCGCGCACGCGGGTGCGTTCCAGGTCCAGGCGCGCATCCTCCAGCAGCGCCTCGGCGCGCCGGGCACGGGCCTCCAGCTGGGCCAGCCGGGCCTGGAAATCCTCCAGCGCCAGGCGCCTGGCGTTGACCGCGAGCGCCTGCTGCTCGTGGGCACGCCGCGCCTCGTCCAGGGCGCTCTGGCTGCCCAGCTTGCGGGCGAACAGGTCCTGGGCCCGTTCCACGTTGCGCCAGGCGATCTCCAGCAGGGCCTCGTCGTGCTTGAGCGCCTCCCGGTCCCGGGCGTTGCGCAGGCGCTCGGCACTGATCTGGGCGCGGATGTCCGCCACGTCCGCCTCCCGCTGGGTCACCAGCAGGCCGATCTCCCGATCGTCCAGGCGCACCAGCACCTGGCCGGCCTCGACCCTGCGACCTTCCTCGCCGGGCGTCTCCAGCACGTCCGCCTCCACCGCGGCGCGCAGGTTAGCGGTGCGGGGCGTGGTCACGTGGCCGTAGAGGCTCAGGCTGGGCGCCAGGGTGGCGGGCGTGACCGTCTCGGTGTTGACCCGCCAGACCCGCTCGCCCACCGCCATGGGCGGGCTCTCGGGCGCCGTGGCACGCAGGATCAGAAAGCCGATCACGCCTGCCGCCAGGATGAGCAGGGGCAGGATGCGGCGGACAAGGGGGGAGAGGGACATGAGGAAATCGCTTCCTTGGGACGTGGACGCCTGGGGATTATCGCAGCTTAGGAGGCCCCGGTGCTTGTTTCAGTGACGGTGTCACGGAGGAAGCGCAGAGACAAGATACAAGATGCAAGAGACAAGTGGAAAAAGGCCTTGGTTCTTGCTTGTCTCTTGTATCTTTCCTCTTGTCTCTAGTGCTCTATTCCACAAGTGCCACGGCCTTGATCAATGCATGCACCTGCATCCCCGGCATCAGACCCAGACTGCGCAGGGAACGCCTCGAGATGCGCGCCAGCAAGGGCTGACCACAGACGTCCAGGCCCAGCAGGACCTCGCCGGGGCGGGTCTCTTCATGGATCTCCCGAACCGTGGCGGGCAGGCAGTTGAGCACGCTGATGCCTGCGGGCGGGGTCAGGGCGATGCTCACGTCACGGGCGTGGATACTCAGGCGCACCTGCCTGCCCACCGGCAGGTCCTCCCTGAGCAGGGTCAGGCGCGCGCCGTTGATGCCCAGGATGGAGACGTGATCCTCATCGTCGTGATCCAGCACCTCGGCCTCCAGCAGGGCCACCGCCTCCTCGGCACGGGCCAGCGGCAGGTCGCCCCGGGTGGTCATCTCCCGGATCGGCCCTTCCGCGCGCAGGCGTCCCCCCTCCAGCAGCAGCATGTGGTCCGCGAGCC
>SR_TP_S13solDRAFT_1000821_pt1 | contig 11006 bp, 9 predicted proteins | sample SodReaTP_S13sol_FD_11159 | JGI IMG/M metagenome (IMG submission 11159) | reverse complement strand
GCACCACCGTGGGCACGGAGTCATAGGCGTACAGGGACTGGTCCGGGTACATGGTCTCGGAGCTGTTGTTGTCCGCCGCCACCTGCCAGCCGGACAGGTAGATGGCCTCCACGCCCGCCTTGGCCTGTTGCAGGGCCTGCCCGGCGGTGAGCGCCCCCAGGCAGTTCACGTAGCCCTTCTTCGCATCGCCATTGACCAGGGCCCAGAGCCTTTCGGCGCCACGCCGTGCCAGGGTGTGCTCGGGTTGCACGGAGCCCCTCAGGCGCACCACGTCAGCGGCGCCGTAACCCCGGGTCACCCCCTGCCAGCGGGGGTTCTCGGCCCAGTCGGATTCCAGGGCCTTGATCTGCTGTTCTCTGCTCTTGGTGGGGTTCATCTCGGATCCTCTCTGCATGGTGGTCATTGTCGTTATCTATTCCGTGACGGTCGGGCCGGCGACGGGCGCATCTTGGCGCATAAGGCCGACACTAGCCCAGCACGGGTTGCGGAAACAGAGGGGGGTTTCCAATGCTTATCATTTGAAAAACTAATACATGGGATGAGTACCCACAGGTATTTTGAATGCTATAGTCGATTTCAACGGCCGCCCATCGCGGCCCCATGGAGGTCTAGCCCGCATATCTCACCGGGCGGACACCGGCTGGCGTATAACGGATTGATAGATATCGAGAACACCTTGAAATGGCAGCAAACCTCAGCATGACGGACTGTTCCCGCCGGTGTCCTATCGCGGTTCAGGCTCGTCTTCGCGTTCGTAAGCTTGCTCTTCACTCAACCCATAGCCACGGCTATGGGTTTCGCTCCAGAGCGGCGCCTACCAACGCGAATCCTTCGCCTGCTCCCGCGATCCCGGTGAGATATGCGGGCTAGCACCGACCCATGAGAGACCTGGCCCAACAGCTTGCCCGCTCCATCCTCACCGGCTTCGAGCGCCATTTCTCCTTTTTCCAGGAGATCACCAGCAGCGCCCGGGAACGATTCGAGGAGGCCGACTGGGAAGCCGGGCGCACCGCGGCGGCCAAGCGCATCAGCTTCTATGACAAGCGGGTGCGCGAGACCATCGACAAGCTGCGCTCCAGCTTCGGCGTCCAGCAACTGGACGAGGCCCTGTGGCAGGAGGTCAAAGGGGCCTATACGGAACTGCTCAAGCAGCATAGCCGCCCGGAACTGGCGGAGACCTTCTACAACTCCGTGTTCTGCCAGCTGTTCGAGCGCAAGTACTTCAACAACCGCAACATCTTCATCGAGTCGGTGGCCGACCGGGCCGCCCTGGCGAGCCGCTACCGCAGCTACATCTCCTTTCACCCCCGGGACGGCGGGCTGCAGACCTGTATCTGGGAAATCCTCTCCGCGTTCTACTTCAATGCCCCCTACGAGGACATCGACCGGGATGCTAAGCGCATCGCCAAGGCCCTGCGGGAATGCTCACCCCTGGCGGCTGGTGACATGCACAAGGTGCGCATCGACGTGATGGAGTTCCCCTTCTTTCGCAACAAGGGGGCCTACCTGATCGGACGGGTGGTGCGCGGCGCCGAGGCCCATCCCTTCATCGTGCCCCTGATCAACAACGAACACGGCGGCATCTACGCCGACACCCTGCTCACCACCGAGGAGCAGGCCGAGGCGGTATTCAGCTTTGCCCGGGCCTACTTCCTGGTGAAGACCCCGGTGCCTGCGGCCACGGTCTGTTTTCTCAAAGACCTGATGCCGGATAAACCCATCGCCGAACTGTACATGGCCATCGGTTTTCACAAACAGGCCAAGAACGAGTTCTACCGGGATTTCCTGCATCACCTGGACAATTCCAACGACGAGTTCCAGATGGCCCCCGGTACTCCGGGCCTGGTGATGACGGTATTCACCCTCCCCTCCTACCCCTACGTGTTCAAGGTGATCCGCGACCGCTTCGCGCCCCAGAAAGAAGTCACCCCGGAGCTGGTCAAGAAGCGCTACCAGCAGGTGAAGATGCACGACCGGGTCGGGCGCATGGCGGACACCCTGGAATTCTCCGACGTGGCCTTTCCCCTGCACCGCTTCCCGGCGGAGTTGCTGGAGGCCTTCAAGGAGCAGATCGCTTCCAAGCTGGAGATCGACGGAGACCTTCTGTTTATCCGCCACCTCTACATCGAAAAGCGCATGGCGCCGCTCAATCTCTACCTGGAGCAGGCCGACCCCCAGGAGGCCCGGGAGGCCCTGGATGACTGGGGGCGGGCCATCTCCCAGCTCATGGCGGTGAACATCTTCCCCGGTGACCTGCTGTTCAAAAACTTCGGCGTCACCTGTGCAGGCAAGGTGGTGTTCTATGACTACGACGAAATCTGTTATCTCACCGAGTGCAACTTCAGGAAGATCCCTGCGCCACGCACGCCGGAAGACGAGATGAGTTCCGAACCCTGGTACTCGGTATCCCCCAACGACATCTTTCCCGAGGAATTCCCCACCTTCCTCGCCACTGACCCCGTGCAGCGACGCCTGCTCATGGAACTGCATCCCGAGCTGTTCGATTACCGCTACTGGAAACATCGTCAGGAAGAGGTGGAACGGGGCGTGTACGGCGATGTCTTTCCCTACCCACGACGGCTGCGTTTTGTGCGCCAGAACGGCGAGCCGGCGACCACCCTGGCCGACGGCTGAGCCCCATCACTCCCCGTCCGCCACCGGGCGCTGCAAAAGCACCACATCCCCCTCGATCCGGTGCAGCCGCAGGCCCAGGCGTTGAGCCAGCCAGCGAAACACCACCGGTGAATAAAAGCTCACATGGGTGGGATCGTTCTTGTAATGCCATGCGGGGAATGCCTCACAGCCCACGGCCATGCGGGTCATTACCCCCAGCCAACCGCCGGGGCGAACAAGCCCCGCCAGGCGGGGCCAGTCCCTGGCAGGGTGATTGAAATGCTCCACCACCTCGGTACAGGTCACGAAGTCGTACCGGCGCTCCAGCACGCGGACATTCGGCGCATAGAACGGATCGTAGATCGCCATGTGCATACCCGCCTCGGTGAGCATCAACGACAGGGTCGGTCCCGGCCCCGAGCCAAAATCCAGCCCCTCCATGCCCGGGCGAAGATGATCGAGCAGCGGCGTGGCCAGGCGAGACAGAAAGCTTCGGTAGCGGGTGTCGGCCGGATCGTTCTCATGCCAGTCGTAGATCGCCTTTTCCCCGGCCGCGTCCAGGTGAGCCGCCGGTTCGGCGAAGATCAGCCCGCAGGCATTGCAGCCATGAAAGACACGATGACGGTCTGCGGCATAGCGTGCCGCGAACGCCCCGCAGAGCGTGCAGATCGCGGTGTCAGTTGAAACTGGCCTACTTCTTGCCTTCGAGGTCATTACTAAGGTCCTGGTAGCACACCGGCGAGGCCGGTTCGTTAGCACGCGCCTCCTCGGCCAGCTCCTCCAGCAGCACCTCCCGCAACACCACCGCGTTGTTGTGCTCAGAATCCTGCGCCGCGAACAGCAGGGTGACCGTGCGCCCACGACAGTGACCCAGCAGGTCCGACAGTGCCTCGGGCTGTGTGGCCAGCTCGTCGCGATAGCGGGCACGGAAACCTTCCCAGCGGGAAGGCTCGTGGCGGAACCAGCGGCGCAGTGCATCGGAAGGGGACATCTCCCTGGGCCACAGATCGATGCGGGCCTTCGTTTTACTCAGGCCTCGGGGCCAGAGGCGATCCACCAGCACACGCAGGCCATCGTCTGGCTGCGCAGACTCATAGGCTCGCTTGATATGAATACGGGGCTGATCCATGGGATTTACTCTAGGGCACCTCTAATTATTCTGAGTGCGCCAGATTGGACGCTCAGATTCGTGCTATCAAGGCGCAAATCGCACGTGAGCGCGCTATTGCGAAGATTTGCAACGCCGAGAGCGCGGATTTGAGTGCCCAAGATGCGTGCTCATGAATATTTAGAGGTGTCCTCCACCACATCTGCGTACCCCTTCACCACCCCATTGAGCACTGTAGCGCATCTCTGCACAGAGGCTTAAGATGCCTATGACGTACCACTTTTCAGCCTGCGCCCAGGCTCATGCGGCGGTCCCGCCTCGTCCATGACGCGCGGACGCAAGGCGCGGCAGGGAGATCAACATGCTCAATATCGAAGAGCCGGGTGACTATCGCGTTTCCCTCCTGCACCTGGGTTTCCGGCCCTTCTTTCTGCTCGCCGGGCTGCATGCCATTGTGGCCACCATGCTGTGGGCGTGGCTCTATCACGCACCCGGCAGCGCACCGGTCACGCCGCTCTCGCCCACCCTGTGGCATGCCCACGAGATGATCTTCGGCTATGGCCTAGCCGTGGTGGCCGGCTTTCTGCTCACGGCTGTGGGCAACTGGACCGGCGTGCAGACCCTCAACCGCACGCCACTGCTCCTGCTGGCACTGTGCTGGCTAGGGGCACGCATCCTGGGCCTGATCCCCCATGACAGTGCCCTGGCGGCCATGGCGATACTGGACCTGAGCTTCAACCTCGCCCTGGTACTGGCGGTCGCGCACCCGGTTGCCAAAGTCCGTCAATGGGGCCACGGCGGGATCGTCGCCATCCCCCTGCTCCTGGCGCTTGCTCACGGGCTGTTCTATCTGGGTGCCCTGGGCAGACTGCCCCAGGGCACCCAGGCGGGTCTCTACCTGGGCATGTACCTGCTGGTATTGCTGATCATGGTCATGGGACGCAGGGTCGTGCCGTTCTTCATCGAGAAAGGGCTGGGCCAGGGCATCAGGATCAGGGAGCGACCCTGGCTGGACCAGGCCATCGTCCTATCCCTGGCCCTGTTCATCCTCGTCGAGCTGTTCCTGCCATGGGGCCAGGCCGCCGCCTGGCTGGCGGTGCCGGTCTTTCTGCTGCAGCTGCTGCGCCTCTATGACTGGCACACACCCGGCATCTGGAAAAAACCGCTGCTCTGGAGCCTGTACCTGGCCTTTGTCTGGATCGCCGCCGGGTTTGGTCTCAAGGCCGCTGGCCTGTTCGCGCCGCTGAATCCGTTTCTCGCCACCCATGCCCTGGCCTACGGCGGCATCGGTCTGATCACCCTGAGCATGATGAGCCGCGTGAGCCTGGGCCACACGGGACGCAGCGTATTCGATCCACCGCCGATCCTGGGCTGGCTGTTCGCCCTGCTGGCAACCGGTGCCGCCGTACGTGTCCTGCTGCCTCTGGCCCTGCCGGCGCTTCATGGCCTGTGGATCGGCGTCTCCCAGGCCCTGTGGCTGGTGGCCTTCGGCGGCTTCGTCTGGATCTATGCCCCCATGCTGGTCAGGCCACGCATTGATGGACGCTATGGTTGAACAGGCGTCCGGCCCCAACGCCTGCTAAGGCACATCACGGTGAACACAGGCCGACACAGCAGGACGTGATTCGATGCCTCCGGCTGCCCGACGTTGACGCGCAGGGTGTCGTGGACTAGTGAATCACCATGTCCGCACCCGTCGACCAGAATGTCCTTCAGGCGATCGCCAACGGCGTGGCGGCCGAGACCGGCGCGGCCTTCTTCGACGCCCTGGTCCAGCACCTGGCCGGGGCACTGCATGTCCAGTCTGCCTGGGTCACCGAATGGCACCCCGATGAATCACGCCTGCGTGCCCTGTCCTTCTGGTCCAGGGGCCATCACGTGGCCGACTACGAGTACCCCATCCGCGGCACTCCCTGCGAGGCGGTGATCAACGAGCAACGGCTGGTGGTGGTGCCGGATCGGGTGATCGATCTCTATCCCGGTGACCCCGACCTGTCCGGGCAGGGCGCGGTGAGCTACATGGGCATGCCCTTGCTGGACACGGACGGCACGGTCCTGGGCAACCTGGCCGTGCTGGACAGCCGGCCGCTGCAGGCGGACGCCACCTGCCAGGCGGTATTTGGCATCTTCGGCGCACGAGCCGCCGCAGAACTGGCCCGCCTGCGCCAGGACCGCCGGCTGCGCGCCCTCAACGACGAGGCCAGCGCCCTGCGAGCGGAACTGGGTGCCCTGCGCGGCTTCGACGAGATCCTCGGCGAGAGCGCCGCCCTGCGCCGGCTCATCGCGGACGTCCAGCGGGTAGCCCCCAGCGAGACCACGGTGCTGATCACTGGCGAGACCGGCACCGGCAAGGAACTCATCGCCCGGGCCATCCACCACCACAGCCGGCGCAGCGCGGGGCCGATGATCAAGGTGAACTGTGCCGCCATCACAGCCACGCTCCAGGAGAGTGAATTCTTCGGCCACGAGAAGGGCGCCTTCACCGGCGCCCTACAGCGCCGGGACGGGCGCTTCAAGCTGGCCGATGGCGGCACCCTGTTTCTGGACGAGGTGGGTGAAATGCCCCTGGACCTGCAGGCGAAGCTGCTGCGAGTGTTGCAGGAAGGCGAGTTCGAACCCGTGGGCAGCGGACGCAGTGTGCGTGTCGACGTGCGCGTCATCGCCGCCACCCACCGGGACCTGGCACAGCGGGTCCGCGAGGGCAGCTTCCGGGAAGACCTGCTCTACCGGCTCAATGTCTTTCCCCTGCACGCGCCGCCATTGCGCGACCGAGGCGATGACGTGGTCCTGCTGGCCGAGGCCATCGCCTTGAACTTGGCGCGCCAGGAGGGCGCCACCCTCGCGCCGCTCTCCCCCCCGGACCGGGCACGTCTTAAGTCCCATCCCTGGCCCGGCAATGTGCGGGAACTGCAAAACGTCATAGAGCGGGCCTGGATCACCGGTATCGATGCTCCGGACGGCCGCGCCCTGAACCTGGTGCGGGCGCTGCCCGGTAAGGAGTCACCGATGCCTGCGCGCACGACAGGGCTTTGTGCCGACCCGGATGCCGTGTTCACCGCCGCCGAGATGCTGCAGATGGAACGGGCCAACATCGAACGCGCCCTGGCCAGCTGCCAGTGGAAGCTGGCGGGCGTGGGCGGCGCGGCCCGCCTGCTGGGTCTGCACCCCAACACCCTGGCCTCACGCATGAAGTCCCTGGGCATCCAGCGGCCCGATTAAAGCCGCCGCAAACTCACGAGATCCCGTGAAGATGCAGGATCGGGGAGTCCATTCACGAAATCCCGTGCGCCCGTTTCAGGCAGGGACGACAACAAACCCCTGAATCACATCGACATTTATCCCTGGCATGACGGTTGCTTCGGTGAAGGCGTGGTCACTAGAGACCCGACACAACACCGAAACCAAAGGAGATCGTCATGGACATGCAAACCCGTACCACCGTCAACGGCCTGGACACGCAGCAGATGATGGACACCATCGCCGCCATCCAGGGCAACCCCTCCCTGGCGCAGTTCCAGTTCCGCGCCCGCAACCGCTGGATCAGCGGCGGGGAGAACCGCTCCAGCATTCGCGACTTCTACGGTGCCGGCGCCGAGGACAGCTCGCGCACCGAGACCTTCGAGTTCACCAACGGCGAACCGCCGGTGCTACTGGGGCACAACGAGGGCGCCAATCCCGTGGAATACCTGCTGCACGCCCTGGCCGGCTGTGTCACCACCACCCTGGTGCTGCATGCCGCTGCCCGGGGCATCGTGATCCGGGAACTGTCCACGGAACTGGAAGGCGACATCGACCTGATGGGCCTGCTGGGCCTGGATGAGTCGGTGGCACCCGGCTACCGGGAGATCCGCATCGGCCTGCACGTGAAGGCGGACTGCCCGGAAGACGAACTCGACGCCCTGATCGACTACGCCAGGGCCCACTCCCCGGTGTGCAACACCATCTGCCGGCCGGTGCCGGTGCAAGTGCGCCGGGTCTGAATCCCGGCATGGAAAAGGGGCGGCGTGTTATCACGCCGCCCCTGGGCTCCAGACACGGGATCAAGGCAGGATCAGTCGCCGGAGCGATCCCAGAAGCGCCACCATTTGCGACGGTTCTCCTCACGGGCGGTCTGGCCCTGTTCAGAGCCCCGGCCCAACTCCCGCTGTTCCTGTTCCATCACGCGCTCGCGTTGCTGCTGCATGCCCCGGTTGTCCTGGGGACCCGCGCCGTTCTGACCCTGCTGGGTCTCCTGGCGGATCTGTTCCCGGGCGCGCTCGGCCTGTTCCCTGCCGGCCTCGGCCTCCTGCTCGCGCACCTGTTCGCGAAAGCGTTCCTCGGAGCGCAGGCGCTCGTCCTGGCCGCGGCCGGCTCCGGCTCCGCCACCCTGCCCCTGGGCAAGAACCATGGCACCACGGGATTGATCCGCGCCACCCGGACCCGTAGCCCACAGGGGAGAGACCACCAGGGCGCTGCCGAGCAGGACACCGGTCATCACGGCAACTTTAGTCATCTTCATTGCAAAACTCCTCTCGCCTGAAATCAGGGCACGGGACGTGCCCATTGAAATCATTATCGGGCGTCATCGCGTACCTGTCTGAACACTTCATTCCAGAATCTCAGTCACCTGTCTCACGGTCGTGTTGCCGGACTCGAGCAGTACACGCCCAGACCCGGGCCAGGACCAAGTACGAAGAATGAAGAACCCATGGCACCAACGCCGCGAAAACCCAGGGTAAGAAAGGTGTCGCGGATGCCATGGCAGGGGCACACCCGGTCAGGCGGACCCAATGGGCCAGGGTACTAGTCGATGCCGTAGACCCGGCCCAGTCCTCGGAAACGCTGCCGGTAGCGGGATGGGGTGACACCGGTGCGGCGCTTGAACAGACGCCGAAAGAAGGCCGCATCCTCGTAGCCCACCTGCAGGGCCACTGCCTCGGTGGTCTCGGCAGTGGATTCCAGCAACTGCTTGGCCTCCTCGATGCGCAGGGTCTGCACGTAATCCACCGGGGCATAGCCGGTGGCGGACCGGAAGCGCCGATTGAAGGTACGCTCGGAAAGTCCAGACAGGACCAGCATGCGCGCCACCGGATGGGGTTCGTCATAGTGATTCGCCAGCCAGGCCTGGCACTGGTCGATGATCGCATCCTCGTGGTGTCGAGGGCGGACCATGGCGGCGAAGGGCAACTGCCCCTCACTGCGATCCCCGATGAGAAAGAGCTTGGCCATGCGTACCGCCTCGGCCTCGCCGCAGTAACGCCTGACCAGGTACAGGGCCAGCTCCTCCCAGGAGGACATACCGCCGCAGGTGACCAGCCGGTGTTCCGGCCCCGCCGGGGAAAGGATGCGTTCGGGACGCAGGCGCACCTCGGGATAGAACTCGGCGAACAGGCCCGTCGCGCTCCAGTGACTGGTGGCCTCCTGCCCTTGCAGCAGACCGGCCTCGGCCAGCAGCACGGAGCCCGTGCACACCGAGCAGACCGTGGCCCCGGCCTGGTAACGCTCGCGTATCCAGCGGGCAACCTCAGGCCACCGGCCGCGCGGATCCTCACCCGGAGGCAGGGCAAGGTCGGTGACGATAACCACATCGCTATCCGAGGACTCCGCAAACGTGGCCTGGGGTGCGATGGGGATACCGATACTGCTGGCGAAGGGTGTGTCCGTGGCCGCGACGATGCGTACAGACAGGGTGCGCGCCGGGGCCGTTTCCCCGGTCAGGGCGGACCACGCCCGTCCAGCGGAGAACAGAACCTCGTAGAGGCCGTGAAGGGCCGTGGGCGTGCACTCGGGCAACGCCACCAGGCTCACCGTGATGGGCTCAACGACCTCTCGCGCTTCCATGGCAAGAATATGGCCGGAAAGGACCGTTTGTGTCCACTTGGCCACTGACATCTCCTGGGCACTCTGGGCACGCTGTACCCGAGCCCTCATCCTGAGAAATACCCCGGAGGAACGCCACCATGCCCGCCACTGCCAGAAAAACAAACCATACCTATGACCCTGAAGCCGCCCAGCACTTCGCGGATCATGCAGCCGAGATCGTCAATGCCGGCGCCATCGCCGTGATGCTCTCCTTCGGTCATCGCACCGGCCTGTTCGACATCATGGACACGCTGCCACCCAGTACCAGCCAGCAGATCGCCTCGCGGGCGGGGCTGGCCGAACGCTACGTGCGGGAATGGCTTGCCGCCCTGGTGACCGGCGGCATCCTGGACTACCAGCCTGATACGCACACCTATACACTGCCGGCCGAACACGCCGCCTGCCTCACGAGCGACGCACCGCTGGGCAACATAGCGGTGTATGCACAGCACATCGCCCTCATGGGGCAGGTCCAGGACCCGATACTCGAGCGCTTTCGCAGCGGCGACGGCACCCGCTACGAGGACTATCCCTGCTTTCATCACATGATGGCCGAGGACAGTGGCCAGACCGTGGTGTCGCAACTGTTCGAACAGGTGCTGCCCCTTGCACCCGGACTGCCTGAGCGCCTGGAATCCGGGATCCGGGTGATGGATGCCGGCTGCGGTCGAGGTGAGGCGCTGCTGGCCCTGGCCAGGCGCTTCCCGGCCAGTCACTTCACGGGCTACGACCTGTGTGGTGATGCCATCGAATCAGCACAGGGCGCTGCCCGAGAGGCCGGGCTGCACAACTGCATCTTCGAAGTCCGCGATCTCACCCACCATGATGAACGGGAACGCTACGATCTGGTCACCTCCTTCGATGCGGTGCACGACCAGAAACACCCCGCCGACCTGATCCGTCGCCTGCACCGCTCATTGCGAGCCCAGGGGGTCTACCTGATGCAGGACATCGGCGGCTCCGCACATCTGGAGAACAACCTGGATTTCCCCATGGCCTCGTTCCTCTACGCCATCTCCTGCGTGCACTGCACACCGGTCTCCCTGGGGCAGGGAGGCGAAGGCTTGGGCACCATGTGGGGCTGGGAGACCGCCGAGGCCATGCTCAGGGACGCAGGCTTTGGGCAGATCAACCGCCACGTCCTGCCCCACGACCCCATGAACGTGTGGTTCGTGTCACGCAAGCAATGACCCGTCGTGAGCCTTGCCCGGATGGGCATCGACCTGCCCATGAAGGCCCTGGTGTGGGAAGGCGCACAGGGTGAGGTATGGCCGGGCTACAACGACCCGAAGTACCTGGCCGCACGCCATGGCATCCATGATCGCAACGACACCGTTCAGGCCATGACCAGGGCCCTGGACGCACTCAACCGACGCGGCCATCGCCCAATAAGCATTGTCAGCCACTGTCGTGCCCCGGCAATGCCCGGGGCACGATTTCACCC
>SR_TP_S13solDRAFT_1000820_pt1 | contig 11025 bp, 12 predicted proteins | sample SodReaTP_S13sol_FD_11159 | JGI IMG/M metagenome (IMG submission 11159) | reverse complement strand
CGAGGAATGGTCGTTCCATTCCGAGGAGTCGCAACGCCGCCAGGCGACACGAAAACCGTGCAATCGGGTGCGTAGCGGGGCTCACCCGATGGGTGAGCGTCATCGAAGCCGCGATCGTCAGTGACCATGGGGCCTGGCGAAGGAAATCGAGCGGTCAACTGCCGTTTCTAGGATCATATCAAGCCACCGAGCAACGCAGGGACCGGCCGTCGTGGAGCCGTGACCGCTCAGGCGGCCACGCCGTGCTCCCGGGTGGCGTGGAAGCGCACCTCGGGCCACTTCTCCTGGGCCATCTGAAGGTTCACCCGGGTGGGCGCGATGTACACCAGGTCGCCGCCATGGTCGATGGCCAGGTTGGCCGCGGCCTTCTCCTGGAATTCCTCAAACTTGCGCGCGTTGTCACAGCTCACCCAGCGGGCGGTCTGCACGTTCACGTTCTCGAAGCTGGCGTCCACGTTGTACTCGGCCTTGAGCCGATGGGCCACCACGTCGAACTGCAGCACGCCCACCGCACCCAGGATCAGGTCGTTGTTGGTGAGCGGCTTGAACAGCTGGGTGGCGCCCTCCTCGCAGAGCTGTTGCAGGCCCTTCTGCAGCTGTTTCATCTTCAGAGGATCGCGCAGGTGGGCGCGGCGGAACAGTTCCGGGGCGAAGTTGGGGATGCCGGTGAAGATCAGCTGCTCGCCCTGGGTGAAGGTGTCGCCGATGCGGATGGTGCCGTGGTTGTGCAGGCCGATGATGTCGCCCGGATAGGCCTCCTCCACGTGCTCGCGGTCCGAGGCCATGAAGGTGAGTGCGTCGCTGATCTTCACGTCCCGCTTGATGCGTACCTGGTGCACCTTCATGCCCTTGCTGAAGGTGCCCGAGCAGACCCGCAGGAAGGCGATGCGGTCCCGGTGCTGGGGGTCCATGTTCGCCTGGATCTTGAACACGAAGCCGCTGAAGGTCTCCTCGGCGGGATCCACGGTGCGGCTCTCGGTGGCCCGGGGCAGCGGGCCCGGGGCGTGTTCCACGAAGTCGTCCAGCAGTTCCTGCACGCCGAAGTTGTTGATGGCAGAGCCGAAGAACACCGGGGTCTGGCGGCCGGCCAAGTACTCGGCCTTGTCGAAGCTGTGGGACGCGCCCATCACCAGCTCCAGCTCCTCGCGCAGCTCGGCGGCCTGACCGCCCAGCAGCTCATCCAGGCGCGGGTTGTCCAGCCCCTGGATCACCTCGCCGTGCTGGATCTTGCCGCCGTGGGTGGGCGAGTACAGGTGCACCGCGTCGTTGTGGATGTGGTACACGCCCTTGAAGCGCTTGCCCATGCCGATGGGCCAGGTCACCGGGGCGCACTGGATCTTGAGCACCTGCTCCACCTCGTCCAGCAGGTCGATGGGCTCGCGGCCCTCCCGGTCCAGCTTGTTGATGAAGGTCATGATGGGCGTGTCGCGCATGCGGCACACGTCCATGAGCTTGATGGTGCGCTCCTCCACGCCCTTGGCCACGTCGATGACCATGAGCGCCGAGTCCACGGCGGTCAGGGTGCGGTAGGTGTCCTCGGAGAAGTCCTCGTGGCCCGGGGTGTCCAGCAGGTTCACGATGCGCCCCTTGTAGGGGAACTGCATGACGGAGGAGGTCACGGAAATGCCGCGCTGCTTCTCCAGCTCCATCCAGTCGGAGGTAGCATGGCGCGCCGCCTTGCGGCCCTTCACGGTGCCGGCCAGCTGGATGGCACCGCCGAACAGCAGCAGCTTCTCGGTGATGGTGGTCTTGCCCGCGTCCGGGTGGGAGATGATCGCAAAGGTGCGACGGCGGGCGGTCTCGGTGGCGTGCTTGGAACTCATGGGAATCTGGGGCTAATGGAAACCGGCTATTGTAACCGATTCCGTGGAGGCTTAATGGACAGGATTGACAGGATCAAAAGCTGGGCAATTTTTGACAGGATTAACATGATTCACGGGATTAAGAAGACGATGATCCAATCTTGTAAATCATGTTAATCCTGTCGGATCCCGGCTTTTTTCTCCCTTACATGCTGAAAAATCCTGTCAATCCTGTCCATTGCCCTGCCCGGGCATGGCATCGTGCATGAAGCGTCGCCGTTCTTCGGGCTCCATTACCCGCAGGCGCTCACGCAGGGCACGGCGCTCTTCCTCGGGCAGCGTCTTGAGGTGTTCATGCCAGCGGCGGTGACGCTCGCGGGCCGCCTGGCGCTCCTCGGGGCTCATGGCCTCCCAGCGCGCGCGCAGGCGTTCGCGTTCCTCCGGCGGCAGGGCACGGAAGCGCTCCCAGCGTTCCCGGGTGGCGGCCCGTTCCTCGGGGTCCATGTCCCTGAACCGTTCCAGTCGCTCCCGGAAGCGGGCCTGTTCCTCCGGGCCCATGTGATGCCAGCGTTCCGCCGCCCGCAACAGGCGATGGCGCTGACCGTCCGGCAGCGAATCCCAGGATGCTGCGTAGGGGGCCAGCAGGGCACGCTGTTCGCGGTTGAGCGCCGACCAGGCCGGCGCCGGCTGTTCCGCCACCTTGAGATAGGCATGCCGACCCTGCTCACCATCGTGGTGCCGGTGCCCTGCACTGGCGGGCAAGGTCCCGAAGCTAAGCACGCCCAGCAGCAGCAGGAGCATCAGGTGACGCATCAGCTGCGCTCCTCCAGGGCCCAGGCCAGGAATTCCGGGTCGGCGCCGGCATCGCCCTCCTCCAGCACCAGCAGCAGCTCCAGGTCGTCCAGTTGCGCCAGCTGGGCCGGCAGGGGTTCCAGGCCATCGGGACGCATCAGCAGCAGGCCGGCCACCAGCATCACCGAAGCGGCCACGGCCAGGCCGTAGGCGGGCATGCGGGACGGCCGGCGGCGGCGCCGTTCAAAGGCCTCGCGGCGGCCTTGGGCGAGGCGCTGCGCCTCCTCGGCACTCAAACCGCTGTCGCGGTCGAGCCGGTCCCGGACGCGCGCCATCAGGGCGTCATCGCGGGGCTTGTCGTGCGTGTCTGTGTCGTTGCGGTTCATCGGTACGCCTCCAGCCGCTGCCTGAGTGCGGCCATGGCACGGTGCACATGGGTCTTCACGCTGCCCTCGCTGATGCCCAGGGCCTGGGCCGTCTCGGCGGTGTCCAGTCCTTCCCAGACCCGTAGCAGGAAGGCCTGTTGCTGGCGCAGGGGCAGCGATGCCAGGGCCCTCTCCAGATCATTGCCGAAGTGCTCGTCACTCAAGGCCTGGTCCGGTTCCGGGGTGCGGGTGTCGGCCCAGTCGTCCGGCCCCATGTCCCGGTCGTCCTCGTCGTGGCCGTTGCCCGCGAAACCGAACAGGGAGACCACGCGGTTGCGTACGCTGCGCCGGCGATGGGCATCCATGATCCGGCTCTGCAGGATGCGCCAGAACAACGGCTGCCACTCGAACTCCGGCCTGTCAGCGTAGCGGGTGATCAGCTTCTCCATGGCGTCCTGCACCACATCCAGGGCCGCGTCGCGGTCATTGAGCGCCAGGGCGGCCATGCGCACTGCCCGTGCCTGAACCCCGGACAGGAACCGGTCGAGAGAGACTTCGTTGTCCGTCGCGTTCGTCCGGTCCAAACCAGGCGTTCCTTCTCGGGTGTTCGGGTCCGCCGGGCGGAGGGCTGGCCCGCCGCCCGGGGAGGGGCATGTCAGTGGCTGTGGCCACGCATCTCGCCGCGGCGCTCACGCATCTCCTGGCGCTTGGCCTCGCGCTCCTCGGGGCTCATGGCCTCCCAGGCGGCACGGCGCTCGTCCATGCGCATGCGGGCCTGCACCCGGTAGTTCTCCTTCTCCGCGTCGGACAGGGTGTTCCAGTGCATGCGCATGGCCATGTGCTGCACCCGTTTCTGCTCGCGGTGGGCCTTGCGCTCCTCATCGCTCATGTTGGCGAAGCGCTCGTGGTGACGGCCCTTGTGACCGTAGCCGCCTTCACCCTCGGCACGGGCCATCATCATGTGCCCATGATCTCCGTGCCGGGCTTCGCGGTCACCGTGAAAACTGTGGGCCAGCACGGGTACCGACAGCGCCATGGTACCGATGATACCGATCGTGAGAATCGTGCGGGAAAGCTTGCTCATGGTCATGCTCCTGGTGATTCGTGGTCCGACGGATTGCCGGCCTTCAGGAGCTAGAACGCGCGAGCGGGGAATCGGTTGACGAAAGGGCAATTCAAGATTCAAAGATCAAGATTCAAAGGAGACCGCCCAGCTTTGAATCTTGAATTTTAAACTTTGAATCAACCAGTTATATCCCTGGCCAGCACCAGGGCATCCTCCCGGCCGTTGTCCGCGGGATAGTAGCGCTTGCGCAGGCCCACCTCGTTGAAGCCCTCGCTGTAGTAGAGCTGCACAGCCGGGGTGTTTGAGGGGCGCACCTCCAGGAAGGCGGTCTCCACCTTGTGCCGGCGGGCGTGGTCCAGGAGCCCCCGCAGCAGGATGCGACCGTAGCCCCGTCCCTGGCATTCGGGTCGCACGCACAGGTTGAGCACGTGACATTCCCCGACCGCCATGGACATCACACCGTAGCCCACCAGCCGTTGCGCCTCGGTCATCACCCAGCAGGAGTACCCTACCCGCATGCAGTCCCGGAAGATCCCCTCGGTCCAGGGATAGGGATAGGCACTGAGCTCCACGACCATGATCTCGTCCAGGTCCTCGTGACGCATGGGGCGAAGCTGCGGGTTTGTACTGAGAATGGCGCTCAAGGTCTGAGGGCTCGCAGTCTCCGGAGGAATGACGAATGGACAGGATTGACAGGAATCTTCAGGGGCAAGGAGAAGAAAGGATCGGACAGGATTAACATGATTTACAAGATTATTTTTCTCTTTAATCAAGTAAATCATGTTAATCCTGTCAAAAAAGGTCTTCTCCCTGCAGTACCCGATGAATCCTCGCATCCTGTCCATGCATTCACTCTGCAATGGACACCCATCTGGCGCAAGACGCCGGGCGCAGGTCTCAGACACCCATCACACGGCGGGCCAGGCAGAGGTCTTCCCAGGCCTTGCGCTTGTCCGCCGGCTGGCGCAGCAGATAGGCCGGATGATAGGTAATGACCAGGGGAATGTCGCGGTAGTTCAACGGCTTGCCACGCAGACGGCCCAGGGGCTCGTCGGTGCCCAGCAGGTTCTGGGCGGCGATGCGGCCCAGGGCGACGATGATGCGCGGTTGGATCAGGTCGATCTGCCGGTCCAGGTAGGCACGGCATGCCCGGGCCTCCTCGGGCTTCGGGTCTCGGTTGCCCGGGGGGCGGCACTTGAGGATGTTGGCGATGTAGACCCCCCGGCCCCGCTTGAGCCCGAGGGCGAACAGCATGCTGTCCAGCAGTTGCCCGGCCCGGCCCACGAAGGGCTCGCCCTGACGGTCCTCCTCGGCCCCCGGGGCCTCGCCGATGAACAGCCAGTCCGCCTGCCGGTCCCCCACCCCGAACACGGTCTGGGTGCGGGTGGCGGCCAGTTCCCCGCAACGGGAGCAGGCCGCCACCCGGGCGGCCAGTTCATCCCAATCCAGTTGCGAGACGTCCCCGGCAGAGACCTCGACGACGGGCGCCGGTGCCTGCGAAGCCTCGTACGCCACCGGCACCGCTCCAGAGGCGGCCGGGGCATCGGGCACGGCCCGGGGCACCCAGCGCTGGATCCCCATGGTCTCCAGGTAGCGCTGACGCTGCTCCGGGCTCATGCCCATTGCTCAGTCTCTATCGTTCGCACTTCCAAATTCTCACTTCACCCTTCGTCAGACGTCGCCACGCTGGGGATGGGCCCGGCCGGGAGGATTGGTCAGCCGGTTAAGGGCATTGAGATAGGCCTTGGCCGAGGCGATGACGATGTCCGTATCGGCACCCTGGCCGTTGACCACCCGGCCCGCCTTCTCCAGGCGCACGGTCACCTCGCCCTGGGCGTCGGTGCCGCTGGTGATGTTGTTCACCGAATAGAGCTGCAGCTCGGTGCCGCTCGGCGCGATGGATTCGATGGCCTTGAAGGCCGCATCCACGGGGCCACCGCCCTCGGCAGTGCCGCTCTTCTCCTCGCCATTGACGTTCAGGGTCACCGAGGCCACCGGAGTCTCGCCGGTCTCGGAACAGACCTTGAGCGCCACCAGCTTGTAGGTCTCGTCCTCCATGGCGGTGGCGGTCTCGGTCACCAGGGCCTGGAGATCCTCATCAAAGATCTCGTGCTTGCGGTCGGCCAGATCCTTGAACCGGGCGAAGGCCTCGTTCAACTCCTCCTCGGACTCGAACTCGATGCCCAGGTCCTTGAGTCGGGTCTTGAAGGCGTTGCGGCCGGAGTGCTTGCCCAGCACGATGCGGTTGTCGGACCAGCCCACGTCCTGGGCGCGCATGATTTCGTAGGTGTCGCGGTGCTTGAGCACGCCGTCCTGGTGGATGCCGGACTCATGGGCGAAGGCGTTCGCCCCCACGATGGCCTTGTTGGGCTGCACCGGGAAACCGGTGATGCCGGAGACCAGGCGCGAGCAGGGCACGATCTGGGTGGTGTCGAGCGTCGTGTTGCAGGAGAACACGTCCTGGCGGGTGCGCACCGCCATGACGATCTCCTCGAGCGAAGCATTGCCCGCCCGCTCGCCCAGGCCGTTGATGGTGCACTCCACCTGCCGGGCGCCGTTGAGCACCGCGGACAGGGAGTTGGCCACGGCCAGGCCCAGGTCGTTGTGGCAGTGCACGGAGAACACCGCCTTGTCGGAGTTGGGCACCCGCTCGATGAGATTCTTGATCAACTCGCCGAACTGCTGGGGGATGTTGTAGCCCACGGTGTCGGGGATGTTGATGGTGCGGGCGCCGGCGTCGATCACCGCCTCGATCACCCGGCACAGGAAGTCCAGCTCGGAACGCCCGGCGTCCTCGGCGGAGAACTCCACGTTGTCGGTGTGCTGGCGGGCGCGCTTGACCGCCTTGACCGCCTGCTCCAGCACCTGGTCCGGGCTCATGCGCAGCTTGTGCTGCATGTGGATGGGCGAGGTGGCGATGAAGGTGTGGATGCGTGCGGAGGCGGCGTCCTTCAGGGCCTCGCCGGCCCGGTCGATGTCGCTGTCCTTGGCCCGGGCCAGACCGCACACGGTGGAATCCTTCACCGCGCGGGCCACCGCCTGCACGGACTCGAAGTCGCCGGGGCTGGCGATGGGGAAGCCCGCCTCGATGACGTCCACGCGCATCTTCTCCAGGGCCTTGGCGATGCGCACCTTCTCCTCGCGGGTCATGGACGCGCCGGGACTCTGCTCGCCGTCGCGCAAGGTGGTGTCGAAAATGATGAGCTTGTCGCTGCCTGACATGGTTCTCTCTCCTGCCGGCCGATCCTGTCGGCCTGAAAATCAATTCACGGATTCTAACGGATTCCGCGCCCGCATCGGGGGCTTGCGTCCACAGGGACGACACACGGATCAGGGGTGCGTTTGGCCTCGCCAGGCACAAGGGAGGTAGCCGCTAGCGCGGCAGTCGCAGGACGAGCAGGGAGAGACCGCAATAGCCCGCAGCACCCGCCTGGCGGGGGGCGCGAAAGAGACCGAGTTGGCTCCGGGCAATTGGCATGGTTGCAGATTCTTCGGTCGAGCGTTGACTTAGACTTGGTCTAAATCTATCAAAGGGGAACGAGGCTGACAAGTGGGAAGTGAGAATTGGGAAGTGCGAGCGTTTGTTCCAACTTCCCAATTCTCACTTCCCACTTCAATCCTCCTTCTGCTCCTCGCCATCCGCCTTGTCCTCACTGCCCCGGGCACGCCGGCGACGCCAGCGGATCACGGTCAGGGTCGGGCCCGACAGGGCGTAGAGCAGGAACCCGCCCCAGAGCACCTTGGGGGGATCGATGGCGGTCAGCATCAGGGCCACCACGATGACCAGCACCACGAAGAACGGCACCCGGTGGCGGAAATCCATGTCCTTGAAGCTGAAGTAAGTGACGTTGCTCACCATCAGCGCGCCGGCGATCACGGTCACCACCAGGGCCATGATCCCGAGATCCGTGCCCACGAATTCCAGGTCGTGCCAGACCCACACCATGCCCATCACCAGGGCGGCGGCGGAGGGGCTGGGCAGGCCCTGGAAGAAACGCTTGTCAGCCACGCCCACCTTGGTGTTGAAGCGGGCCAGGCGCAGGGCGGCGGCGGCGGCATAGAAGAAGGCCGCAACCCAGCCCACCTGTCCCAGTTCCACCAGGGCCCAGAGATAGACCACCAGGGCCGGCGCGAGGCCGAAGGAGACCATGTCCGAGAGGCTGTCGTACTCGGCGCCGAAGGCGCTCTGGGTGTTGGTCATGCGCGCCACGCGTCCATCGATGCCATCCAGCACCATGGCCACGAACACCGCGATGGCGGCGGCGGTGAACTGATCGTTGATGGCGGCCACGATGGCATAGAAGCCCGCAAACAGGGCCGCCGTGGTGAACAGGTTGGGCAGCAGGTAGATGCCGCGGCGGGCCTTCTGGTCGCCCGCCTGGGGTTCGGTGTCCGACATAGTCAGGCCTTGTCGCTTTCCTTGTGGACCAGGATACCGATGATATCACTGCCCGCCTTCAGGCGCTGTCCCGGCGCCACCTCCACCCGGCTGTTCATGGGCAGGTAGACCTGCACCGGCAGGCCGAAACCCAGGAAACCGCAGCGCCTGCCCTGCCCCATGCGCTCACCGGACTGCACGCCGCAACGAACCAATCGCAGCCCCCGGATCTGTATGGCGAATACCACCTCGTCGCCTTCATCGGTCTGCACCTGCAGGGCGAACTCGTCCCCGGGGAGCCCCTCCTTGACCCCTTCCTTGCCCGGCCACCAGCGCGCCTGCACTTTGCCCTCGATCGGGCTGTGCACGTTGAATTCACCGAAACGGGACTGGCGCAGGCTCACACGCCGGGCCGGCCGGCCCAGGTAGGGATCACGATGTTCGGCCACCTCCGTGACCACACCGTCCACGGGGCTCAGCACGGCCAGGGCCCTGGGCGCGACCTTGCGGCTGAAATCACGGAAGATGAAAAATGCCACGGCCAGCAGGATCCAGCTGGGCCAGGCGATCTCGGCTCCCCAGACCGCATGGGTACCGGCGACGACGACCGCCGCAGCCGCGACGTAGGGACGACCTTCAGGTGCGAGAGGAAGCATTTAAAGAAGATACAAGTGAAAAGAGGCAAGAGACAAGAAAGGGCCAACCCCTTCTTGCCTCTTGCCTCTTATATCTTGCCTCTTGATCAGTTTTTCGACTTGTCGACGATCTTGTTGGCCTTGATCCAGGGCATCATGTCACGCAGCTTGGCACCCACCACCTCGATGGGATGCTCGCGGGCGATGCGACGGCTGGCCTTCAGGGTCGCGGCACCGGCCTGGTTCTCCAGGATGAATTCCCGGGCGAACTTGCCGGTCTGGATCTCGGTCAGGATCTTCTTCATCTCCGCCTTGGTCTGCTCGGTCACCACGCGGGGGCCGCGGGTGATGTCGCCGTACTCGGCGGTGTTGGAGATGGAGTAACGCATGTCGGCGATGCCGCCTTCATACATCAGGTCCACGATCAGCTTGAGTTCGTGCAGGCACTCGAAGTAGGCCATCTCCGGCGGATAGCCGGCTTCCACCAGGGTCTCGAAGCCGGCCTGCACCAGAGCGGTGGCACCGCCGCACAGCACGGCCTGTTCGCCGAACAGATCGGTCTCGGTCTCGTCCTTGAAGCTGGTCTCGATGACACCGGCGCGGCCGCCGCCGTTGGCGGAGGCGTAGGAGAGCGCGATGTCACGGGCACGGCCGGAGGCGTCCTGGTAGACGGCGATCAGGCTGGGCACACCGCCGCCCTTGGTGTAGGTGGAACGCACCAGGTGGCCGGGGCCCTTGGGGGCGATCATGATCACGTCCACGTCGGAGCGAGGCACGATCTGCTCGAAGTGCACGTTGAAGCCGTGGGCGAAGGCCAGCACGGCGCCCTGCTTCAGGTTGGGCTCCACCTGGTTCTTGTACAGGGCGGCCTGGTGCTCGTCGGGGGCCAGGATCATGATCAGGTCGGCGGCCTTGACGGCCTCCTCGATGCCCTGAACCTTGAGGCCCGCACCCTCGGCCTTCTTGGCGGAGGCGGAACCGGCGCGCAGCGCCACGGTCACGTCCACGCCGGAATCCTTCAGGTTGTTGGCATGGGCGTGGCCCTGGGAGCCGTAACCCACGATGGCGACCTTCATGCCCTGGATAATGGAGAGGTCGGCGTCTTTGTCGTAATAAACCTGCATAGCAAAGCTCCAGTAAAAAAAGAGACAAGAGGCAAGATCCAAGAGATAAGAGAGAAAAGGGTTTGGCCTTAACTTGCCTCTTGTCTCTTGTATCTAGTAACTAAATCTTTAATGCGACATCGCCACGGGCAATGCCCATGACGCCGGAACGCACCACTTCGAGCACCTCGAACGGGCGCAGGGCCTCGATGAAGGCGTCCAGTTTGCTGCTGTCACCGGTGAGCTCGATCACATAGGTGGCCGGGCTCACGTCGATGATGCGGCCGCGGAAGATATCAGTCAGGCGCTTGACCTCTTCCCGGTCGTCACCACCCACCCGCAGCTTGGCCATCATAATCTCGCGCTCGATGTGGCGATACTCGGTCAGGTCCATCAGCTTGACCACGTCGATCAGCTTGTTGAGCTGCTTGACGATCTGCTCGACGATCTCGTCGGAGCCGCTGGTGACCAGTGTCAGGCGCGACAGGGTCGGGTCATCGGTGGGCGCCACGGTGAGCGACTCGATGTTGTAGCCGCGCGCCGAGAACAGCCCGGCCACCCGGGACAGGGCGCCGGATTCGTTTTCCATCAGGATTGCAATGATATGTCTCATGATGCCCCCGCCCTCACACCAGGATTATTTCGTTCTGGCCGGCACCGGCCGGGATCATGGGATAGACGTTCTCGGACTGATCGGTGATGAAGTCCATGAACACCAGGCGGTCCTTGAGCTTGAGGGCCTCCTTGATGGCGCCCTCCACGTCAGCGGGCTTCTCGATGCGCATGCCCACGTGGCCGTAGGCCTGGGCGAGCGCCATGAAGTCCGGCAGGGCATCCATGTAGGACATGGCGTAACGGCCCTGATAGAAGAACTCCTGCCACTG
>SR_TP_S13solDRAFT_1000819_pt1 | contig 11029 bp, 10 predicted proteins | sample SodReaTP_S13sol_FD_11159 | JGI IMG/M metagenome (IMG submission 11159) | reverse complement strand
CCGGCCTCCTGCCGGTGACGACTCAAACGCCGTACAGGAAACGGCTCGGCGGGCGGGGAACGGCCCGGGGTGGGCCTCAGGGGGGAGGATGCCCGCCGACTGGGCCATGGGGTCTTCCTGACCCCGGGGTTCCGGTCGGTTGTGGTGCAGGGCGAGGGAAAATTCGAAGCGACGCGCCTCGATCTCTGCCTGCACGGGGTCGATCTCGTAACGGGACTGCAGCCGCTCTACCAGGAGCGTGTGCTGGCCGTCGATGCGCTCCAGATCATCCTCCGTGAGCCGTGGCCAGCGCAGCTGCAGGGCGGCACCTGCGAGCAACGGCGTACTGTTCGTGCTGTATTTGCAATGGGTCGACATGCTGTCCTCCCGGGCCCGGTGGCCCCGATGAAGCCCCCGATCAAGCGATCAGCGGCTGCGTGTCCTGGGTTCAAAGTCCCTGGGCATGCAGGCGGTTGTCCACCGACTGCACGCCCTGGATTTCCTTGACCAGCTGTTCGGCCAGCTCTCGGTGCTCGGGGTGATCCGTGCGGCCGAGCAGGGTGATCTCACCGTCCCGGCTGTTCACTTCCAGATTCAGGGCGCTGAACAGTTCGTGCTGACGCAGGTGCTGGTGCACCTCGGCCGCCAGGTTCAGGTCGGCAACCCGTGTGGCGAATTCACGCCCGGCCAGGGATGGACCGGCGGCACGTCCCTGACCGGTGGCCACGATGCGGTTGTCCACGGCTGCCACGCCAGGTACCTGCCGGGCGATGTGCTCGGCCAGTTCCCGCTGCACCGGTGTTTCCACCTCGCCGCGCAGTTCGGCGATTTCGCCATCCACGCGCACACTCAGGTCGAATGACTGAAGCGTCGGATTGAGCACATAGGCCGTCCAGACCGCCCCCTCCAGGCGCGCCTCGCTGGTGGCACGATGCAGGGACGGGTCCTGATCGCCCTCACCCCTGGCCAGGGCTGCTGCCGGCAGGGCCAGCGCCAGCACCAGGATGCCGGCCAGGGTGGTGTGCGTGTGCTGTCTCATCATCTTCATCCTTCCTGGTGGGGCGACTCTGTCGGCCTACTCGGCCGTGCGGCTGAACAACAGGGCGAGCAGGGAGAACAGGGCGAAGATCAGCGCCAGCATCTGAATGAGTCCCGTGCTGACCCCGGCCAGGTCGGTCAGGCCCAGCAGGGCAAGGATGATCGTGATGCTCAGAAACAGTCTTGCCAGTCCCTGCATGTCTCCACCTCGTCTGGTGTTCCGTGTCTGGAGGTGACTCATGGCGAGTCTGGGATTGAACAATGCAGGAGCCGTGCCACCGGCCATATCCGGGCACCCCGCACTCCCCCGAAACCCGCGTTGCGCCTGCCTGAGGGCATCCCTGTGGCGTCCAGGTACCCGGTGGACTTGTGTGCGGGTCCACGGCAGGCAGCCGTTTGCCGGCGGCCGGGAGGACCCTGGCCCGGGCCTGAAAGCCAGCCCCGGTGCGGCTTACAGCACATTATTGAATTGGGCGGCGCTGCCCTGCTCGGGCTTCCACCTGCAGCGGGTGTCGGGCTGCAGACACAGGCAGGCATGGGGTGTGTCGCCCAGGGGCGACACCCTCTAATGGCAGGAAATTCATGGGGTTGCGGACCTTGCTCGGCAGGGGCTGTCGCCGGATGGCGACACGAGGGACTGTGTAGATTGCGGGGCAGTGTGATCAATTTCAATAAATTCAGTGGGTTGGGGTTATGGCATGATCCTCGCAATGTGCTGGATGAAGTTCACGTGTCCCGAGGCCAGGCCGCGGGACCATTCATCCCAAGCAGCAACTGTCAGGAGTCAATGCAATGAGCACACGTACTTCCATGAAATCCCTGCTGATCGCCATGTTCGCCGCCGGTGCCCTGGGCGCCGGTACCGCCTCCGCCGCCTTCGTGGCCGCCGCCCAGGAAGAGAAGGACAAGGACAAGGAAACCCGCGACCTGATGGATGTGCGCGGTAGTCTGCAGCTGAGCGCCACCGAGGAGAAAGACGAGGACAAGGACAAGGAGCGCCAGAACCGCGGCGAGTCTGCCCTGCAGCTGAGCGGCATGCACGAGAAGGACAAGGACAAGGAAGAAGACAAGGAGCGCCAGAACCGCGGCGAGTCTGCCCTGCAGCTGAGTGGCATGCACGAGAAGGACAAGGACAAGGAAGAAGACAAGGAGCGCCAGAACCGTGGTGAGTCTGCCCTGCAGCTGAGCGGTATGCACGAGAAGGATAAGGACAAGGAAGAGGATAAGGAACGCCAGAATCGTGGCATGCCCGTTCTCGGTTGATTAGAGGCATGAGCCCCGCATCCATGGGTTCAGTGTCCTGAATCACCGGCACTGATTCCCGCCGGGGCGATTTCCCAGGAGGGCCCGGCCGTGTCGTGCGATATCGTGCGCCGCGGTCGGGCCATTTCTGTGTCGGCCGTGAGTCACCCTCCCTGTTCCGCCTCGGCTTTGACCCCCCGGCGACCCTTGATATAGTTCGCGAATCGTGGCCGCCCCACAATCCTTTTACCGATCCCTCACTATTCTCCAGCTCATCCTGCTGGGGTTCTCCCTGGTGACCCTGCCCCTGGCCTACGCCCTGACCACGGCGCTGTTCTCCGTGGACCGGCTCACGGATCAGGGCCAACAGGCGGTACTGGAGGCGGTGCAGTCGATTCAGGCCAGTCGCACCCTCATGGAAGACATGATTGCCCTGGAGCGTCATGCCCGTCAGTACCAGGTGCTGGGCGACGAGGCCTTGCTGGAGGTGTACGGCACCCGACGCGAGAGCCTGGGCGAGGCCCTGTCGCGCATGTATCGTCTGGATCTGGGCACCCCGGTCTGGGAGCGTCTGAGGCTGCTTGAGCGGCGGGAATCAGATGCCTACCAGGTGCTCAGGGAGCAGCCTGCGGATAGCGAGGCGGTGATTGCCGCGTTGGAGGAATTTCCCGCCCTCAGCGACCTGGCCCGGGGTGTGTTTCAGGAAAGTACCCGCTCGGTGTCCCGGGCCGTGGAGGCGATGCAGGTCCTTGCCGGGGAGACCCGTCAGCAACTGCTCTGGCAGGCCTCGGCCCTGATACCCGGTGTACTGATCCTGGTGGTGATATTCACCATGCTCATCACCCGGCCCCTGCGCCAGCTCAAACACTCGATCCGTGCCCTGGGGGCGGGGCGTTTCGAGCAGCCCATCCAGGTGACCGGGCCCCACGATCTGGCGGAACTTGGCGCCCGCCTGGACTGGCTCCGGCGGCGCCTGGTGGAGCTGGAACAGCAGAAGGTCACGTTCCTGAGACACATTTCCCACGAACTGAAGACGCCGCTGACCAACATCCGCGAGGGCGCCGAACTGCTCTCCGACCAGGTGGTAGGCAGTCTCAATGCCCAGCAGGCGGAGATCGCCCAGATCGTGCGTGGCAACAGTCTGCAGCTGCAGCGCCTGATCGAGGATCTCATCAGCTTCAGTGTGGCCAATACCGCCGTGCCGGTGATCGAGTCCAGGCCCATCTCCCTGGATGGACTGATCGGGGAGCTGGTGGAGCAGCACAAGCTGGCGGCCCGCGGCCGTGACGTAGAGCTGGAGGTGGTCCTCAGTGGTGAGACAGTGAACACGGACCGGGAAAAGTTGCGGGTCATTCTGGATAATCTATTGTCCAACGCCATCAAGTTCACCGAGGAGCATTCACGCGTGCAGGTACAGACCGGCCAGTTCGAGGATCTGATCTATGTGGAGGTCCGGGACCAGGGGCCCGGTATTCCCCCGGCTGACCGGGAGCGGGTGTTCGAGGTCTTCTACCAGGGGGATGAGCGGCCCCGGGGCCATGTGCGCGGCAGTGGCATGGGCCTGTCTATCGCACGGGAATACGCCAAGGCCCTGGACGGACGCCTGGAGGTGATGGATGTGCCGAGCGGGGCCTGCATGCGCCTGCTGCTGCCCCGGCTGGGCATGGCACCACCGGAGACCCCTGACGAGACGCCCACCCAGACGGGGACTGCGCCATGAACCTCAAGCGCCCGTACCCCGGGAGACGAACACTGATCCCGGTCCTGCTCCTGTCTGTGTTGACCGGCTGTGCCGGTAGTCTGTCGAAGCCGACCGAACCCTGTGCGCTCGCGGACCCCGAACCCAGACATACACCTGTGGTGCTGTGTCCACCCATGGTTGGCCAGGATCTGGGTCTGCTCATGGAAGAGGTGGCCCAACTCTCTGCCCGGGGTGATCAGGCCCTGCGGGATGCCCTGGCGGCACCGGAGCGCATGAGCATGGGCATGCAGGCCGAAGGGCCGTCGGCCCTGCGCCAGGCCCTGCTGTTGCTGGCCCTGGGCGGTGAGCGCGAAGAAGCGCAGGCACTGGAGTTGTTACAGGCCCATCTGTTACGTATCCATACACCGGCCGGCGAGGCGCGGCTGGCACGTCTGCTGAGGGACCAGATCCGTGCCCGTCAGGCCCTGGCTTCGGAGCTGGTCAATACGCGCAGCGAGCGAGACGCCCTGCAGCGCCAGCTGGAGGAACTCAAGGCCATCGAACAGCAGATCCGCGATCGCAGCAGGACCCCGGAGCTGGAGATACCCCGAACCCAATGAGCGAACATGCACCCATACTTCTGGTGGATGACGATGAGGGGCTGTTGCGGCTGCTGTCCATGCGTTTGAACGCCGCCGGTCACGAGATCAAGGCGGTGACCAGTGCCGAGGAGGCCCTGGCCGTGCTGTCGCACATCCAGCCGCGCCTGGTAATCACTGACCTGCGCATGGGCGGCATGGATGGCATGGCCCTGTTCGAGACCATTCACCGGGATCAGCCGGCACTACCCATCATCATCCTCACTGCCCACGGCACCATCCCCGATGCGGTAGAGGCCACCCGCCGCGGCGTGTTCGGTTTTCTCACCAAGCCCTTCGACAGCCAGGACCTGCTTGAGTATGTGGCCAGGGCCTTGCGTCTGACCGGTACCGGGGGCGAAGGCCGTGAGGACGACGAGGACGCCGGTGATTGGCGCGCGGGCATCATCAGCCGCAGTGCGGTGATGGAGGAATCCCTGCGTCAGGCTCGCCTGGTAGCGGACAGTGAGTCCAATGTCCTGATCCAGAGCGAGAGCGGCACGGGCAAGGAACTCCTTGCCCGGGCAGTGCACCGGGCAAGCCGGCGTGCCTCAGGTCCCTTTGTGGCGGTCAATTGCAGCGCCATCCCCGAGACCCTGCTGGAATCGGAACTATTCGGTCACAGCAAGGGCTCGTTCACCGGCGCCACCCAGAACCGCAAGGGTCTTTTCGAATCCGCCGATGGCGGCACCCTGTTCATGGACGAGGTGGGCGATATGCCCCTGGCCTTTCAGGCCAAACTGCTGAGGGTCTTGCAGGAGGGGGAGGTGCGCCCGGTGGGTACCAACCACTCGGTGCCCGTGGACGTGCGCGTGGTCTCCGCCACCCACCGGGATCTCGAACAGGCGGTGGAGGACGGGGACTTTCGCGCCGACCTTTTCTATCGGCTCAATGTGGTGCGCCTGGACCTGCCGCCTCTGCGTGATCGCCGGGATGATATACCACTGCTGGCGCGCCACTTCCTTGCCCGGGCCAATGAACGCAACGGTCGGCAGGTCGAGGGTTTTGCCCCCGATGCCATGGAGGCCCTCATGGCGGCCCCCTGGCCCGGCAACGTGCGCCAGTTGCAGAACGTGGTGGAACAGTCCTGCGCCCTGTGCACCACGGGGATCGTGCCCGCCAGTCTGGTGCAGCGTGCCCTGCGTAGCGCCCCGGACGAACTGCCGCCCCTGGCGGAGGCCAGGGACCGTTTCGAGCGGGACTATCTCGAGGAGTTGTTGCGTATCACCGGCGGCAACGTGAGCAATGCCGCGAAGCTCGCGGGACGCAATCGCACCGAGTTCTACAAGTTGCTCAAGCGCCATCACCTTGAGCCGGAGATGTTTCGTGACCAGTGAGCTCCCTTTGTCCTTTGCGGCTTGATCATGTCCAGGGGCGGACCATGCGGTCCGCCCCTTTTCGTTTGCGCGATACCTTGCCCTGGACGGCACGCCGTTGCACTGTATACCCATGTCCTCAGCCGATCTCTCTGCGGGTCTTACCCTCATCCTGGTGCGTCACAGCCAGGCCGAAGACGCCACGCCCCGTGTCCCCGACTGTGAGCGTGCTCTCACGGATCAGGGCATCAAGCGCATGAACCAGGCCGCCAGGGGCCTGCGCAAGCTGCTGGGTGGTGTGGATGCCATCATCACCAGCCCGTGTACCCGAGCCCATGGCACGGCGCGCATCCTGTCACGGGCCCTGGATCGGGCACCGGTGGAGGTCCTGGCGTTGCTGTCGCCCGGTGCCACTCCCGAAGAGCTGACGCAGTGGTTGGCCACACAGCCGACTGAGGGTGTCAGGATGCTGGTAGGCCATGAACCGGACCTCTCCCGTCTGGTGAGCTGGTTGTGTGCAGGGCGCAAGACGCCCCTGATCGAGATGAAAAAGGGCGCCGCCTGTGCGCTGCGCTTCGAGGGTGCGGTGGACAAGGCCCGGGGCACAATCATCTGGCTCATGAACCAGGCCCAGTTGCGCAAGCTGTAACCCCCCTGTCACGGTTCAACGGGTTATCCTGTACATCCAGCCCTTCACCCGTTCCAAGAGTTCTTTATGTTTCGACGCCGTAAACCCCCCGAGACAGTCGCCGCCGTGGACCTGGGCTCCAACAGTTTTCACATGATCGTGGCGCGCGTGCAGGAGGGGCATGTCCACATGCTCGACCGCTTGCGCGAGACCGTGCGTCTGGCGGGCGGTCTGGATGAGCGCAACCAGCTGTCCGACAAGGCCATGGAACGGGCGCTGGGCTGCCTGGAGCGATTCGGCCAGCGGGTGCGGGATCTGCCCCTGGGGGCGGTCCGGGCGGTGGGCACCAATACCTTGCGCAAGGCCCGTAACGCAGAAGACTTCATGGAGCGGGCCACCGAGGCCCTTGGTCATCCCATCGAGGTGATCGGTGGCCACGAGGAGGCGCGTCTCATCTACCTGGGGGTATCCCACACCCTGGCGGACGACGGTGGTCGGCGTCTGGTGGTGGATATCGGCGGTGGCAGTACGGAACTGATCATCGGCGAGCGTTTCGAGCCGATCCATGGTGAAAGTCTCTACATGGGCTGCGTGAGTTTCAGCCGGCTGTATTTCCCCGACGGCAACATCACCGAGACCGGCTGGCGTGCCGCAGACATCGCGGCTCGCCTGGAGCTGCAGCCTATGGAACGACGCTATCGCCAGATGGGCTGGCAGGAGACCCTGGGCGCCTCGGGCACCCTGCTGGCGGTGGAGCGGGTGTTGCGTGAACAGGGTTGGAGTAACGGCGGCATCACCCTGGAGGGCCTGCGCCAACTGCGCCAGGCCATGCTCAAGGCCGGGCAGGTCTCGCGCCTGGAATTGTCCGGCTTGAACGAGGACCGAAAGCCCGTGTTTCCCGGCGGCGTGGCGGTCATCCTGGCCATCTTCGAGGCCCTGGAGATCGACACCATGCAGGTCTCCGACGGTGCCCTGCGCGAGGGACTGATCTACGACCTGCTGGGGCGTATCAGCCACGAGGACGTGCGTGGTCGCACCATCGAGGGCCTGGTGCGTCGATTTCAGGTGGACGAGGCCCACGGCCAGCGGGTGGAGGCCACGGCCCGGCAGTTGCTGGAAGTGGCCGGCGAGGGCTGGGACCTGGACGAGGATGCCGCCGACACCCTGGCCTGGGCCTCGCGCCTGCACGAACTGGGTCTGTCCATCTCCCATTCCGGTTATCACAAGCACGGCGCCTACCTGCTGGAGAACGCGGACCTGGCCGGATTCTCCCGGGAGGGCCAGAGGCTGCTGGCCCTGCTGGTGCTGGCCCACCGGCGCAAGTTCCCCGTCAAGTTCATGGAGCAGTCGGTGGCCCAGGAGGGGCTAACGAGGGTGCTGCGGCTGGCGGTGCTGTTGCGTCTCGCCGTGCTCCTGCATCGCAGTCGCAGCGACAACGCCCCGGCTCTGGAGCAGGTGAGTGTCAGCCGCAACGGTGTGAAGCTTGCCTTCCCCCCCGGCTGGCTGGATACCCATCCCCTGACCCGGGCCGACCTGGATCGGGAAAAGGCCTATCTCAAGGCAGCGGGGATCAAGCTCAAGTTCGAGTGATGCCTGGTACGGATTTGTCGCAGAGGCGCGGAGACGCAGAGAAAAATGCAATGGACAGGATGAACAGGATTTGAATGGATTGACAGGATTCCAAGAATTTAAGAAAGAAAGTGACTAACAAATCAGACTTGCTCCTGGTCCTGTCAATCCTTCCAAATCCTGTTCATCCTGTCCATTCTGTACAAAGCCCCTAAACGGATGTCCCGGCGAGCTGCGCAAGCAGGTCGTTCTGGGCGGTGCGGGGCTTCTGGTTGGAGGCGGGTTTGAGGCGCCGGTAGCCGCCATCCTTTTGCAACACCCAGGCCTGGGTGTTGTCGGTGAAATAGGCCTGCAGGGACTCCTGCAGAACCCGCTTGCGCAATGCCTCGTCGGTGACCGGGAAGGCCACCTCTACCCTTCGGAAGAAGTTGCGCGGCATCCAGTCGGCGCTGGACAGGTACGTCTCAGGCTCGCCGCCATTCTCGAAATGAAACACCCGCGAATGCTCCAGGAAACGCCCCATCACCGAGCGTACCTGGATGTTTTCCGACACCCCCGGCACCCCGGGGCGCAGACTGCAGACCCCGCGCACCATGAGATCCACCTTCACCCCCGCCTGGGAGGCCCGGTACAGGGCCTGGATGATGCGCGGCTCGATGAGCGAGTTCATGCGCGCCATGATGCGCACGGGCCTGCCCGCGCGGGCATGTTCCGTCTCCCGGTCGATGCGTTCCAGGATGCCCGAGTGCAGGGTGAAGGGGGCCTGCAGGAGCTTCTTGAGCTTGGACACCTTGCCCAGGCCGGTGAGCTGCTGGAAGACCTTATGCACGTCGTCGCCGATGGTCTTGTCAGCGGTCAGCAGGCCGAAGTCGGTATAGGCCCGGGCCGTGCCGGCGTGGTAGTTGCCGGTACCCAGGTGCACGTAGCGCACGATCTTGCCCTTCTCCCGGCGCACCACCATGGCCAGCTTGGCGTGGGTCTTGTACCCCACCACCCCGTACACCACGTGGGCGCCGGCGTCCTGCAGCCGGTTGGCCAGCTGGATGTTGGCCTCCTCGTCGAAGCGGGCGCGCAGTTCCACCACCACGGTGACCTCTTTGCCTTCCTGGGCCGCCTCGATGAGGATGTCCACCAGCTGGGAGCGCAGGCCGGTGCGATAGAGGGTCTGCTTGATGGCCAGCACGTCCGGGTCCCGGGCCGCCTGGCGCAGGAACTCCACCACCGGCATGAAGGACTGATACGGATGGTGCAGCAGCACATCACCATGGCGTACGGTCTGGAACACGTCGGCCCCGGCGGGCAGGTTCGTCGGCAGGCTGGGGGTGAAGGAGGGGAATTTCAGGTCCGCCCGTTCCACCATGTCATGCACCGCCAGCAGGCGGTTGAGATTCACCAGGCCGGTCACCTGGAAGACGTCTTCCGGGGAGAGCTTGAACTGGCGCATCAGGAAGTCTGCCACCGGGGCGGGACAGTTGTCGGCCACCTCCAGGCGCACCGCCTCGCCGTAGTTGCGTTGGGGCAGTTCGCCTTCTAGGGCCATGAGCAGGTCGTCGATCTCCTCCTCGCGCACGAACAGATCCGAGTTGCGGGTGAGGCGGAACTGGTAGCAACCGGTCACCTGCATGCCCTGAAACAGATCACCCACGTGGGCGTGCAGGATGGAGGACAGGAACACGAAGTCGTGCTCCCCCTTGGCGATCTCCCGGGGCAGGCGAATCAGCCGGGGCAGGGAGCGGGGCGCCTGCACCACCGCCATGCGGCTCTCGCGGCCGAAGGCGTCCTTACCCTCCAGGGTGACGATGAAGTTAAGGCTCTTGTTGAGAATCCGCGGAAAGGGATGCGCCGGGTCCAGGCCCAGGGGCGAGAGCACCGGCAGCAGTTCGCGGTGGAAGAGATCCTTCACCCAGGTTGCCTGCTCCGCATTCCAGTTGGTGCGGCGCACGAAGCGGATGTTCTCCAGATCCAGGGCCGGGATGAGGATCTCGTTGAGGGTGGCGTACTGATCATCCACCAGGTCATGGGCCTGGGCGCCCACCCGCAACAGTTGTTCGGCGGCGGACAGTCCCTCGGGCCCTGGTGTATTCACCCCCAGTTGCACCTGTTGCTTGAGGCCGGCCACCCGCACCTCGAAGAACTCATCCAGGTTGGTGCTGGAGATGCACAGAAAGCGCAGCCGCTCCAGCAACGGAATGGATTCGTCCTTGGCCAGGTCCAGCACGCGGCGGTTGAAGGCCAGCAGGCTCAGTTCACGATTGAGATACAGCTCGGGGTTGGACAGATCGATGTCGTTCATGGCACCAGGTGCAGACGGGGGTGGGGTTCACGAAAGCTTAATAGTGCCATATGACGAACGGATGAAGGGTTGTTCTTGCTGGATTTCATGATCTAACGCAAAGGGCGCAAAGACGCAGAGAACGCAAATGCATTTTGACCCGAAATCTTTGCGTTCTCTGCGTCTTCGCGCGCTCTGCGTTATCCCCGAGGATCAGGGCACTACGCCATGAGAAATTCCAGTAGGGCCTTCTGGGCGTGCAGGCGGTTTTCGGCCTCGTCCCAGACGACGCTCTGGGGACCTTCGAGGACCTCCGTGGAGACCTCTTCTTCCCGGTGCGCTGGCAGGCAGTGCATGAACAGGGCGTCGGGGTTTGCCTGGGCCATGATCTCGGCGTTGACCACGTAGCTGGAGAAGGCCTGGCGGCGCTGGCTCTGTTCGTCCTCCTGGCCCATGCTGGCCCAGACGTCGGTGACCACCAGGTCCGCGTCCCGGGCGGCCTCACGGGGGTCGCGCACGATGCGTGCGCTCTCGCCAGCCTGTTTCAACAGCCTCGGGTCCGGGTCGTAGCCCTCGGGGCAGGCCATGCGCAGCTCAAAGCCCAGGCGCATGGCGGCGCTGATGTAGCTGTTGCACATGTTGTTGCCGTCGCCCACGTAGCACACC
>SR_TP_S13solDRAFT_1000818_pt1 | contig 11056 bp, 8 predicted proteins | sample SodReaTP_S13sol_FD_11159 | JGI IMG/M metagenome (IMG submission 11159) | reverse complement strand
TCCCGCCGAGAATTCCTGCAGGTACTGGCCGCAGCCAGTGCCGCCGGCTTCAGCCTCACCGGCTGCGGCAACGGCTCCGAGCAGGCTGCCAATGGCACGCGCGCCAGCAACGGACCCAGTAACCCCTATGAACTGGCCCCTTTTGGCAACGTGAGCATCATGCATTACACCGATTGCCACGGTCAGCTGCTGCCAGTGTACTTCCGCGAGCCCAACATTAACCTGGGCGTGGGCGACATGAGCGGGCGCCCCCCGCACATCGTGGGCAAGAAACTTCTGGAGTACTACAACCTGGAGCACCCGAGTCTTTTCTCCCACGCATACAGCTACCTGGACTTCGTGGAACTGGCGGAGAAATACGGCAAGGTCGGCGGCTTTGCCCATTTCGCCACCCTGCTTAAGAACGTGCGCGCCCAGCGTCCAGGCGCCCTGCTGCTCGACGGCGGTGACACCTGGGGCGGCGGTTCCGGCACGGGTCTGTGGACCAACGCCCAGGACATGGTGGACATCCAGAAGATGATCGGCGTGGACGTCATGACCGGTCACTGGGAATACACCTTCGGTGCCGACCGGGTGCAGGAGATCGTGCAGAACGACTTTGCCGGCCACATCGACTTCGTGGCCCAGAACGTGGTGGACGCCGACTGGGAAGAGCGCGTCTTCAAACCTTACGTGATCAAGAACCAGAACGGCGTGAACGTGGCCATCATCGGCCAGTCCTTCCCCTACACCCCCATCGCCAACCCCCGTCACATGGTGGAAGGCTGGTCCTTCGGCATCCGCCACAACCAGATGCAGGACGTGGTCAACGAGGCCCGCGCCGAAGGCGCCGAGGTCATCGTCGTACTGTCCCACAACGGCATGGATGTGGATATCAAGATGGCCAGCCTGGTGGACGGTATCGACGCCATCATGGGCGGTCACACCCATGATGCCGTGCCCCAGCCCCTGGAGATCAAGAGCCCCAACGGGCACACCTGCCTGGTGACCAACGCCGGCTCCAACACCAAGTTCCTGGGCGTGCTGGATCTGGACGTGCGCAACGGCAAGATCCAGGGCTACAACTACAAGCTGCTGCCCGTGTTCGCCAACCTGATCGAGCCGGACCGCGAAGTGTCCGACTACATCACCGACATGCGCAACCAGACCGTCACCTACGACGGCGACACCTTCAACATGAAGGACAAGCTCTCCGAAGAGTTGGCCGAGGCCGAAGACCTGCTGTACCGCCGTGGCAACTTCAACGGCACCTTCGACCAGGTGATCTGCGATGCGCTGATGGAGCAGGTGGACGCCGAGATCGCCTTCTCTCCCGGTTTCCGCTGGGGTACCACCGTGCTGCCGGGCCAGAAGATCACCTTCGAGCACGTCATGGACCAGACCGGCCTGACCTACCCCGCCGTGACCCGCAACGCCATGTCCGGCGAGATGATCAAGACCATCCTGGAAGACGTGGCCGACAACCTGTTCAACGAAGACCCCTTCTACCAGCAGGGCGGCGACATGGTGCGTGTGGGTGGCCTGAAATACGCCATCGACCCCACCAAGCGCATCGGCGAGCGCATCACCGACATGGAACTGGACGGTAAGCCCATCGACCCCAGCAAGAACTACGTGGTGGCCGGCTGGGCCAGCGTCCAGGAACAGCCCGCCGGCGACACCGGCCGCAAGATCTGGGACGTGACCGCCGAATACCTGCGGGATCACAAGAGCATCCGCGTCAGCGAACTCAACACCCCCGTGATCCACGGCATGGACGGCAACCTGGGTCTGGAAAAGGAATAAGACCCTTCCCGCAAGGGATCAAAAAAGCCCCGCCGGTTCGCCGGCGGGGCTTTTTTGTGGCCTCATATCAGCGCATCAAAGGCACGACATTCTCGCCAAGACGCCAAGAAATGATCTTTATGAATGCTTTGCGCCTTCGCGTCTTGGCGAGAGCACCAGTTTTTTACAACCGGCATTGCCCCCGGGAAAACGGCGCCGCAATCTGATCGTAGCCACGCAGACACACGGTAATCCCCCGATAAGTAGCTGTCGTCATAAGCAAATGTTCTCGCGGTGTGTATGCAAGAAGTCTTTGCAAAATACATTGAGCCGCTTCCAGTACCCTTCCGGAGAGAGGATGAAATCTGCCGCAGACGGCTTTGCGGTGAACGTATGCCCATTCCTGGATAACCGCCTGTCGCCATACCCGTACAGGGAGAGACCACTTGGCAACTGTCACGGGACAGTCACTGGCGCAGAAATATCCCGAGCACAGAGCTCGTGAACAGGCTAATAGACATACTGCCCACCAATACCCGCAATAGCTCCCCCCCACGTCAAATTAGGTGTACATGAGCGTCTTAATGGATACCTATCGAGAATGGGTGTAAATAGGTGTACTATTGGTTCATGCTGCGCCCCGACACCATTCAGATCACCCCGGAGATCCTGAGCCTCATTGCCAGGATCGACGAGTTCAAAGGCGCCTGGCGCGCCTTGGGCACGCTCGCGCCCGATCGGCTGTCGGCCCTGCGCCGCGTGGCCACCATCGAGAGCATAGGCTCCTCCACACGCATCGAGGGCAGCAAGCTGTCCGACCGGGAAGTGGAGCAGCTGCTGTCGAACCTTCAGGTCAAGTCCTTCGCCAACCGTGACGAGCAGGAGGTAGCTGGTTACGCCGAGCTGATGGACTTGGTGTTCTCGTCGTGGCAGGACATCCCTTTCACCGAGAACCACATCAAGCAGTTGCACCAGATCCTGTTGCGCTACAGCGAGAAGGACACCTGGCATCGCGGCAACTACAAGACCCACTCGAACAGCATCGCCGCCTTGGACGAAACCGGGGCACAGATTGGCATCGTGTTTCAGACTGCGTCACCCTTCGATACGCCCCGCCTGATGTCGGAGCTGGTGGCCTGGGTGAACCAGGAGCGCGAGACGGCGCGATTGCACCCGCTCCTGATCATCGCCCTGTGCGTCGTCGTGTTTCTGGAGATCCACCCCTTCCAGGACGGCAACGGTCGACTCTCCCGCGTGCTGACCACACTCCTGCTTCTGCAGGCGGGTTATGCCTATGTGCCGTACAGCTCGCTGGAAAGCGTGATCGAACAGAGCAAAGAAGCCTACTACCTGGCGCTGCAGCAAACGCAGGGAACGATCCGCACGGAGTCGCCGAACTGGCAGCCCTGGCTGATGTTCTTCGTGCGCTCCCTGGCCGAGCAGGTGCGACGCCTGGAGAAAAAGATCGAACGCGAGAAGATCGTGCTGGCGGCCATGCCTGAACTTCAGCTACAGATCGTCGAGTTCGCCCGCGAGCACGGTCGCGTCACCATCGGTGAGGTCATCAAACTGACCGGGGCCAGCCGCAACACGCTCAAGCAGCACTTCCGGGTACTGGTCGAACGCGGCACCCTCAGCCAGCACGGCAGCGGCCGTGGGGTGTGGTACAACCTGCCCTGAAAACTTGTGGAACACGAGTTCAATGACGCCGCTACCCGCGCACTTCACCGGCCTGACAACGGTCAGCGTACAAAACAGGCAGAGACAGCAGGAAAATGCATTGCAACGGCGGACAACTTCAGCGTGGACACAGACTGTTTCCACCGGTGTCCTATCACGGTTCAGGATGTAAGGGCAGTGTAGATGGTGGGTCGTGTAGGATTCGAACCTACGACCAAGAGATTAAAAGTCTCCTGCTCTACCAACTGAGCTAACGACCCATATCGGGAAAACCAGATGGCGACGGCAGGGCCCCGTCACCGGAAGGCGGTTATCTTACTATGCTCGGCTCAAATGACAAGCCCGCGACGGGCGCGGGCTTGCATAAAAAGCTGATCCGGGGCCGCCGAGGCGGCCCCGGCCATATCAGATGGCTTCCAGCTTGCGCATGCTGCCAGGCAGCAGCTTGAGATCCACCAGGCCGGTGATCAGGGCCTTCATGAAGGTGGCTTCCTCTTCGTACACCATCTTGTAGTACTGGACCTTCATGGTCAGCGCAGCACCCAGCACGATGGAGATGAAGGTGAGGAAACCGCCCAGGGCCAGGGTGGAAATACCCGTGATGCCCTGGCCGATGGTGCAGCCCATGGCCAGCACACCACCAAAACCCATCAGGATCGCGCCGATGAAGTGATTGACGAAATCCCGGAAGGAGGCGAACCATTCAATGCGGAAACTCTTGGTTACCAGGGCCCAGAACAGGGAGCCCAGGATCACACCGAACAGGGCCAGCACGCCGATGTAGAGCACGGTGTTGTCAAAACCTGAGGCCACGTAGCGCAGGCTCTGACCCATGGGGTTGATGAAGGTGAAGGACTGGCTGGACCAGGGAGCCGCTTCGGCGGGACGGCCTTCCGGATCATCGGCCAGGAAGTCCCACTCTTGCACATAAGCGCGCATCTCGTAGGCATCCATCTCGTCACCCACCTGCACGTTGCTGGTCACGTACCAGGCACCCACCACCACCAGACCGATCACCAGGCCGCCCAGGATGTTGTCGCGGCTGCTGCGAAAATCAGCAGACTTGAACGCCCAGACGAGCAGGGCCAGACCGAGGATCAGACCAATCACCAGGCGGGCAGTCACGGCGGACTCGCCACTGGCCACGATGGAACCCAGATCCTGACCACCACTCATGTTGATGGCAAGCGGATTGGTCCAGCCGTAGAACAGCATGGAGTAGAGGGTGTTGGAGGTGCCCGGCAGCGGGTTGACCATGTAGAAGGCAATGATGCCGATGATCAGCAGCACCATCACGGACTTGATGTTGCCGCCGCCCACGCGCACCAGGGTCTTGTTACCGCAGCCGCTGGCGTAGGTCATGCCGATACCGAACAACAGCCCGCCCAGCAGGTGCTCAACCCAGGCAAACTGGGCCGCACGGTAGGGAGGAAAGGCACCGTCGGCGTTGACCATGCCCATGGATTCGAACACCACTACACCCAGCATGGCCACGGCGATGGCCAGGATCCAGGCGCGCATCCTGCTGAGATCACCCATGTTGACCCAGTCGGACACCGCACCCATGGTGCAGAAGTTGGTCTTATTAGCCGTTGCGCCCATGATGAACGCCAGCACAAAGATGGCGCCAAGCACGACCGCAGCCGCAGTCGAGAAACTTTCAAAAACCATGTGAATCCTCCAGCGACTCGCGCGTGTCGGGAGCTATGCTCCAAGATCGATAGTGCCCGGACCCGATTACCTTATGATGATTGTGGGTCTGATGGTTTCCGGGGCATTCCGGCGCGGGATTATAACCGTAGCCAGACCGGGTGTCATGGCCGCTTGTGTTTGCAGGGGCGGACAGGTCTAGTGAAGAGACGCGCGGGGTGGGTCTGATATTCCTTTGATGATGTTCAGCTGAATCACGGCCCACGCCGGGCATGATAGCGGGTCACATCGGGCAGACCCGCTTCCTCAAAACCCTGGATCCGCAGACGACAGGCATCGCAGACCCCGCAGGCGCGGCCCGAGGCATCAGCCCCGTAGCAGGTAACCGTCTCGGCGAAATTCACTCCAAGCGCCGTGCCGCGCCGGATGATCTCGGCCTTGCTCATGTGCTGCAGCGGCGCGTGGATGGTGAGGTGCTGCCCTTCAACCCCGGCCCTGGTGGCCAGATTGGCCAGGCGTTCGAAGGCCTCGATGAAGGCAGGCCGGCAATCAGGATATCCGGAATAGTCCACGGCATTGACCCCGATGAAGATGTGCCGGGCTTGCAGCACCTCGGCCCAGGCCAGGGCCACGGATAGAAACACGGTGTTGCGTGCAGGTACATAGGTGACCGGTATACCCTCGCCCGGGGACTCAGGGAGGTCGATACGGGTATCGGTAAGTGCCGAGCCCCCGAACAGGGACAGGTCCAGATCCATGACCTGGTGCTGCACGGCTCCCAGATCCTTCGCTACCCGGGCCGCCGCTTCCAGTTCCGCGCTGTGGCGCTGTCCGTAGCGAAAGCTCAGAGCATGGCACTCGTAGCCCTGTTCACGGGCGATGGCCAGGATCGTGGCGGAGTCCATGCCCCCGGAGAGCAGGATGACGGCGTTGTTCTGATCTGAGGACATGGCTCTGAGTATCAGGCAAGAATCGGAAAATGGGGAAATCAAGTGAGACGTGTGAGTTTGGAAGTGGGAATAAAAGGCCTTAACTTCGCACTTCCCAATTCACACTTCGAACTTCACCTAGCGTCCCTTCTCATCCCCCCACAGGATCTTGTGCAGCTGAATCTGGAAGCGGACGTTGAGCCGATCGGCAACGATCCAGTCGGCAAGGTCCCGGGCGGAAAGCTGGCCATGGCTGGGTGAAAACAGCACCTCGCAGCGACCGGCCAGATCGTGGGTGGCCATGGTCTGCTTCGCCCATTCGTAATCGGCGCGATCGCAGATGACAAACTTCACCTGATCCTGGAGGGAGAGATAGTTCAGATTCTCCAGCCGGTTGCGGGCGCACTCGCCGGAGGCCGGGGTCTTGAGGTCCATGACCTTCACCACCCGGGGGTCCACACCAGCCACGTCCATGGCGCCACTGGTCTCCAGGGACACCTCATAGGCCTGGTCACACAGCCTGGTGAGCAGGGCCTGGCAGGCCCGCTGTGCCAACGGCTCACCACCGGTGACCGTGACATGACGCACCCCGTGGCCAGCCACCGCTTCGAGCACGGCATCGATACCGACCCACTCCCCGCCGGTAAAGGCGTACGCGGTATCGCAGTATCCGCAGCGCAGCGGACAGCCCGTGAGACGTACGAATACCGTGGGCCAGCCCACGCTGCGGGATTCGCCCTGCAGGGAGAGAAAGATCTCGGTGATACGCAGACGATCGGCGTTCGCCTGAACGGGAGGAGCGGAGGGCTGGGGGGTAATCATGGCGGCAATGGACGATGCAAGTGGGAATCAGGAAGCGGGAAGTAAACACTATTCACCCCCGACTTCCAAATTACCACTACCTGCCTGGAGCTATCTGCCCTCGTCCCGCATACGCTGCAGGCGCTGCTCAGCCAGTCGCGCCACGGCACCCCCGGCATGCTCCTGGCGCACCTTCTGCAGAGACTCCCGGGCCTTGTCCCACTGGCCCAGCTCGTAATGGGCAAAGCCCATCTTGAGCAGGGCATCGGGGACCTTGTTGCTGCCGGGGTGATCCTTGAGCACCTTGTCGAACTCGGCCAGGGAGGCCTCGTAATCGCGGCTCACGTACATGGCCTCGCCCAGCCAGTACTGGGCATTGGCAGCCAGGCCACTCTGCGGATGATCTGCAAGAAAGGATCTGAAGGCGCTGATGGACTGCTCATAACGACCCTCACGCAAGAGATCAAACGCAGCACGGTAGGCCTGCTGGTCATTACCAGCATTGCCCGACGGGGCGGCCGGCGCCAGGGGCTGCGCCGGGTTATCCGGCCCTGTGACCACCGCCGTGGACGGGGCGGAGGCTGAGCCGCCCTCCTCCAACGCCTGCAGACGACGGTCCACATCCAGATACAGATCACGCTGGCGGCTGCGCAGGGTGTCGATTTCATGGGCATTGGCCTCGCTGCCTCCCCGCAGGGCACGCACGTCCTGCTCCAGGGCCTCCAGTCGCCGCATCATGTCCATGAGGGTCTGGTTGTCCATGAGACGTTCCAGACGCTCGATGCGGGCGTCCAGGTGGCGCAGATCAGGGGCGGCTGCACCACCCTGCTGGGCACTGGCCAGGGCCGGCAACAGGGCCAGCCCCAGCAGGAGGCTTGCGGTACTGTGCGTCCGCTTCACATGCCCTCCCGGTCATAGACCAGCTCCACCCGCCGGTTCTGGGCCCAGGACTCCTCGTCCCGACCATAGGCCACGGGCATCTCTTCCCCGTAGCTGACCACCTGGATCTGTTCGGCCCGGGCACCCTGGAGCATCAACATGCGCTGCACTGACTGGGCTCGACGCTCGCCCAGACCCAGATTGTACTCACGGGTGCCCCGCTCATCGGTGTGACCCTCGGCTCGCAGCCTGGCGTTGGGATTGTCGGCAAGATAGCGACCGTGGGCGATGATGACTTCCTCGTATTCGGCCTTGATATCGCTGCGGTCGAATTCGAAATAGATAATGCGGTTGGCCAGGGGGCTGTCGGGATCACTCAGGGGGTCCATACCCAGGCGCCCATCACGGTCCAGGGGCATGGTTTCGATACCGGAATCAGGCACCGGGCGCATGCTTGGGTCGGTGGCACCGGGACCAGCGGAGGGGTCTTCATCACCGGGCTTGGTGGCACGGGCACATGCCCCCAGGACCAGGGCAAGAATCAGAATCATTACGAGGCGCAGCATGGACATCATGGCAAGGCTCCTTACAGGTATCAAAACAGGGATCGGTTATGGGGCTCACACATCAATTCGTTGAAGGCATCAGTCCAGGAATGGCGACCAGGCCGGTTCTCGCACCTCACCCTCCTGTAATACCAGACTCTGACGCACCCGCCCGTCGACACTCACGGCGGCCAGCTCACCCTGCCCCCCCCGCCCGGCGGTGGCATAGATGATCATGCCACCGTTGGGTGCAAAGCTGGGCGCTTCATCCAGTCGCCCGTCGGTGAGCAGGCGGAACTGGCGGTTCTGGCGATCCAGCACGGCGATGCGAAAACGTCCGCCCTCGCCATTGACCATGGCCACCAGGCGCCCGTCCGGGGACAGGGTGGCATTGCCGTTGTAGCGACCTTCAAAGCTTATGCGACGGGCCTGCCCGCCACTGAGACTCTGTTCGTAGATCTGCGGTGCGCCACTGCGATCAGAGGTAAACAACAGGGTACGCCCATCGGCGGACCACTCGGGCTCGGTGTCAATGGAGCGGCTGTTGGTCACCCGGCGTACCGTGCGATCGCCCAGGTCCATCACGTAGATGTCCGGCTGTCCGTCCCGGGACAGGGTCATGGCCATCTGTCGGCCATCCGGAGACCAGGCCGGTGCACTGTTGATGCCAGGGTTGCTGGCGACACGTTCACGGCCGCCGCCATCCACATCCTGGATGAAGATCTGCGAAGTGCGGTTCTCGAAGGACACATAGGCAAGACGACGTCCGTCCGGAGACCAGGTGGGGGACAATATCGGCTGACGGGAACGGAAAATGGCACGGGGGTTGTGGCCATCTGCATCAGCCACCTGCAGAGCGAAGCGCTGCTCACCGCCCTCCCGGGTCACGCTCACGTAGGCCACCCGGGTGCTGAAGGCACCGCGTACGCCGAGGATCTGCTCATAGATGATGTCGCTGGCCATGTGGGCCGCACGGCGCAGCTGGGCGCGGGAGGCGGGGATGCTGTAACCGGTCACCTGGCGACCACGCACCGTATCGAACAGCTGGAACTGCACATTGAAACGATCCGTGCCCGTAGGCTGCACCCGGCCGATCACCACGTAATCCATGCCGGCCTCACGCCAGACACGGAAATCCACATCGGGACCACGCACCGGCCGCTGGGGCATGCGTGCCACCTCCATGGGCGAGAACTGGCCACTGCGATGCAGATTGGCCTGCATGATCGCGCCGACCTCCTCCGGCGCCCCCTGGCCCGGGCCTTCCCAGCCGAAGGGCACCACGGCGATGGGCAGCGCCCCTTCCACGCCCTGGGTGATGCGGATTTCCAGTGCGGCCTGGGCCCCCAGGGGCAACAGGCAGCACACCAGGAGCAACAGATTACGGATCGTTCGGGTCATGTAAGCCATGGTATCGGGTTTGTCCTGAAGCGTTAACTGGGCTCAAAGGTGAAACGGATCTCCCGGGCGAACAGCTCGGGGTCCGGGGGGCTGGGCAAAGGCTCGGCCCTTCGCACCGCCGCCTCCACAGATCGGCAAAAGGCCGCGTTGCCGCTGCAACGTTCGATGCGCACCTCCTGGATGAACCCACCCGGGGCCTGGCGCACGAAGACCACCGCGGTCTGCCCCGACTGGTGATCCGAAGGCCGCAACCAGGCGCGCTGAACGGCGGCAGTGATGGCGTTTACGTACTGCCTCTTCAAGCTATCCAGCTGTGCCTGTCGGGCCGCCTGACGCCTGGCCTCCTCTTCCCGGGCCCGCTGCGCCGCCGCCTCCTGCAGGCGCTGTTCCTCCGCCGCCAAGGCCGCCTGTCGGCGTGCCTCCTCGGCCTTGCGTTCCTCTTCCAGGCGTCGCTGACGCTCCGCCTCCGCCTGACGTCGAGCCTCTTCTTCGGCTTGACGGCGCGCCTCTTCCTGGCGACGTTGTTCCTCCTGGCGCTGGCGCTCGGCCTCGGCCTGACGCTGGGCCTCCTGCTGTCGACGCTGCTCGGCCTGGGCCGCTGCCTCTGCCTGGCGGCGACGTTCTGCCTCGGCCTGCTGCCGGGCCTGCTCCTGACGGCGGGCCTCTTCCTGGCGCTGTTGCTCGGCCTGGGCCTGGCGCCGCGCCTCTTCCTGGCGACGTCGCTCGGCCTCGGCCTGGCGCTGGCGTTCGGCCTCCACGCGCTGACGTTCCGACTCGCGCTTTTGCTCCTCGACACGATCAAAGGTCCGTGCATCCACCACCACGGCATCGATCACCTGCACGGGCTCGGAGTCGGCCACCGAGATCTCCATGGCGGCATCCTTGCTATGGGGCGTGAACTGAAAGCCCACCAGCATCAGCAGCAGGAGGGCCAGATGCACACCCGCCACGGCACTGAGTATGCGGGGATGCGCTTTAAGCGTCTGCCACATCACGTCTAACCAAAGGGCCTCACCGATCCGTCTCCGCCGGATCGGTGATCAGGCCCACCCGGGGCACACCGGCGGACTGTACCGTGACCATGGCGTCCACCACCCGTCCGTAGTCCACGCTGCGATCGCCACGTACATACACCTGGGCATTGGGGCGCTGGGCCAGCAGCGCGGTGACGATCTCGCCCAGATCCGCAGGCTCCAGGGGCTCATTCACCCGGGGGCCCTGGTTCAGACTCATCTGCCCGTCACGGGAGACGGTCACCACTACCGGCTCGCCACGCTCCGGATCCGGCTCCATGGTCTCGGCCTGGGCCTGGGGCAGGTCCACCTCGACCCCCTGCTGCAACAGCGGCGCGGTCACCATGAAGATGATCAACAACACCAGCATCACGTCGATGAAGGGCACCACGTT
>SR_TP_S13solDRAFT_1000817_pt1 | contig 11077 bp, 8 predicted proteins | sample SodReaTP_S13sol_FD_11159 | JGI IMG/M metagenome (IMG submission 11159) | reverse complement strand
TGTAGTTCTTGTGGATGTTCTCGCCATCGTAGTTCAGGTTGCGGCTGTCCTTGTAGCGGATGCTGTAGCCGCTGCGGCTATAGGGAATCTCCACCACAGCCAGGTGATCACGCAGGGCCAGACGGCCCTCGATCATGCCCGGGGACTGTTCACGCATGACCCAGCCCAGATTCACGCCGGCACGGGTGATGGCCTGCTTCATTTCATCCAGGGTGGGCTGCCCGCCACTCAGGGTACTGACCGGGGCATCGGACACATTGTGCACCGGCGAAACCCGGCAACCGGCCATGACCAACAGGCCGGCGATGACCAGTACCAATATCAGTTTCTTTGTCATTATGGTTTTCTCCCCTTATCTATCGATTCCCTTCATCGTGAAGGCACGAGGCATAGTAGCCCAGGGAACGATGTATTTGAATGCGACCGGGACTAAGGGGACTGGCAGTGATCACACCAGTAGGTGCCTCGCTGATACCGGCCCAGGCGTGCGTAACGCACCGGTGCGTCGCATTGCAGACAGGGTGCGTCCCGGCGCCCATAGACCCAAAGGTGCCCCCGCTGATCATCTTCAAATCGCGTGGTGCGTGGTCCATAACCCAGGTTACGTGAAAGCAGATCCCTCGCCAGGGTGAACAGCTCCATGAGCGCCTCATCGTCCAGCGCATCCAGCCGGGTCATGGGTGCCAGTGCGCGCAGGAACAGCAGCTCGGATTTGTAGACATTCCCGATGCCTGAAGCCACACGCTGATCCAGCAGCACGTCCACCAGGGGTGTTTCGGCGGGCAGGATCTCCCGGGCGCGGACGGGCAGCGACGAGACATCCACCGAGTCCGCGAGCAGGTCCGGCCCCAGGGATGCGTACAGGTCATGGGCCTGCACGCCAGCAGCAGGCATCACCCTCGCTTGCCGGGCATTGAAACAGATGAACACCGCCTCATCGGTCTCCAGCACCACCGACGCCTGGCGCCGGGGCTTGCGCCATGGCTCGCCCGGCGCGTACTGGTGCCAGCCACCCCACAGGCCCAGGTGGGTCAGAAGCACCTGCTCCCGACCCTGGTCGTCGGTGAAATGCATGAGCAGGTTCTTGCCGACGGCCAGAACGCGTTCCACTTGTCCGCAGGACAGTGGCCGGTCCCCCGGTACGCCCCGCAGGTGAGTGAGCCGGAAATGCCGTCCCTGCAAACGAGGCGCAAGGGCCGTGGCCAGTTTATGGAGGGTATCGCCTTCGGGCATGGCATCAGTGTGCCCGGCCCCTGGAGAACTGCAAGCACTCAGTCGCCGGGGTAATTCTCGGCATCGGACGGGGAATCCGCCTCGTCATCCACCTCGGGCGCTGGCGTCGCCAGGCGGCGAAGCTCCTCGGCGGCCTTTTGCAGATGCTCAAGAAACCGGCTCACATCCCCTTCACCGATATGCCCCAGCAAGCGGGAGATCATGTCCTGCTCGCGCTCCTGCAGATCCCGGGCCAAGCTCACCAGGCCGGGACGCTCGTCGCTGCGTCGGGCGGCCTCCACCTGGGGGTCATCGTGGGGCAGGCGCAGGCTCAGGTCGATCAGGCTTTTCATGCGCGCCGCGCCCGCCTCTTCAGCCGCCTGGGAAAGCTCCGCACCCAACACCTGGGTGTCGTGGATCTCGCCCATGATCTGCTGCAGACCCTTGAGCTCACTGGCCAGGGCCTTGCCCGCTTCCAATTCGGGGGCCAGGGGTTCCAGCAGATAGCGCAGGCGCTTGGCCGTGATACGCGCCTGATGAATCTCGTCCTCGTCCGCCTGGCCATGGACCTGGTCCAGGTGGGCGCGCAACTCATCGCCGGCATCCAGCAGCAGGTCCGCCGTGATCTCGCCCATGGGCGGAGAACTGTCGTCATAGGCCAACCCGAGTCGCGTGGTCAGACGCTCATGCAGACGCTCGAAGCGGACAGGCAGGTGTTCGCGCAGATCCTCATACTCCTCCGCCAACCGAGCTTCGAGACGACGGATGATCCACACATACCCGGCCCGTTCATGGGAGCGTGCCTGTCCCCGCTGCTGGTTGAGCCATTCCAACTGCACCTCTGTATCCCGGGCAAGTCCTGTCGTCGAGGCCATATCCTTGATGCGGCGGCGCAATTTCTTGGGCAGACAATCACAAATGAAAGGCTTGTAGGCGCGGGTCAGGCTGCGCAGACGACGCAGGGACACGCGAAAGTCATGCAGCGCCTCGGTGTCGGTCGGATCCATGAGGCGCCGGCAGGCAGCCGCGGCATCCTCGAGGTGGCCGCTGGCCAGTTGGCGGACCGCGCGGGTCGCAGGCTGGGTGGTCAGGGGGGAAGTCATAGGGCTTTCCGGAAGAAGGTCATCATCACGTGACATTAACGTCATGGCCAGGACCTGGCAACCAACAAAATGATGACAACGTGCAGCGATTTGTCACAAAAACGTCATGATCCCATGGTATCCACTCAAGTCATGAACTTCCCGCTCCAGACCGAGGAGGCCGGACGTCTTCTCGACGCCCTGGTGCAGCTGCGTGCCCGGATCACGAAGCATGCCGCCGCGCGCCTGTCCCGCTTCGCCCGGGACTTTCCCGAGGGGCCGCCGCCCAGCGCCGTGAACCTGGCCCATTACCTGGCCCTGCGCACCGTGGACCTGCGCCCCCTGCAAACTGGCCTTGCTCGGCTGGGCCTGTCCTCCCTGGGACGCAGCGAGTCCCATGTGATGACAGCCCTGGACCAGGTGATCCGTGTGCTGGAAGCGCTCACGGAACGGTCTGACGAGGACACCGAGCGACCGGAGTCCGACTTCGAGGCCGGGTCTAAGGTCCTGGCCGAACACGCAGGAATCCTGTTCGGCCCGCCGCCGACGGGGCGAGATGTGCGCATCATGGTGACCCTGCCCACGGAGGCCGCACGCGAGCCCGACCTGGTGCAGCGGCTCGTGTCAACGGGGATGGATTGCGCGCGCATCAACTGTGCCCATGATGATCCCGAGGCCTGGAGCCGTATGATCCGTCACGTGCGCGCGGCATCCCAGGCCTGCGACCGCCCCTGCCGCATCCAGATGGATCTGGCCGGCCACAAGCTGCGCACCGGGCCGGTGGCGTCGGCACCACCAGTACTGCACCTGCGCCCGGCCCGGGATGCCCTGGGCCGGACCCTTGCCCCGGCCACCCTGGTACTGTTGGCCGATACCAGCGGCACAGGGAGTGACCCCACCGTGCCCCGGCTCTCCCTGCCCACCAGCCTGCTGGCCCAGCTGCAGCCCGGCGACCGCCTGCGTTTTCGGGATACCCGCGGCAAGCGACGCAGCCTGCAGGTGGCGCAAACCACGCCCGACGGCCTGCTGGCCTACTGCGAGGCGGGCTGCTACCTGAGCCCCGACACCCGCCTGAGTGCCGAGCGCATGGCGCAGGATGGCCTCTGGCACGCACTGGCCCGTGACATCCGCCCCAGCGGTTTCCTGCTTCGCCCGGTGGAGATCCGCCTGCATCGCGGTGATCGTCTCATCCTGACCCGGGAGGCGATCCCCGGGGAACCGGCGCACCTGGATGCCCTGGGTCATGTGATCGCACCGGCCCATATCAGCTGCACCACGCCCCAGGCCCTGGACCGCCTCACCCCCGGCAATAGCGTCTGGATCGACGACGGCAAGCTGGGTGGCGTGGTGGAGGTGGTCAATACCGACGGCGTGCACCTAAGCATCACCCACTGCCGGCCTCAGGGTGTGCGCCTGCAGGCGGACAGGGGGCTCAACTTTCCCGGCACCGACCTCGGGCTGCCACCACTCACCGCCAAGGACCTGGAGGACCTGGATTTCGTCGCGACCCACGCCGACCTGGTGGGCTATTCCTTCGTCGAGACCCGGGAAGACATGCTTGCGCTGATCCAGGCCCTGTCCGACCGGGGCGCCACACATCTAGGTATCGTGGCCAAGATCGAGACCCAGCGGGCGCTGGCCCACCTGCCCGACATCATCCTGAGCACCATCGGCCACCACCCCCTGGGCATCATGATCGCCCGGGGCGACCTGGCCGTGGAGATCGGCGGCGAGCGCATGGCAGAAATTCAGGAAGAAATCCTGTGGCTGTGCGAGGCGGCCCATGTGCCGGTGATCTGGGCCACCCAGGTGCTGGAAACTCTGGCCAAGAAGGGCGTTGTAACGCGCCCGGAGATGACCGATGCCGCCATGTCGGGCCGTGCCGATTGCGTGATGCTCAACAAGGGACCCTACATAGTGGATGCCGTGCACACCCTGGACAGTATTCTGCGCCGCATGCAGGAACACCAGCGCAAGAAGACTTCGCGGCTACGCGCCCTGCACCTGGCCGGGATCGATCAGAACCAGGAATGATTCAATTCGCCGCAGTACCCTCTGCGCCTTCGCGTCTCAGCGGCAAAGGCCTCACGACGCAGCCGATCGGGCCGAGACGGTCAGGGGCCGGCCCCCGATACATCATATCGGTCTGATCGGCTCTCCGTGAGTTCCTCGGCAAAAAACGCTCCCACTGAAGGGTACGCGAGGTGCCGGTCCTCACATCCCTTCCACGCCTAACATACGGAGTACCACGCCAGGCCACCCGAGCAGGAAGATTCCCACGCCCATCTGCACCGCAGCGACCGCCAGCACAGCCCCCAGTGGCAACTGGGCCGTGTCCTCGCGGCTGCTACTCCGTCCTGTGAGGTGCGTCACCGCCTGTATCGCCGCATACAGGATCATCAGTCCGCCCGCCACACGTACCCCGGGCACAAACCCTATCATCCCCCCCACAAGGATCACGACAAGGACCCCCACCAGGCGAATGAAAGGCCAGGGGACCCGCTTTTGTCCTTCAACACCAGACGTCATCAGTTACTCCGGTTTTCATAAAAAATTAAATGTGGACACATCTATCCTTGCCGGTTCTTTGAAAATCTGTCTCTCGCGCCACTCCAGAGACTCGTCTCCCATCATGTCCAGTACTGCACCATATCCGGGAACAGTCAGTGAACTCGCCCTACACTTTGCGCCTTCGCGTCTGTGCGGCAAAGGCCTTGCGACGCGAGGCCAACTGGTCCGCACGACGGATCGGCTCCGGCAAGCGGTAGCGGGGCGCCGCCTGGAGCACCAGCTCGATGGCGGATTCAAGTGACACCCGGTGGCCAATGGAGACATACACCGGTTTCACCCCTGCACGCGTAGTCAGCACCGCCCCGATCACTTCATCGCCGTCACGTAGTGCGCTCCACGCACCGCGTACCGAAGGCACGTCCTCGTGTACCCCGGTCAGCCGACTCTTACCCACGCCGATGGCGGGCAGGTCCGTGAGCACGCCCAGGTGTGCAGCGATACCCAGTCGGCGGGGGTGGGCGATCCCCTGTCCGTCGCACAACAGCAGATCGGGAAGCACAGACAACTGCTGAAGCGCCTCCAATACTGCCGGCAGTTCACGAAACGAGAGCAGACCCGGCACATAGGGGAAGCCGGTCGGCAGACGTGTCAGCGCATCCTCCAGCGGTTCAAGGGATGGCCAGGAGAGCACCGACACCACGGCCCGGGTGATGCGTCCGGAATCCTCGAAGCCCACGTCCACGCCCGCCACGCGCCGCAGCGGACCCAGCCTGTCCTGGCGCTCCACCAGAGGTGCCAGTTGACCTTGCAGCACCCGGGCATCTGCCGGCGACAGATCCCAGGGGTGGACATGATGAAGCCTCAAGGGCATGGCCTCAGGGACTGCCCGCGCCGAGAACCCCCAGGAGAACACCCGGCCAGACCAGCAGGAACAGACCGAGCGCCGTCTGCGCCCCGATGAACAACACCGCCGACAGCGATGACATCTGCCCGGAGACCTCGCAACTGGAGGTGTTCCCGACATAACGCCTCAGCAACTGGATCATGGCAAACAGGATCAGCAGCCCGCCCGCCGTACGAATACCCGGCTCAAGCCCCGCGAGTCCCGTCACCAGCACCACCGCAATAATCGCCGCCAGCCGCAGCAGCGGCCAGGGGATACGATCCAGATAATGATTCATGAATGGGACCCCCCCCAACGCGACTCACTGCCAAATTCAAAACCACCCTCACCCCGGCCCTCTCCCTGAGGGAGAGGGAGAAAACCTTCATCCTTCATCCTTCATCCTTCTCACTACCCAACCCTGCCGTATTCCTCCGCGCCACTCAACCAGCGGGCGATGAGCGGGTCGACGTTCTCAGCATGCTCATCCATCAGACGCCGGGCGGTGTCCTTGACCTCGTCGAGCAGGTCCTGGTCACGGAGAATGTCGGCGATGCGAAACTGCATGTCGCCGGTCTGGCGCGTGCCCAGCACCTCACCGGGGCCGCGCAACTCCAGGTCGATGCGGGCGATCTCGAAACCGTCGGTGCTGGCGCGCAGGGCATCAAGGCGTTTTCGTGCGGTCTCCGACAGGGGCGGACGATAGAGCAGCACGCAGGAGCTCTCCGCTTTGCCACGGCCAACCCGCCCACGCAGCTGATGCAGCTGGGCCAGGCCAAGACGCTCGGCATTCTCGATGATCATCATAGACGCATTGGGTACGTCGACACCCACCTCGATGACCGTTGTGGCTACCAGGAGCTGGATCTCTCCCGCCTTGAACCGGGCCATAACCGATTCCTTTTCCTTGGACTTCATGCGTCCGTGCACCAGACCCACCGTCACATGGGACAAGGCCTCGGTGAGCTGGGCATAGGTGTCTTCGGCGGCCTGCGCCTGCAGGGCTTCGGACTCCTCGATCAGGGTACACACCCAGTAGGCCTGGCGGCCCTCGGCCACGGCCACACTGATGCGCTCCACCACCTCGGCACGCCGGCTGTCGCTCACCGCCACGGTCTTGATGGGTGTGCGCCCGGGAGGCAGTTCATCGATCACGGAATAATCCAGATCCGCATAGGCCGTCATGGCCAGGGTCCGGGGGATGGGGGTCGCAGTCATGATGAGCTGGTGGGGCAGGCGGCCGTCCCGATTGCCCTTCTCGCGCAGGGCCATGCGCTGGTGCACACCAAAACGATGCTGTTCGTCGATGACCACTAGGGCCAGGTCGTCGAAGGCCACGTCCTCCTGGAACAGGGCGTGGGTGCCCACGGCCACACGGGCACCCCCGCCGGCCACACGGGCCAGGGCCTCCCGCCGCGCCTTGGCGCTGAGCTTACCGGACAACCAGGCCACCTCGATGCCCAGCGGCCCGAGCTGATCGCTGAAGTTCCGATAATGCTGCTCGGCAAGGATTTCTGTGGGCGCCATGACCGCCGCCTGGAAACCTGCCTCCACGGCATGCAGGCAGGCGGCCACGGCCACCAGGGTCTTGCCGGCGCCCACATCCCCCTGCACCAGGCGCAGCATGGGATGGGGGCGTGCCATATCTGCATTCAGTTCATCAATCACCCGCTGCTGGGCGCCGGTCAGGGTGAAGGGCAGGTTATTCACCAGCGCCTTGAACAGCCTCCCCTGGGCCATGATGGAGGGCGCGGGTTCATCGGTGGTGCGCGCCCGCAGCCGTGCAAGGCTCAGGTGGTGGGCCACCAGTTCCTCGAAGGCAAGACGTCGTTGTGCGGGGTGGCGACCATCCATGAGTGAGGCCACGGGGATGTCGGGTGGCGGACGATGCACGGTACGCAGCGCCGTCTCCAGGTCAGGCAGCCCGGCCCCGGCCAGCACCCCGGGCGGCAACCAGTCGGGCAGTGTATCCAGGCGCGCCAGGGCATCATCGGTGAGCCGGCGCAGGCTCAGCTGGTGCAGCCCTTCGGTGGTGGGGTAGATGGGAGTCAGGGTCTCGTCCACCGACGATTCATCCAGCAGCGCCCGGTACTCCGGATGCACCATCTCCAGGCTCGCCTGGCCGCGACGCGCCTCGCCAAAGCAGCGCAGGCGCAGACCCCGGGCAAGGCCCTGTTGCTGGGCGGCGGAGAAGTGAAAGAAGCGCAGGGTGATGGCGCCAGTGCCGTCACTGATACGCACCAGCAACATGCGCCTTCCCCGGAAAGCCACTTCGGCGTGTTCCACCACGCCTTCCACCACGCCCTCGTCACCAGGACGCAGGCTGCCCATGGGCATGACCCGGGTACGGTCCTGGTAACGCAGGGGCAGGTGAAAGAGCAGATCCGTCACCGTACGGATGCCGATCTTCGCCAGCTTCTCGGCCAGCTTCGGGCCGACGCCCTTGAGTACGGTAACGGGTTCGGTCATTGCTTCGGTGTCCTTACCGGGAAAGCCAATGGACAGGATAAGGACAAGAGCGCTTTTGACAGGATGAACATGATTTACAGGATTTTTTCTTGATGGCCTTTGATCCTGTGAATCATGTCAATCCAGTCCATTCCTAAAATTCTGTTTGTTCAACCCAGTACAGTCCTGTTCATCTGTCCATTGCCTTTAAAGCTCAAGAACCGCGTCCATTTCCACCTTGGCGCCCTTGGGCAGGCTAGCCACGCCGATGGCGGCACGGGCGGGATAGGGCTCGTTGAAATACTCGGCCATGATCTGGTTGACCAGGGCGAAGTGGGAGAGGTCCGTCAGGAAGATGTTGAGCTTGGCCACGTCTGCCAGGCTACCACCGGCCGCTTCGGCCACGGCACTGAGATTGTCGAACACCCGGCGAATACTCGCCTCCATGGAGTCATCCACCAGTTCCATGGTGGCGGGGTCCAGGGGGATCTGGCCGGAGATGTACACGGTGTTGCCCGCCTTCACGGCCTGGGAGTAAGTCCCGATGGCCTGGGGGGCCTTGTCGGTGCGGATGATCTCACGGGGCATTCTTGGCTCCTTGGTTTTTGAAATGCGAATGGACAGGATGAACAGGGTCGAGAGAAAAAACTTACCCAGTGTAGCTCGGGCTAAAGCCAGACCTACACCTCACGCCTTACCCCCTACCCCCTCACGCTCACAATCACCCCCGCGCACGCTGGATCTTCATCACTTCCGGCAGGCGGCGGATGCGGCGCATCATGCCGGCCAGGTGACGGCGGTCCTGGGTGGACAGGGTGAAGGTGATGGTGGTGGTGGCGCCATCGCGCTCGTCGAACGAAACATTTTCGATGTTTGAACCCATGTCGGAGATCACCGTGGCGAGGCTTGCCAGCACGCCGCGCTGATTGGCGGTCTGCACCCGGATGGCGGCGGGATATTCCATCCCCTGCTCCGGTGACCACTCCACCTGGATCCACTTGTCCGGCTTGTCCCTGAATTCGGCGACGTTGCGACAGCCTTCCCGGTGGATCACCAGGCCGCGGCCTGCACTCATCACGCCGACGATGGGATCGCCGGGGATCGGATAACAGCAGCGGGCGAAGGACAGCACCATGCCCTCGGTGCCCTTGACCGCCAGCGGACGACCGGGCACCGACTGCTCGATGCCCTCTTCTTCCGTACCGCCCAGACGGCGGGCCACCAGGGCGGCCATGCGATTGCCCAGGCCCACGTCCACCAGCAGGGCGTCGAGACTCTCCAACTCAATTTCCTGCAGCAGTACGCCCAGGCGTTCCGGACTGATCTGATCCAGGGACATCCCATAGGAGGTAAGCGATTTTTCCAGCAGGCGACGACCCAGGCTCGCGGCCTCGTCGTGCTGCAGATTCTTGAGGTAGTGTCGGATACTGGTGCGCGCCTTGCCGGTAACCACAAAGGACAGCCAGGCGGGATTCGGGCGTGCGCCGGGTGCGGTGATCACCTCCACGGTCTGACCGCTGAACAGGTGCGTGGACAGTGGCGCCAGGCGCCGGTCGATCTTCACGGCCACACAGGTGTTACCCACATCGGAATGCACTGCGTAGGCAAAGTCCACCGCCGTTGACCCCTTGGGCAACTCCATGATCTCGCCTTTGGGGGTGAAGATGTACACCTCCTCCGGGAACAGATCCACCTTGACGTTTTCCAGGAACTCTATGGAATTCCCCGCGCTTTGCTGGATCTCCAACACGCCCTTGAGCCACTCGCGAGCCCGGGCCTGTGCGCTGGCGGAATGACGGTCGCCGGTCTTGTAGAGCCAGTGCGCGGCGATGCCGCTTTCGGCTACCCGATCCATCTCCTCGGTACGGATCTGGATCTCGATGGGAATGCCGTGGGGGCCGAACAGGACAGTATGCAGGGACTGGTAGCCATTGGCCTTGGGGATGGCGATGTAATCCTTGAATCGTCCGGGAACCGGCTTGTAGAGATTGTGCGCCACACCCAGGGCCCGGTAGCAGGTATCCACGTCGGCGACGATCATGCGCACCGCGAACACATCAGACACCTCCGCAAAGCCAAGGCGCTTTTGCTTCATCTTGCGATAGATGCTGTAGAGATTTTTCTCCCGACCCAGGATTCGCGACTCGATGCCGGCCTCTTCCATGCGACCGCAAATGGCCGTCTCGATCTTCTGCATCACCTCCTTGCGATTGCCCCGGGCCCGGCTCACTGCGGCCTGCAGGACCTTGCACCGATTCGGGTACATGGCCGCAAAACCCAGCTGCTCCAGTTCGCGACGAATGGCGTTCATGCCCAGGCGCTGGGCAATGGGGGCATAGATCTCGAGGGTTTCCCGTGCGATACGACGGCGCTTGTCCGGGCGCATCACGCCCAGAGTGCGCATGTTGTGCAGCCGGTCAGCCAGCTTCACCAGGATCACTCGCAGATCCTTGGTAATGGCCAGCATCATCTTGCGGAAGTTCTCCGCCTGAGCCTCGGCCTTGGAGCGGAATTTCAGATGGGTAAGCTTGGAGACCCCGTCCACCAGCTCGGCCACATCCTCGCCGAACTCGGCGATGATGCGTTCCTTGCTGATGTGGGTGTCCTCCATGACGTCATGAAGGATGGCGGCCATGATGGACTTATGGTCCATCCGCATCTCAGCCATGGTCTTCGCCACGGCCAGGGGATGGTAGATATAGGGTTCGCCGGAGAGGCGGGTCTGGCCGTCGTGGGCCTCGGCGCCGAACAGGTAGGCCTTGTAGACCTCACTGACCTGTTCGGGCTCCAGGTAAGTGTCCAGATAGGCGCACAGGTCACTCGCCAGGAATCGCGTATTCTCCTTGGTCGCGATGCCGGTGGTGGGTACGGATGAGGCGGTTTCCACCATGGGTGACGGTGCGCGGCATGGCTCAGAGCTCCGCGCGCACCTCGTCCTCGC
>SR_TP_S13solDRAFT_1000816_pt1 | contig 11087 bp, 13 predicted proteins | sample SodReaTP_S13sol_FD_11159 | JGI IMG/M metagenome (IMG submission 11159) | reverse complement strand
TACGAAAACCACTGTCAGCAATGCCATGCCGGCTGGGTGCACACCCGGGAGGGTCGCAAGGTCACCCGGCTCGATGACCTGCACGCCCGCGTGGGGGCCTGGAGCGTGCATGCCGGGTTGCACTGGACCAGCGAGGAGATCGACGCAGTCACTCGGTATGTGAACCGGCGTTTCTACCAGCTTACGGAATAAGACCCACCGGGCCGCTCGGACAGGATCACCCGTGCGGCATTGGCAGCAGGATGCAGTCTTCGACGCCAGCGACCCGATTCACGGACCGCACCTTTGAGCGGGGCCCGGGCGTCCGGGAGGTGTGTGTGAAAAAACGAGAGGGTGCACGCAGGCCTGTCGACATTCACGCCATGATCGAACCGCTCACCGACCGGTTCTCCGATCCTGTGCAAGGCCGGATCAGGGATATCAGCCTGAGCGGTGTGTACGTGGAGATGCCGACCGAGGCCGTGGCGAAGTACACCAGGCTGCGGCTCAGCGTCGGTACCGGGGAGGGCAACACCGGCCCGACACGCAACTGGCAATGCTACGTAGTCCGAACCACGGATGACGGCGTCGGCTGCATGTTCGATGATTCCGATCCCGGCAACATCGACGGCCTGCTGGAGATCCTGCGCGACCTGTCCGTGCGCAGGTCCCGGGGCCCTGGCTAAGCGCGCAATGGCACGGGGCACGCTCTGACCCTGACCTCATGGCCATCGATACAGACCCCAATAATGGAAAGCGACACGCCCTGTGCATGCAGGCAGCGCCTGCTGAACCGTGCTTCGATGTCATGTCATCCCTGGCAGACAGATTGGCACTGGCAGGTAATTCCTGACACCATCCGCGTAGCATGCACGTCAACCGGATGATCCCGCCGTCGCGGCTCCGGGGAAGACTGCGGATGACTGATTCCCAAAGATCACCTGAAACGCTTACAGGAGCGTATTCCCGCCATGTCCAAGCCATCTGGGCAATCCGAGATGCAGCTTTCTGAACTGCGGGCAGACGTGCTCGATACGCCCGGTGGCGATTCGGTGCGGCTACGCTTCGAGGGGCCGTTCGAGGGGCAGCCGGTGCGCTGGGATGCGTGCGTCATGGCCCTGGGCCGCAGTGCGACCGGCGGAAATTTCATCGAAGTGGGAGAAGAAGGTCAGGATGGAATCCGCTTGCGAGTCGGTCTCGCTGTGGATTGCATCGACGAACCCAGCCTGCGCAACGCCATCATCATGATCCGGCAGTACAAGCGCCTGCGGCGCGGGCGCCACGAGTGGTGATCTCATGGCTGGCGTGGTACAGACGCTGGCAATTGCTCAACGCCACGGATGAATCAGGCATCAAGGCAGACTTGTAGCAACACGGACATACTCCATGCGTCGTTTTCTGTTCATCATCGCGCTGTTACCCGTCGCCTATTACCTGCTGTGCGTCGTGGCGCTGGCTTACCTGCGCTACCTGCCGCCACCCGTCACAGGCGTGCAGACTCAACGGGTCATCGAGCAGGTATGGAGTGGCGAACCTGTCATCCGCGACTATCGCTGGCGCCCCGCTTCCCAGATCTCCCCACACCTGCCCCGGGCCGTGGTGGCGGCCGAGGACGCCCGCTTCTTCCTGCACCGGGGTTTCGACTGGGAGGAGTTGCACAAGGCCCGGGAAACGGCCAGGGACGAAGGACAGTCCATGCGCGGCGCCTCCACCCTCACCCAGCAGCTGATCAAGAACCTGTTCTTCACCACCCACCGAAATCCGGTGCGCAAGGTCTACGAGTGGGCGCTGACCCCGGTTGCTGAGTTCATCCTGGGCAAGGACAGGATCCTGGAGCTGTACGTCAACGTGGTGGAATTCGGACCCGGCATCTACGGTGCTGAGGCGGCCGCGCGCCACCACTACGGCATCACCGCAGCCGACCTGTCCCGCCAGCAGGCCATGGGCCTCGCCGCGGTCCTCCCCGCGCCGCTGACGCGCAGGCCCCAGGCCATGGGCTGGTATACGGAGATCATCGAGGAGCGCATGCAGCAGCTGGGGTGGTAGATGAAAAGTCGGTGCTGTGATGCGGCGCCCGATGCATTCACTTTACTTCGATTGCATAGGCATCAACGGGGCCCTCGAAGGCGATGAACAGCACGCAGGCCTCGGGACTTTCACAGACCGCGGTATGCGTTCGTTCTGCCGGGCCATATGCGTAGGTGCCTGGCTTGAGTGACACGGTCTCCTGCCCCTCGTACTGTACCTGGAGTTGCCCTGAGACCAGTACCATGCGTTCCGCCGAGGTGTGCCGGTGATGTGGGACGAGGAAGCCGCCACCGGGTACTTTGAAGAAAATGTCCGCGTTCTGCTTTGCTGGATCACCATGCAGTACCGCGATCTCGCAGCCAGCGGGGATGAAGGATGGGCACGGTCCCCATTGCAGATCGGCATCACTGAAGGTACGTGCCAAGGCCTGTTCGGGAACGCCTGTCTCCGCAGCCAAGGGCATGGCGAACAGGAGCAGCAGGAAAAGCACTCGAGCCTGGCGCGTGTGGCCAGTGGGTTTCATGGTGGACATGGGGGAATCCTCTTCAAGAGAGCAGGGTGTCGGATCGTGAAACACATCCGCATTACATGAAGATAGTGGAGTTTTGGCGCAGCGGTGGCATTGGCGAGAAATACTTCTATCCAACAGCACATCGATCAAGGGTAAGGAGGCATTTATCCGGCATTCCACCGTGCCACTTTCAGGCTACTGACCGCCATCATGCGCCATGACATGCCCGCTGATGCGACCACCATCTGATCCACGCCCTGTCTTGGTGCGGCCGACCCTGTTCGGGATGGCCCTGAGCGCGGTGCTGTCCTGATCCCATGGCAGTGGCTTGAATGTTGCAAGCCACAAGTATCCTGCCTCCCCCCACAACGGCCGCAAGGCCCGACGAACCCATGACCAACTCACTTGGATTGCCCCGCCACGGGGACAAACAGAACTCCCCCTTCTTTGAGGAATACCTGGTGCGCCTGCTGGAGGAGCGCGACCGGGTGGGCCTGAGCGATCTCATCCGCGAGATCGACGCCCTGATGATCACCGTGGAGCCCGGTCACTCGATCCAGTACGTGGCCGAGCTGGCCCTCATGACGCCCTACCACTACCTGGTCACCCTGGAAAGTGAGTCCCACTGGACACACATCCTGCGCATCGACATGGCGTCGCCGGACATCCTGGTGAGGGAGGTGAAGGACCCGTCCATCCAGGGCATCTTCCGGAGCCTCAACGAGGTCTACCCCATCGGCCGGCACAAGCCCCACAGCCGCTACATGGGCGAGATCCTCCGGGTGGAAGACCTGCACGGCGCGGTGAGCCTGCAACGGGACCGGGAGTTCCGCTTCTTCACCCAGGACGAGGTGCGGAAACTGGAACTGCCGGGCAACGTGGCGGTGAGTAAGCCCTCTCCCTATACCCACAACATGGTGGGGTACATGGAGCGACGGCCTGACGAGATCCGTGTGTATGCCCTGGGGATGAGCAGCATTCGCAGTGACGTCAACGAGGCCTACCTGGCCGCCAAGGCGTTGCAGGAAAAGCTGCGCATCGACGACCTGCTGCAGCCCATCGATCACCTGGCCACCCGGGTCTACGCCCAGAACCGGGAAGTGGCGATCCTCGAATACCTCTCCTGGTCCAGCTACTACTACTGGGGCTCCTATGACATCAAGGACCAGAACTCATCCACCAATGTCACCAAGAGCGTTCACTATTCCGAGGAGCGGCGCAGCCCGGCCAAGGTCTTCACCGCCAACAACACCCCGTACTTCGTCAATCACCTGGAGAAACTGCCCTCACCCACCGAGACCTTCGTGCGCAATTACGGACCGCGCCTGCACCACATCGCCGTGGGGGTCAACGACGGTGAACGGGACGGTGTTGAGAACATCGAGTTCGTAGTCGAGGCCATCCGGCGCCAGGGGAAGGATTTCCTCCTGGATGTGATCGGCTCCAAGGAGGAAGGCCTGAAGCAGATCTTCTCCAGCGCCTCGGAGCACTCCTCGCTGATCGTGGAATACGTGCAGCGTTTCGGGGATTTCGACGGGTTCTTTGCCAGAGACAACGTGGCGGAGTTGACACGGGCCGCAGGCGCAGAGGAGACGCTGCGTTTACTCGATGCAGAGGCCGGTGCGAAGGGGTCGTGAGCGGATGGTCGTATGGGGGAAAAGACTAATACCCCCAAACACCTTCGAGCATGGTCTCCAGGCCCAGGTAGGTATCGTTGGCGGCCTCCTCGAGGTTGGGCACGTTCAGAGCCTCCAGCATGGCTCGACCGGTCGGTGAGTTTTGGGCATTCAGCAGCGCCTGACGGATGCGCTCGCGCTGGTCTGGGCTGACTCTGCTGCTCACCGAGATCCCGGGCGCCGGTAGCTGCTCGGTGGTGTACACCGGGACAAGATCTGGGAAATTCGCCATCAGGCTCGTAGGCAGCATGGCCCCGACTGTGCGCTTGTCCACGGCCGACTGCGCGGCTTCGACATGGGTATCCACCGGGACGATGTGTGGCTGACGTACCGAGTCCGGGAATAGATTGATGAGACCCAGGGCACCGAGGGCCGGGGAAGGCTGCGACGCGACCCGCCGCCCGATCAGTTCTGACGGATCCAGGATGCCGAAGTCCACGTGGGACGCCAGGGTGAAGCTCAGGACATCTGGCAGTTTGGCCACCACGGTGTAATCCATCCTGGCGGCACGGTAGGCGGTGAACGGCGGTGCGTCGATCACGATGTCGTAAGCCTCGCGACGCATCAACTGCCAGTGGGCCAGGATGTTGACGCTCGTCTCCAGCCGGATATCCCTGCCCGTGGCCTGAGCCAGGTAAGCGATCAAGGGCTGATAGGTCTGGGCCGCCTGTTGCTGAGACAGGCCCAATGCCACCGCCAGGGTCAACTCATCAGATTTGACGGCGCTCCCGGCCAGCAGGAAGAACAACAACATGCTGCGCAAAGAGGTCGCTATGAGCCTGCTGGGCATGATCAAGGATACCTCTCGTCTGTGACCGACTCGATTGTATCTCAACCCGGCAATGTGATAAGCGACCCATGAGAATCGTTTGTCGCCGAATCCATACCAGTGGTCGTCGGGAAAAATGACGGAGGGATAGAAAGGGAAAAGGTGACGGAGGGTTAAAAGCCTTGACCCTCCGTCACCTCTGACTTGAGCCGCGTCTGCGGTGAACTGCTCAGAACAGCGCCGCTTCCACCTGCAGGTAAATGTGAGAGACGGACTCACCGAGGATGTCGTCCATGCCGGGATAGATGGCCTCGAAGTCCGCCATCTGCTCGCGGGCCTGTGCGGCGATCTCATGGTCCATCATGCCGGCGTTATAGCCCTCTTCCACGATATCCCACAGGGTCTGGAAGTAGTTGCGCATGTTCTGCACCGCCTCGAAGCCACCGACCGGGCCGTGACCGGGCAGTACCACTTCAGGCTCCAGGGCAAGCATCTCATCGAGCATGGCGATCCAGCCCTGCACGTTGGAATCGAAGGTGGCCGGGCCGCGTTCGGTGTAGACCACGTCGGCGGCCAGCAGCACACGCTGAGCGGGCAGCCACAGGGCGATATCGCCGGGGGCATGGGCACGCTCGCTGCGCAGGATATAGGCCTCGGTGTCGGCGAACTGGTAGCTGCCGGATTCGGTCACCGCATCACGCGCCGGCACCAGGTCGAAGCTGCCGATGGCCCCGTTGGTCATGCTGTAGAAACGGCTCAGCCATTCGTCACCCTGCTCCTTCATCAGTGCGATGGTGATGTCGGAGGCGATGATCTGCTCGGGTTCGTCGGCCATGAAGGCGCTGTTGCCCAGCCAGTGATCGCCATGCACGTGGCTGTTGATGATCCAGCGCACCGGCTGATCGGTGACGGTGCGGATTAGATCACGCAGGGCCGCGCCGATGGCTTCGGAAGAGCCGGTATCGAACATCAACACCCCGTCGCCGGTGACGACAAAGGCGGTGTTGGAATTCCAGCCCAGGTTGTCCGCGCTGGGAAAGCCGCGGGCGGGAGAAACGATGGCATAGACCCCCTCGGCCAGCTGCTCGACCTTCATGCCGAAGGGGTTGTCGGTCACCTCTGCCGTCTCCGCGGCGGCCTGCTGCTGAACGGGCGGCTGGCTCTCGCCGGAACAGGCGCTCAGCCACAGGGCGATGCTGACCAAAAGCAGAGTAAAAATAAGGTTTTTCATGACTTCTCCAGTGCAGTTTCTTAACTTGGGTGGATCGTTCAATGAATCTTGGGAAGTTGATGTGGATTCCTTTCCCTTTGTCCAGGATCTTTCGTGCGCGTTCGGCGCAACCCTGGATCTCCGGGTGCGTGAACAGGGGCGACGATAAGAGGGCCCTGGGTCTTTCCGGCTACTAAAAGGGGGCGGAGGGATTACAGTTTCATCCCTCCGCCCCCTCTAACTGTCTTGCCCGGTGCTTCCCTGCCGTATTGGGGCGTAGATTGTACTGAAATTACGCGCCCAAGATCGATTCCCGGCCGAATACTAAGGAATTATTCTTTATATACAGTCGGTTGCCAAGATTCGGCCCCGTTATTGGGATTGAACGCCCGTGAGGGACTGGTGTTGGTTGGAGTGGCCGACACCCTGTGACCTACCCACCGCTCAAGGCCTGCACGATCACCACTTCGTCAGACTCTTTCAATGGCAGGCCAAGATCGAATACTGCGGCGTTATTGACGAAACAGCGCATGTTCGGGCGCATCCTGTTCTGCTCGTCGACGATGCGGAACCGGATGCCGGGGAACTGGCGATCCAGGTCATCCAGCAGGCCGGACAGCGTCTCGCCGTGGGCCTGCACCCGGGGACTCCCGGTGTAACTGTGCAGCGGCGTGGGGATCAGAACGTCCATGGCCTGGCTAACCGAGCTCTGCGCTCTCGACCGCATAGATCTCTGGCAGGTGGCGTGCGAGACAGCGCCAGTGCTGCCCCTCGTCGTCACTCATCCAGAGTTCACCGCTCGTGGTTCCGAAGTAAAGACCCACGGGATCCCGGGTGTCGCAGGTCATGGCTTGACGCTTCACGGTCCACCAGGCCTGTTCCCTCGGCATACCCTCATCCTGTCGTTCCCAATTCATGCCGCCGTCTCGCGTGCCATAGACCGCGGGTCTGCCGCTCGGCGAGGTGCGAGGCCAGACCTCGGTACCGTCCATGGGGAAGACCCAGGCGCGGTCCGCATCCCGTGGGTGTACGACCATGGGAAAGCCGATGTCGCCCACCTCGCGGGGCATTGCATTGCCGATGCGTCGCCATTCCATGGAGGGCCGATCCAGGCGGTATATGCCGCAATGGTTCTGCTGATAGAGGCGGTCTGGGTCGCTCGGACACAGGCGTATGCAATGGGGGTCGTGGAAGGTCGGATCGAGAATGTCGAAGCCCTCCACGACCTCCAAGCCCTCGATCAGGGATGTGAAGCTGTCACCGCGATCCAGAGACTCATGCACCCCGCCACCAGACATCGCGATGTACAGGTGCTTCGGGTCACGCGGGTCCACGATGATGGAGTGCAGAACGGGACCATCCGGGGTTCCGTCCTGCACCGTACCCATCCAGGCACGGAACCGGGGATCGTCGTTGAGGATTGAATAGGGCTGCCAGTGATCACCACCGTCATCGGAGCGGAACAGGCCCTGGGGCGAGGAGCCTGCATACCAGGCTCCGGGCTCGTCAACATGGCAGGGCGTGAGCCAGAAACTGTGATGTACGCTGCGCCCGGTCTCGGGCTGAAAGGCAGGTGGCCGACGGGCCTCTCTCCACGACGCTCCCAGGTCCGTGGAGCGAAAGATCGTCGGTCCCAGGTGCCCGGTACTGGCTGTTGCCAGCAGCGTCTCTCGGTCGCGGGGGTCCAGGACCATGTGATGAATGATATGACCGAGAAAGTGGGGGCCGTCGCTTCGCCAGTTCTGGCGTCTGTCGTCGCCGTGAAACAGCCATGCCCCTTTGCGGGTGGCTACCAGCAACACGGGACCCTGTCCGGATGACTGAGATGTCGTCATGTGTCGTTCCTCCTTCGCGAGAAACCGGGTCAGCGAGGAAATTCTGCTTATCTCTAGAGACATTTCCCCGCTGTGACCCGGTTTCTTCAGTATCAGATTATCGGGGATGACACGTCCTGGTGCGCCAGGCTGATCATGTGTATGAGAGCATCCCGCAAAGTCAGGCCTTCACAGACTGGAAAAACTGGTGAAGCAAATTAGGATCGTAACAGTGGGAGTCCTGCTCCATGCGCCGCAGGGCTCTTTCCGTAGAGACGCCCTTATGATAGGGGCGATTCATGATCATGGCATCGAAAGAATCCAGGATTCTGGCCAAGCGCGCAAAGAATGGGATTTCATCGCCTTTGAGGCCTTGGGGATATCCAGTTCCGTCATAGTTCTCATGATGGAATCGCACGAGATCGTTTACACGAGGATCAAGGTCCAGGGGAGACAGTAGATCCGCGCCTATGTCGGCGTGCTGCTTGATGAGCGAAAACTCAGATGCGGTCAGGCGTGCGGGCTTGTTCAGGATATGATCGCTGATGGAAAGCTTTCCAAGGTCGTGGATCTCAGCACCCAGGCACAGCAGGGAGACTTCCTCCGATGTACAGCCCAAATGCAGGCCAAAGCGTTCAGCACTACTGCCAAGCCTCTGATGATGTCCGGCGAGATCGGGGTCCCTTCCTTCGACGAGTCCCGCTATAAAATTTGCAATTCTATCGATCATATCCAGTGCCCCCATGAAACATGGTCACCTTAGTAAGGATATATAGATTGCCTGCCACAAGGGTGCAATGCCGTTAAAGGTGATTTAAAAGGTGACAGACTCTGAGGTTTCCCCCCGTCTTTTCGGCTACTAAGCAGCGAGTGAATCCAGAGGCAGTGTCCCTCATTACTCAGACGCCCACAGGCATGGCAGATTAAGCGAGAAGCACAATAGGTATACCGTCCCTGGATTTAACGCAGTGCAGAACCTTGTTGGGCGACGATTGTTCAGGCCAAAGGCAGACGGTTGTTGGCGGTTATCCAATCGAGTATGAGGTGATCGAATTCTTCCGGCTGTTCGAGCTGTGGAGTGTGTCCGCTCTTGCTGAACACTCGGAAGGCGACGTTCTCCAGACTAGGCAGTACCCTATTCCATAGTGTATGCGGAACCGCGTAGTCGTGTTCTCCCATGACGATGAGCACGGGAGCGATGAGTGATTCAGCATCCCAATTCAACTCGTATTCCTGGTAGAGGTCGCGAAACGCGCGAATGGCCTCCATATCGAACGCCATGCCATCCCACAGCCAGGAGGCGTCGTAATTGGGATCATTCCAATACAAGGGCGCATCCGCTACGTATTGCCGAACGTAGGCATCCGCTGGAGAAAGCGACTCCAACTGATCCTTATCCACCAGGGAGCTCCGCCTCATCTCAAGGGCTTCCCGCCGCTCCTCTGAAGCATGGAGTGCCCAGTACTGTTCGGCAGCATGAACTGTTTGGGCGATATTAACGGGAGGAGAACAGATCAGGACAACATGTGAAACGTTCTGAGGAAATCTCTTCGCGTACTCCAGAGCTACGTTTCCGTGATGAGAATGGCCGACCACTGCAACACGCTCAAGACCGGCTGCAAGACGAATCGCCTCAATGCACATCGCATAGGTGTCGAAGTTGATTGATGTATGTATGAACTTAGAGTCCAACCGTACGAAATGTGGTAAATCAGCACACACCAGCGAGCACGATCGCCTAAGACCTTGCGAGAAGGTTCGGGGGTAATAAATGGATGACCCTACGATCAGCAGAGGCGTACCAACGCCTTCCACAGTGTATGCAAGCTCGGTACCAGCTACGCTCACGAAATGGCTGCCAATTTCTCTTTCGGCCATTTTCCTTTCACTCATTCGCCGCTTAACGTTGAACTCACCGATGGCAATGGAGCGCGAGCGGAACTGGCATCCGGTGCAGTGACTTGTTATGCAGCGCCGCCCTCACCTTCGACTGCGATATCAAAATGCAAGACATCTTCACGCCTCCCCAGCTTTGTATACAAGGCGACTGCTGGTACGTCTTCAATGCCGGTGTCGGCTTGAACGAAGATCACGTAGGCGCCTCGCATAGCAGCTATTTCCTTTAGCTTCTCAATCAACATTGTCGCAATCCCTTCTCGCCGATGCCCGATGGCCACCGCAAGATCGTAAATGTAGACCTCGCTGCGCTCCTGCTCGAACTTCTTCAGTTCATACGCGGCGATGCCGCCGATGACAACTCGATTCTTCAAGGCTGCCAGCGCAATGAAGGAATCACCGCCGAGCAGTCGTTCCAGATAATCGTCACTCGGGGGGTTCGAAGTGTAGGTTTCCTGTTCATTGAATGCCTCGCCAAACGTTGTCAACAACGCTTTCATCAGCGGCACATCATTCGGGGTGAGATGGCGAATGTCTATCAACTGGGCTACCTCCGTGCTGCATAACAGTTGATTAGACGGATTCTGACATATCGGTGATATGCGGATTCCGTATAGTACGGGGAACCCTTGCCTTTCCGGTGTGTGTTGCGGAAGCATGAATCCTGTTCAGGAGCTTCGTGCACACAGGGAGGTGCCTTATGGCGACAGGTGGTCGCGCCGACAGGGAACGCCGGTTTTGGGATCGTTACCGGCATATTCTTCTTTCTCGAGGGGTTAGATCCGCATCGGTAGGCTGTTATGTGATGCGGGCGGAGCAGTTCATCCGCACCTTTCCGAAGAGGCGGCGGGCGGCGTATCTCGGTACGCTGCGCCACAGTCTGACCGTGCGCAGCCCGCTGGATGCAGGCTGAATGGAATGCATTGGGCAGCTTCATGGATGACCAGACTCCCTGTCTGTCTTCTTTGCCCCGACTTTAACGGTGGCGGGCGAGGGAGGCAAACGACGGCCGCTGCCCTGTCTTTGAGGTTTCGTATTTCCCCTCTGAGGCCTCTGTGCCCTCTGTGGCTAACCCGCCTTAACCCGCATATCTCACCGGGATTGCGGGAGCAGGCGAAGGATTCGTGTCTGTAGGCGCCGCTCTGGAGCGAAACCCATAGCAATAGCTATGGGTTGAGTGAAGAGCAAGCCTACGGGCGCGAAG
>SR_TP_S13solDRAFT_1000815_pt1 | contig 11113 bp, 7 predicted proteins | sample SodReaTP_S13sol_FD_11159 | JGI IMG/M metagenome (IMG submission 11159) | reverse complement strand
CAACCGCCCTGCCCCAAGTGACCCCATACCCAACACAACCGCGCCCTGTCCCGGTGGCGGGCCATGCTTGCGCGCAAATTCCGCCACCACAACTGGCCACAGGGCCGCCAGCGTGGCCTCTGCCAGCGATGCATATTCCGCGCCTGCCTCGAACGCGTCGATCAATCCGCGCAGATGATGTACGCCCACCTTGAAATGCCATTCCCGTGCCCAGACGCGTGCAGCGTCGAGTTGGCGTTCATAATCATCAATTTCCGCAAGGCGGTCGGCCAGATCATGCTGCAACGCGGTCGTGCCCGGCCAAGGCGCAAAGAACCCGCCCCCGATCACAGCGTCGAACACAGCCGCATTGCGCGACAGATAGCTTGCCAGTCGTGGCGATGTCGCGCAGATATCGACGATCAGGTCAATCAGTTGGGGGTTGGCCTCGAACAGGGCGAAAAGCTGGACCCCCGCAGGCAAGCCCCCCAGAAAACGGTCGAACTGGACAAGGGCCGCTTCGGGATCGGCGGCATCTTGCAGGCGCGTCAGCAGCGCAGGCCGCACGCGCTTGAACAATTCTTTCGCGCGCTCGGACCGCAGGGCCGCATAGCTGCGCCAGCCGTCGATAATGTCTTGCTGCGCGTCCGACAGGTCGGGTTCGTCCACAACCGGGGATGGGTCTGATGCAAAGAACCCCTCGGTCAGGTCAGCCACATCGCGCAACCGGTGCAACAAGCGGTCCCGAAACACCTGCGTATCGTCCAGCCCAGTGAACCGCGCGATCCTGTCCATCCCGTCCGCGCTGGTGGGCAGTTTCTGGGTCTGGGCGTCCTGCACCATTTGCAGGCGGTGCTCGATCTCGCGGTGTTCAACGTAATGGGCCGTCAGTTTTTCCGCCACCTCCGTGGGAATCCAGCCTTTGGCGGCCAGTGCAGCCAACCCGTCAACCGTGCGCGAGCAGCGCAAATCAGGATCACGCCCGCCCGCGATCAACTGGCGGGTCTGGGTGAAAAATTCAATCTCTCGGATGCCGCCCTGCCCCAACTTTATGTCATGCCCGTCCAGACACAGCGCGCCGCCCAACCCCTTATGCGCCTTGATGCGCAGGCGCATGTCATGCGCATCCTGAATCGCCGCGAAATCCAGATGCCTGCGCCACACGAAAGGACGCAGCGTTTCCAGAAACCGCGCCCCTCCGGCCAGATCACCGGCACAGGGCCGCGCCTTGATATAGGCCGCGCGTTCCCATGTCCGCCCAAGACTTTCGTAATAGCGTTCCGCCGCATCCATCGACAGGCACACCGGCGTCACCGACGGGTCGGGGCGCAGGCGCAGATCGGTGCGGAACACATAGCCTTCGTCCGTATGGTCGGACAGCAACCCGCACAGCTTGCGCGTGACACGGATGAAACTTGCGCGCGCGTCCAGATAATCATCGGGGCTGAAGCGCGTTTCATCAAACAGGCAGATCAGATCAATGTCGGACGAATAATTCAATTCGCGCGCGCCCATTTTGCCCATGGCCAGAACCACCATGCCCGCGCCAGTCGCCGCATCCTCGGGCGCTGCGCCGGGCAGTTTCTTGCGCCGGATTTCATCAGCGACAAGCGCTGTCAGGGCGACATGGGTGGCGCGGTCGGCCAGATCGCTAAGTGCGCCGGTGACCTGATCCAGCGACCAGACCCCGCCCAGATCGGCCAGCGCCGCCAGCAACGCAACACGGCGCTTGGCCTGCCGCAGGCGCGCAGACATATCCGCAAGTGCAATACCGTCCAGCGCGTCCAGTTCGCGTTGCACATAGTCCCAAGGATCAGTATCAAACGCAGCCGTCATCCAGTCGCGTTCACGCGTCATCAATGTTTTCAGATAGGGGCTGCACCCTGCCGTCCCTGCAACCAGATCGGATTGCGTGCCGGACAGATCGGGAAACAGGTCGCGCGCCTCTTGACCGGCAGCGGCGTCAAAGGGAATCGGGGAGCGGATGATGGGCCAAGGCTTCATCACTCAACCATGCCCTTGGTCCCGCGCAAGGTCAATTCCGGCAAATCCTAAATGGCGGCAGTTGCGGGCACGTCCCGCGTTCCGGTTTCAATGACGCGCGACACTGGCCGCTTTCACAGCTCGAATACATTGACCTTGTCGCCCTTGACCGCAAGCCCGACCTGCCCGTCGCATAGACGCAGCGCGTCGGTGCCAAACACCTCGGCGCGCCAACCGGTCAATGCGGGAATGTCGCGAAACCCTGCCGCCAGCGCATCCAGATCAGACGCAGACGCGATCAGTTTGGCCGCGACATCGGTGCTGTCGGATTTGGCCTTCAGCAGCACGCGCAACAAATCAGCAAGCGCCGGATTGACCTGCATATTTTCGCGCACAGCTTGCGGCTGCGGGAAATCTGCGGGATCACAGGCCATACCGCGCGCGACAGCGTCCAGAATTCCCTTGGCAATATCGCCCTTGCGGGCCTCGCGCATCAGCAAACGCGTGCGCGACAGATCATCGTGAACAACAGGTTTGACAGACGCCAGTTCCAGCAGCGCATCATCCTTATACACCCGCGAGCGGGGCACATTGCGCCCTTGTGCATAAGATTCGCGGAAGCTGGCCAATTCACGCACGATCGCCAGAAAGCGCCCTGAATCATTGCGGGTGCGCACGCGCATCCATGCCTCAGGCGGGCGCTGGATATAGGTTTCGGGATCGGACAGGGTTTGCAATTCCTCCGCGACCCAGGACGCACGCCCCGTGGCCTGAAGTTTTTGCGCCAGCTTTTCATACACAACCCGCAGATGCGTGACATCGGCGAGGGCGTATTTCAACTGCGCATCCGACAACGGGCGACGCGACCAGTCTGTGAAACGTGACGTCTTGTCGACCTGCCCCTTCGCCAGCTTACGCACAAGCGTTTCATAGCCGACCTGATCCCCAAACCCGCACACCATGGCCGCGACCTGCGTGTCGAACAGGGGCGTCGGTAAAACACCCCCGTCGATATAGAATATCTCCAGGTCCTGCCGGGCGGCATGAAGCACTTTGACGGTGGTTTCATCGCGCAGCAAATCGTAAAACGGCTCCAACGACAGCCCATCGGCCAGCGGGTCAATCAAAACCGCAGGCCCGGATGCAGGCCCGTCCGGCCCGGGCAGGGCCATTTGCAACAGACATAACTGCGCGTAATATGTACGCTCGCGCAAGAATTCCGTATCCACGGTGACATAAGGCGCGGCGTGCGCTGCCGCACAAAATTCAGCAAGCGCCGTTGTTGTTGTAATAAGCTGCATTAGCCTGCCATATCCGTTTTTTACACGTTACTCATAGGCAAAAAACCATGCCTTGGAAAGCCCTTGGGCACCTGCCCCGATTGTATGCATTTTCCAGTGCACCACCCCCTTGTCAAAGCTGTCAGCCGACCGTATACGCACGCCATTGGACGGAGTGTAGCTCAGCCTGGTAGAGCACTGTCTTCGGGAGGCAGGGGCCGGAGGTTCGAATCCTCTCACTCCGACCATTTTCCTTTCACCTGTATTTTGAAGTGGATTCGCAGTCGCGCATGGGTGTTTGCGCCCGGATTCCTTTGGTGTTAGCGTCTGTCATTTATCAAGATATGGCGAAAGGCACAGTCAATGTCCCATCCTGCGCGCACCGTGTTCGGCCACCTTCCTGATGGACAGGTCATTGAAAAGATTACTTTGCGCGGTGGCGGGATGGTGGCGCAGGTGCTGACGCTTGGTGCCATTGTGCAGGACTTGCGGCTTGACGGGGTGGCACATCCTTTGGTCCTGGGGGCCGAGGCAGCAGAACCTTATCTGGACAATATGCGCTTCTTCGGCGCCATCGTGGGGCGGTTCGCAAACCGCATTGCAGGTGGACAGTTCGATTTGAATGGCAAGACCTACCGCATTCCGCAGAACAGTCCCGGCGGGCATGCCTTGCATGGCGGGCCGGTCGGAAGCTCGCAAAAACTATGGCAGGTCAAACAGCACACCAGCGCTAGCGTGACCCTTTGCCTGCATTTGCCGGACGGGGATATGGGGTTTCCGGGAAATATGGATGTTTGCGCGACAATATCCCTGCCCGAAACCGGCGTATTGCAGTTCGAAATTGACGCGACCACGGACCGCGCGACACCGTGCAGTTTTGCCCATCACGGGTATTTCAGTCTTGATGACACCGGAACACTGGCACAGCATGACCTGCAAATTGCCGCAGATCACTACCTGCCAGTAGATGGCGACCTGATTCCGACGGGCACCATTGCCCCTGTTGCAGGCGGGCTGTTCGACTTCAGGGCCCCGCGCCCCCTGTCCGGCGTGGCACTGGACCATAATTTCTGTCTGTCGCGTGAGCGCGTGCCGCTGCGTCCTGTCGCAACCCTGCGCAGCGCTGCATCGGGCGTGTCAATGCGTATGGACAGCACTGAACCGGGGCTTCAGGTGTACACGGGGTCCCAAATCCCGGCCGAAGGGCTGGACGGGCTGGGCGGGCGGCGCTACGGTCCATTTGCTGGCATCGCGCTTGAAGCTCAGGCATGGCCAGATGCACCCAATCGCCCTGAATTCCCGCCAGCAATCCTGACACCCGATGCCCGATACCGGCAATGCACGCGCTACGTTTTCAGCAAGCCCTAGGGGCGGCCAGGTGCAAGGCTGGACAGCTTACACCGATAAGGGGCGTATGGCAGAAACCCGCCCATAGCGGAATTCAGTCACCCCCCCGACGTTGAAGGTTGGCGCATCATACATACCTACATTCCATAACATGCAGGAGTGACTTATGAAATTGCGCTATATTTTCCCAGTTGCGCTGGCCATGAGCGCGGCCCCCACATTTGCAGATCGCCCCCCACCAGAGCAAGCGCTGCCACTGTCGGAAATCGTCACGAAGCTGGAAAGCCAGTACGATATTGCATGGATCGACGAAATCGAATGGGATGATGACGGCTATTGGGAGGTGGAACTTTATGCCCGCGATGGCAGCAAGGTCGAAGTGAAGATCGATCCGGTGACTGGTCAGTCCATTCAGAACGGGGTGCGCCGGTAAGGCGTGCCTTATCCGCCGCCCGCAGGGTGCGCGATCCCGACATCTGGTGTCTGACCGCTGGCGGGCTGGACACATGGCACGCGCAACCGCAGTTTCGACACTGCCAAAAACTTGCCTGATTTTTATGGTGAGCGGAGATTGCACTGCCCCAGAGGGTCCCGCTAGAACGCATTCTCTGTTCAGCGCAATGATTCGGTATCCACTGAAAGAGCAGGGCAAACACGGCCAAAAAAGGCGAAAATGTGGCAGAACATGTCAAAACTGTGTCAGCATTCTCCAATGATTTCAGACCATTCGCCTGATGCTTCCCATTTCACCTACCCGTTCGGGTAGGTCCTCTCTCATACGGGTAGCGCGGCCATTTTCTTGCCGTATTGTTTATCCGCTTTCCCTTTTGAGAAAATTTGAACGATGCGTCACAGTTAAGAGAGGGTGAACTGCCAATGGAGAGTTGAGATGAAAGTCCTTATCGTAGAAGATGATGGGTTGATGGCGCAGACGATTGCGGCCTTGCTGGCCCAAAGAAAATTCAATGCAACAATTGTGTCCGATGGCCGTTCCGCATTGGAAATGATGGAATTGTATCCGTTTGACGCGGTTCTGCTGGACATGCGCCTGAAAGGTGAATCCGGTCTGGACGTCCTGAGAGAGGCGCGCCGCAAGGGGATCACCTATCCGATCCTGGTGCTGTCGGGCGATATGGAAATTCAGACCAAGGTTGCCGCACTGGGCGCTGGCGCGGATGATTATGTCACCAAACCGTTCAAGATTGATGAACTTAGCGCCAGAATTCTGGCCGTGGTGCGTCGCACGAACGGACATATCAATACCCAGGTCACAATCGGTGGTCTTGTCATCGACCTTGACGCGCGTACGGCGACCGCCAACGGCAAAATGCTGTCACTGACCAGCAAGGAATACGACATCCTTGAAACGCTGGCCCTGCGCAAAGGCAGAACCTTAAGCAAGGATATGCTGATGAGTCAGCTTTATGGCGGTGTGGATGAACCCAGCATCAAGATCATTGATGTTTTCATCTGCAAACTGCGCAAGAAGCTTTCCGATGCACTGAACGGAAACTGCCCGATCCAGACCGTTTGGGGCCGTGGCTACCTGATGAAAGACCCGTCCGAGTCATCGACGGAAGATTACGCGATGTCCGCATAAGTTTGGACGATCGACAAACAGGCCAACGCCAGCCCGTTCAGGCAAAGCCAAATTAAACAAACCCAAGGTCGCGTGCGATCATCGCGGCCTGGGTTCTGTTCGCGACGCCAAGATGGCGGTAGACTGTCTTGACATGCAGCTTCACCGTCGCCTCGGAAATTGACAGGTCAAGTCCGATTTCCTTGTTGGACTTCCCGTCGCAGATCCCGCGCAGAACCTGCGCCTCGCGGCGGCTTAAGTCCTGTAGCACCGGATCTGTGCGCGCAGCGACATCTTGCAGGAATCCAGCCGGCATGTAGGTTTCGCCCATCAACATGAAGGCGACCGCATTTCGCAATGATTTTGCAGGCAAGGTCTTAGGCACAAAACCCGCAGCCCCTGCGTTAAGCGCTTCTTCGATCACGGATCTGGGTGCATCACCTGACATAAGGGCCACACGGCCTGCACGATTGTGTTCCAGCGCATCCTTTAGCCCATTCAACCCGCTCATTCCCGGCATTCGGTAATCCAGCAATAGCAGATCATACCGGTCTTCTTGTTCCATCAGGTCCATGGCATCGGAGTAACTGCTTACACCGTCAACCGTCATGTCCCCTGCGCTGGACAAGAACATAACAAGCGTGTCACGCAACAAATCATGGTCGTCAGCTATCAGAATACGCATGCGCCCCTCCAGCCCTTTGCGATATGCGCGCAGTGCAACGCCAGCACCCGCAGCACTCTTTCATATTATAATAGTTCAAAGTCCAGTTCAGCACATGTTTAACTTTGCAATAGTTCCTTAATTGCCGACAACAGTTCGGAATTATCGCCCGGAGGTTGTAGAACCACGCCTGCCCCACCATCCTCAAGGCACAAGTTGTCATTGTCAGCCAATACAACAGCAGGCAAATCCGCCCTTGTTTTATGAATAGTCGTGATGATTTTGCTTGCCGCATTCCCCCTAATGCCGCCATCCAGAACCACCATATCCCAGCTGTCAATCTCGGCCAGAAGAAAATCTTCCGCATCAAGAATGCTGTCGCATGGGACCACCAAACCGCCAGCGGCCTCTAGCAGGCCCGTCAGGCTGCGCAATTTGTGGACATCCTCGGAAATGATCAGAAAGGACGCCCCATTCAGTCGGAGTATTTCGGCGCGATCGCGGTCTGCACCACCTGCCGTGCGGACCGGCCACATGATGGTGAAAACCGTTCCCTGTCCGAGCGTTGTATCAACGCGCAGCGCGCCCCCATGGTCCCTTATCGCCCCGACAACAATGGGCAAGCCCAAGCCCGTGCCACGCTCCCCTTTCGTCGAAAAATAGGGTGTGAAGATGTTTGCGCGCGTGTCTGCATCCATACCCGGCCCGTCATCAAACACGCGGATTTTCACATATTCCAGACCGCCCTGACAGTTCCCGATATCAAACTCCTGGTCCGCATCGTCGCATGTGGCTGGCATCAGGCTGACCGATATTGTCCCCTCGGTGCCATCACCCGACGCAGAGGTGATCGCATCGCGCGCATTGATGCACAGGTTCAGGATGGCTTGCATCACCGCTGTCTGGTCAGCCATGCACAGCACCGGGTCGGGCGGAACGGACAGATGCAACTGTATGGGCGGCCGCAAACCCGCGCGGACAAGGTCAATGGCGTCCTGAACGGGGGTGCGCAAGTCTATGCTGCACTTCTCAACCTTCTTTTTGCCCAATGCCATCATGCGACGCACCAGCCCCGAGGCCTGCTCGACCGCGGACCCGATATTTTCGGCCAATGCGCGGCTGTCGGCTGCGCCAGTCTCCTCGATCAGGCTGGCCGCGCCGGAAATAGCCGCCAGAAGATTGTTGAAATCATGCGTCAAGCCCGCAGCGATCTGGCCAACCTCCTCGCGGCGGCGTGCAAGTGCCAATTCCTCGCGCAGGCGTTCCTGCTCGGCTTCGGTGTGCAACTTGTCTGTAATATCGCGCAAAATGCACAAAATGCCACCATCAGTGGCGCGGGTGGCAGAAATTTCCACATCGCGCACAGTATCATCAGCGCGCCGCACTGCTGCCTGCCCTTGCCAAAATCCGTTCGCAACGAAGGACGGAACGGCAAGCTGGTCCAGGTTTTCACCAGTCCTGCTGGACATCAAGTCACGCCATTGCCTGCCCAGAACCAGATCTGGCGTTGAATGATCGAATATTTTCGCGGCCGCAGCGTTGGCATACGTGACTACGCCGTCTTCGGTAACCAACGCAATTCCATCGCGAGAGGCGTCCATGGCGCGCGCACGATCTGACAGCGCGCGCTGTTCGGCATCTTTCAGGTCGGTTATGTCGGACAAAATGGCAATGCGACCACCATCAGGTGTCGGTTGCTGGACGTAGCGGTACCAACGCCCGGCGCGCTGCATCACGTCGGATTCAGTATACCGCAGGTGGAAACCCCGCAACTGGGTCGCGATCCATGCCTGCTTATCCGGTACGTTTTGCGCAAAACAGCCGGTTTCCACGCCCGCTGTCAGGATATCCGACAGGCTGGTCCCCGGCACCAGAACGGTGCGAAGTTCGCTGAACAGGTCGCGATACTTGTCGTTGCACAAGACCAGATTCTGGTTGGCATCATATTGGATGAACGCATCCTGCATGATGGCGACTGCACTTCTAAGCTGCGAACGGGCGGCTTGTTCCGCTTTCAGCGCGGATTCCAGATTGCGCGCGTGAATACGGTACTCGGTCAGATCAGTCTGCACCGACATGAAGCCTGTCAACTCTCCGGCAGCATCGAAAATCGGCTGGATCGCCAGTTCCACCCAATATAATTCGCCCGATTTGGTGCGATTCAATATCTCGCATGTTATGGCGCATTCCGATGCAAGCGCCTTTCGGATTTTTGCAACGGTGGTCTGATCGGTCAGCGGTGATTGCAGGAATTCCCCCGGTTTCAGACCCGCCACATCCGCAAGGCGGTAGCCTGTGCGGTTCTCAAATGCCGGGTTGGTCCATTCGATCCGCCCTGCGGCATCCGTGATGACCACAAGGTTGGTGGTGTTCATCGCGATCTGTCCAAGGCGCTCGATCTCCAGGCGCTGAAGATGGGAATCTGTGATGTCGCGCACCACGGCAACATATCCGCCGCCATGCCCGTCAATGCCATCGGGTTTGCGCGCGGCAGACACGGAATACCAATACTGCCGCCCGCCCATATCAAGCGAGCATTGATAGCCTGAAACCAGTTGCTTATGCTGCAATTCCAGCCGGATCTGGGCGGCAAGAGCGCCGAAATGGGCAGGCAGACAGTCCTGCAACTGCTTGCCCACAAGCGTATCCAGCGCAATCGGCAGGTTCATCTGGTTGTTCACATGATACCCTGTGACCCGCAAATCCTTGTCGAATTCCAGCAAGACATCAGGCAACACGCTTAATGTTGCGCGCAACGTCTGTCGTTCCAGATCCTTCTGGCGCAGCGCATCGTCAACTTCGGCTTCCGTCTTGCGGCGCATAAGTAATGTTGCAATGACAGTTGCAACAGATTTCAACAGGTGAATTTCGCCGCGCAGAAATGATCGTTTCTGACACACAGCGTCATAACCCACGAACCCCAGAACGCGCCCGTCATGCTGTAATGGCACCGACAAAAGCGATTTGATCCCCTGCGCCTGCAAGGGAATGCGCAACTCATCATCTTCGGGAAGCGCCTGAACATCAGGGATGTAGACATGTCCATCGGTCTTGAACCGCTGCCACCAAGGGTCTGCAACCTGCGCCGGAAGGTGCTGAAGGTGCCCAAGGGCTGGCTCTATGCCGCTGGCACACCATTCATGGGTATTTGAAATCTGATCGGGCGCAGTTTCCTGAAAGACATAGGTCCGGTCGGACCCGCAAAACTGGCCCATCCGCATCAGTGCGGCATCAATCGCCGTGTCCAGATCGGCCAAAGGTGCCGCAAGCAGGCTGTCAATCAACTCGACACTCAGCGCTTGGGCGTCGGTCAACCGGTGCAGCGCAACGCCCAGAATGTCGCGCGCGCCCTGCGCCCATGGCTGCCCTATCGAGTTTTCCAGAAATGTCGTCTCCTTCAGGGACGACAGCACGACACTGCGTTTCACCTCTGCCTGACGCGCAACGGCCAGATCAAGCAAAGCAGTCGCATCCCTCAAGGCGTTCCTGCCTGCATCGGCAAGCGGGGCACTATCCGGCATGTCAACAAGCACAGCAAGCGGCTGGACGGTATCATCAAGCCCCCTGATGATGGCCGCAAATTTACCGGCAGGCAGCGGATTTCCCGCCCATAACATCAGGCTGTCAACAGCTTCCAAATCGGACTCATATGCGCTGTCGGATATACATAGGCAAACAAGCGCATCCCCTTGCAGTGCCATCAACGCGCAGGTTCTTGCCCCGATTGCGTGTGACAAATCGGTCAACAGATCAACAATCGGCGATAATGTGCCCGGTTGCGCACGGGACGCCTGCAAAAAACGCGACATGGCGTCAGCCCAGTTCTTGCGGAAACCCTTGGTCATGCCGGCTCTGATCTGTTCAGGGCGCGCCGCGCGAGCAGAACATCATCGCGGGCCAATTCCAGCAAATGGTCCATCTGCGCACCCGCCAGCGGCAAGCGGCTGCGGATTGTCTGCGCATAATTGCCAGAGCGCATCATGCCCAAGGTCAAGGCGCCCCCTTTGAACGTATGCAGAATGTTATCCTGTTCCACAGTATCGTCCGATTTCAATGCACGTCCAAGATCATGCATAAGTACATCAATATCACTTTCGAACCGATCAACCAAGGTTGTCACCATTTCCGCGCCCAGCGCTGCCACCAGGTCATTCAACTGCAGATTGCACACATCGCCCTCCAAGGCTGGTTCGGAGGCTGGTTCGGTGGCTGGTTTGGACGCTGGTTCGGACGGGGCCAGAAGGTCACCCTTAAACTGGCCGTCGCCCCCTTCGCTCGGGG
>SR_TP_S13solDRAFT_1000814_pt1 | contig 11116 bp, 9 predicted proteins | sample SodReaTP_S13sol_FD_11159 | JGI IMG/M metagenome (IMG submission 11159) | reverse complement strand
CCGGCGCTTCCCCGCTTCCCTCCCTGAGCGGGTGGATGGCTCAGACTCCCCCAAGTTGAGCCTTTATTGAGCCCCGGCACCCCTTGCCGGGGCTTTTTTTTTGCGTCGAGCTTGTAGGCGAATCACCGTTTCATTGCCGGGGATTTCGGTACTTTTTCACAATTTTGAAAGCCGATGCCCTGTGAGCCCTGGGCTGTAGAACTTTTGGACAGGGACCTAGTCACATCCAGTATGCGCTCTAGCCCGGCGCTACCCGCTTTCCTCCCCTGAGCGGGATGGCTCGAACTCCCCAAGTCGAGCCTCCATTGTGCCCCGGCCACCCCGGCTCTCCCCGAGCGGGCACCGGGGCTTTTTTATGTCTCAGTCCAGGTCGGTCGCGGCCTGATCTATTTCTTCTGTTTCTGAGGATACTTCGCAGTCCTCAAACCAGCCATCCAGGATGCCGTGGACGTCCTCGACGCCTTCTTTTTTCAGCGCGGAGAAGGCTTGCACTGTGGCATCCATGCCGGCCTTGCCCAGTTCGGCGGCCACCTGCCTGGCTGTGTCCATGGCCGGTCCCCGACGCAGTTTGTCTGCCTTGGTGAGCAGGACGTGCACCGGCAGGCTGCGTTCATGGGCCCAGCCCAGCATGGTCCAGTCGTGATCCGTGAGGGGGTGGCGGATGTCCATGACCACCACCATGCCTTTGAGGCATTGCCGCTGGCCCAGGTAGTGCTCCATGAGCCTGCGCCAGGCATTGCGCATAGCCACGGGGACCTTGGCGTAGCCATAGCCGGGGAGATCCACCAGGCGGCGTGCCTGGTCCAGGGAGAAGAAGTTGATCAGCTGGGTGCGTCCGGGCGTCTTGCTGGTGCGCGCCAGGGCGCGCTGGTTGCATAACACGTTGATTGCGCTTGACTTGCCGGCGTTGGAGCGGCCAGCGAAGGCCACCTCGCAGCCCTCGTCAGTGGGAAAGCCGTCCGCCTTGGCGGCGCTGATGAGGAATTGGGCCTGATGATAAAAGGGGTTCAAGAGCTGCTCCGTGGGTCCGGCGGTGCCGGGGTGAAGGGGCGGGTTCGCCTTTGCTGCATTAGAGAATTGTGGTATACAGTTCAGCCATTTTTGGCACACCCGGGACCCGGGTCAATGACTTCGGGGCGACCGATGGCCCGGTCCACCACCTAGTTAATCCTAGATGTCACCAGGAGTACATCCGCGATGAACAAGTTTGCACTGATTGCCCTCGCCGCCCTCGGGCTGTCCCTGTCCGCCCCGGTGCTGGCCGATGATGCCGGCGATCCGACCCGCGGCAAGGGCCTGTCCGCCTCCTGCGCCGCCTGTCATGGCGCCGATGGCAACAGCGCCAACCCCGAGTGGCCCAAGCTGGCTGGCCAGGGCGCGCCCTACCTTTATAAGCAGCTGGTGGATTACAAGGAAGGCCGCCGTGTAGATGCCCTCATGGCTAGCCAAGTGGCCAACCTGAGCAATCAGGACATGCGTGATCTGGCCGCTTACTATGCCTCCCAGAGCGGCAGCGCCGGCAGCGCCGATGAGTCCATGGTGGCTCTGGGTGAGCAGATCTACCGGGGTGGCAACACCGCCACCGGCGTGGCCGCCTGTATTGCCTGCCATGGTCCCAACGGCCAGGGCAACCCCGCCGCCATGTTCCCGAAAGTGGCTGGCCAGCACGCCAAATACAACGCCGACCAGCTGCATTATTTCCGGGACTCCAGCCGGGCCAATGACGCCGGCCGCATGATGCGCAACATTGCCCGGCGCATGACGGACGAGGAGATCGAGGCCGTCTCCCAGTATATGTCCGGTCTGACCCGTAACTGATACGCGGCCGAAGCGGGTCCGTATTCCAGGATCAGCCGTATCAGCAAAAGGGTGGCCAAATGCCACCCTTTTTTTCGCTCCTCGAATTGCCTTTATCCCCGCGGCCCCTGAGTGAACTTGTTCACCTGAGAGGGTCAAACCACAATGCATCAATACCCGCGCACTGCGCTGGGGATATCTGAAAAGCGCCGGGACAAGTCGCATGTTAGTCTCATGATCCGCCCCGTGCCGGATCTCCGGAACGAGAACCATCTATGAGCAGTGTCGTTAAAGAGGCCCGTCGCAGCAGCCGATCCACCAGCGCCATTCTGCTGGAGTTCCTGGGTTCCATGAGTCTGGCGATCACCCTGCTGGTGGCCCTGGCCATCGCATCGGTGATCGGTACCGTGCTGCAGCAGAACCAGCCCTACCAGGACTATCTGCTTAAATTTGGTCCCTTCTGGCACGAGATCTTCCGGGGCATGGCCCTCTACGATGTCTACTCTGCCGCCTGGTTCCTGGTGATTCTCACCTTCCTGGTGATTTCCACCAGTGTCTGCATCTATCGCAATGCCCCGGTCATGGTGAGAGACATGCGTCAGTTTCGCGTGTCCGTAAAGGAAAAATCCCTGCGCAGTCTGGCGCATCACGTGGACACCGAGCTGGATGTCTCCCCCGCGGACGCCCTGGATCGGGGGCGTCGGGCCCTGAGCAGTCGTGGTTACCGGGTGCGGATCAAGGATCATGGCGATCATCAGGTGATGTCTGCCATGAAGGGGGCCTCCAACCGGCTGGGCTACCTGCTGACCCATGTGGGGATCGTGGTGATCTGCGTGGGCGCGGTGATTGACGGGCGCCTGCCCATCAAGCTGGCCGAGCTCACCGGCCGGCTGGTGGTGGAGACCCGCGACGTGCCGGCCTCCCAGGTCAATCCGTCCAGCCGGGTCGGCGCCGGAAACCCCTCCTTCCGGGGCAGCGTGGAGCTGGCCGAGGGGCGCAGCGCCAATATCGTGTTCATCAACATCCGTGACGGTTTCGTGGTGCAGGAGCTGCCGTTTCGAGTCGAACTCAAAGAATTCCGGGTGGAGCATCATTCCACCGGTGCGCCGCGCTCCTTCGAGAGCGATCTGGTGATCCATGACAGCGATCTGCCCGAGCCCCTGGAGCACACCATCGCGGTGAACCATCCCCTGATCTACAAGGGCCATGCCATCTACCAGGCCAGTTTTGGCGATGGCGGCTCGCTGCTCAACATCAACGTCTGGCCCCTGAACGAGCGTGGCCTGGAACCTGTGCCTTTTGAGGGCAAGGTGTTCGAGTCCTACCCCATGGAGCTGGCCGGCGGTGAGCAGTGGACCCTGGAACTTGAAAACTTCGCCGTTCATAACATCAACCCCTTCCAGGATGAGGAGGGGGGGAGAATAAACCGCAACTTCGGTCCGAGCGTCACCTTCCGCATGCGCGATCGCGCCGGCATAGCCCACCAGTATGAGAACTACATGGCGCCGGTGGAGCAGGAAGGGCGGCTATTTTATCTCAGCGGTGTGCGCGAGAGCGTGGCCGAGGAGTTCCAATACCTGCATATCCCCGCCGACCCCAGTGGCAGCATTGAACGTTTTATGACCTTCCACGCCATGCTCAAGAACCCCGAGGTGCTGGCCGAAGTGGTGCGCGCCACCACCAGTGGCGCGGCGACGCTGGGTCAGCCGGAGATGGAAGACCAGGTGCAGCGGACCATGCTGCGTCTGTTGGAGATCTTTGCCGAAGGCGGCTATGACGCCATCGCGCAGGAGGTGGAGAGCCGCACGCCGCCGGAGCAGGTACAGCAGGCCACGGAGGTGTTCGTCCGGGTGCTGCATGCCGGCCTGCAGGCCCTGTATCTGGAGGTGCTGGCCGACGAGGGGGTGGAGGAGATCACCCAGGCCGACCAGGTGTTTCTGGAAGATGCCGTGGTGGCCATGAATGCGATCCATTTCTATGGCTCACCGGTGTTCCTGCACATGACTGGTTTTGAGCAGATCGAGGCCTCGGGGTTGATGATCACCAAATCCCCTGGGCAGAATGTGGTCTATTTCGGCAGCATCATGCTCACCCTGGGTATCTTACTGATGTTTTACGTGGCCCACCGGCGCTGCTGGCTGCGTGTCAGTCCAGCCGAAAAGGGCACCCGGGTGTTGTTCGCTGGCACCAGCAACCGGAATATGGTGGAATTCGACAAGGAGTTCGCGGTGCTGTCCGGCGCCGTGCTGGGCAGTCAGCCCCCATCCGACCGTGACAGAACTATACAAACGCAGTCCCCATAGAATCCACGGAAACCCCCACCGGATCAGTTTTTTGAGAGGTAAGCACTATGTCTGTTCCACATGACGCGATCCAGATCGAACACCCCAACTGGTTTCGGCGCCTGAGCCATCTGGACTGGGCATGGGCGGCACTGGTCACGGCGGCCACGGTCATGATCCTGGCCATCTATGGCGATGCCATGGACCGCTACGAGATTGGTGTCCTGCTGCTCATCGCCCCCTCGGTGCTGTGGATGGGCTGGTTCTGGCGCGCCTTCCAGGGCTACACCCTGGCGGTGGCGGCACTGAGCCTGCTTGGCATCTTCAGTTATCACGGTTACAGTCTGAGTGACCCCGGCGACCTGGCCCGAGGGGACAGCAACTTCTTCCTGAAATTCTTCGTCTCCGGCGAGACGGCCACCATGTGGATGTGCGTGCTCTACTTCGCCGCCACCTCCAGCTACCTCTCCTCGTTGTTCCGTTACAAGGACGGCCGCCCCGCCATCAAGCCGGCACTGAGCCTGATGGTGGTCACCGGTGCCATCGGCGCCGCCCTGGTCTACCTGGGCATGAGCAATATCTCGGTGGGTGTGCAGTTCATCGCGCCCATGTTCCTGATCATCACGGCCGGCGCGTTGCTCGGCCTGTTCGCTCGCAGCGATTTCCCGGCCCACGTCGGCAGCTCGCTTGCCTGGGTGGGTTCCGTGATGGGTCTGGCGGGTCTGCTCGTGCGCTGGCGCGAGACCTACCTGCATGATCCCACCTGGGGCTATATCCCGGTGAGCAACCTCTACGAGGTGTTCATCCAGTTTGCCGTGATGACCACCATGATGTACCTCTATTACGAACAGCGTTCCAAGAGCCGTGCCATGGGCGGCTTTGTGATGATGGTGGTGAGCGCCTCCGTGTGCTTCCTGCTCTGGTACGTGTTCGATCGGGAGGCCCACCACATCGAGCCCCTGGTTCCCGCCCTGCAGAGCTGGTGGATGAAGATCCATGTGCCGGCCAACTTCGTGGGCTATGGCGGCTTCGCCATCGCCGCCATGCTGGGCGTGGCTTATCTGTTGCGTGTACGCGGAGAGCGGGTCAATCCCGATGGCCTGCTGGCCACCCGCCTGCCCAGTTTCGAGGTAATGGATGACGTGATGTACAAGGTCATCGCCCTGGGCTTCGCCTTCTTCACCATCGCCACCATCCTGGGCGCCATGTGGGCGGCCGAGGCCTGGGGTGGCTACTGGTCCTGGGATCCCAAGGAGACCTGGGCCCTGATCGTATGGCTGAACTACGCGGCCTGGTTGCACATGCGCTTTACCAAGGGCTGGCGTGGCGTGCCGATGGCCTGGTGGGCCATCGTGGGCCTCTTCATCACCACCTTTGCCTTCATCGGTGTGAACATGTTCCTGTCCGGCCTGCACTCTTACGGCGAACTGTGAGGTTTTTGATGAAACGTTTCAGCACCCTGCTTTTCGGCCTGTTTTTGGCCGGTCTGTTCATGCTACCGGCTCAGGCCAACGAGCCCGCCGAAGGCATCGACTACAAGGTCCTGGAACGTCCGGTGCCCACCCGGGTCGAGGACGGCCAGGTGGAGGTGCTGGAGCTGTTCTGGTACGGCTGCCCCCACTGCTATCACTTTGAACCCCATGTGCAGGCGTGGAAGGACGGCAAGCCCGAGCATGTGCAGTTCCAGTACCTGCCCGCCGTGTTCAATGATCTGTGGGCCCTGCACGCCCGGGTGTTCTACGCCGCCGAGGCCATCGACAAGCTGGATACCCTGCACGGCCCCTTCTTCCACGCCATCCATGCCCAGGGTCGGCGCATGGCCGATGAGCGCTCGATCCTGCGTTTCGTGGAGCAGCAGGGTGTGGATCCGGCAGAGTTTCGTGCCGCCCTGGTCTCCGATGAGGTGACCAACCGGGTGCGCGAGGCCATTCAGCAGACCCGGGACTACCAGGTCGAGGGCGTTCCCTCGGTGGTGGTCGATGGGCGCTATCTGGTGACCGCCTCCATGGCCGGTGGTTTCGAACAAATGATCAAGGTGATGGAACATCTGGTGGAGAAGACCGCTGCCCGGACTTCCGCGGCACGCTGATACCCGCCGCACGCTGCGGGTCACTTCGTTGAAATATGACCGGGCTCATTGAACGGGCATGTGTCCGTCCCCATCATGGAGTAGACCACGCCGGAACCCTTCCACGAGCCATGACCCAACACATTCCCGCCAAACCCTTCCATATCAACCCTGCGCCTGCGGGGGGAAGGGCCGAAGCTGAAGGTCTGCTGGAGGTAGGTCCGAGCACGGCACCACGGGTCGGTCAACGCATCCGTGTGTTGAGTTACAACGTGCAGGTGGGCATCAGCGCCACCCGTTTTCATCACTACTTCACCAACAGCTGGAAGCACTTCCTGCCCTACGGGGGCCGTCTGGGAAACCTGGACAGCGTTGCCCGGTTCATTTCCGGCTTCGACCTGGTGGGCCTGCAGGAACTGGATGCCGGCAGTATGCGCAGTCACTTCATCAACCTGGCCGAGTACCTGTCGGAACGCAGCGAACTGCCGTACTGGTATAGCCAGACCAACCGCAATCTGGGCAGGATTGCCCAGCACAGCCTGGGTCTGCTATCGCGGTTTCACCCCCATACCGTGGTTGAACACAAGCTGCCCGGCAGGGTCCCCGGCCGTGGCGCCATGGAGGCCCATTTCGGCGCCGAGCAGGGGGCCGGCTCCCTGGTGATCATGCTGGTGCATCTGTCTCTGGGCAAACGAGATCGGCGTATGCAGATGGAGTACATCGCCGAGGTGCTGCGGGACCATGAGCATGTGGTGGTGATGGGGGACATGAACTGTTCCTGTCATGCGGATGAGGTGAAACGCCTGGTGAGCCATACTCGTTTGCAGGAGCCCCTGGCGTCCCAGAAGACCTATCCCAGCTGGCGTCCTGCCCATGCCTTTGATCACATCCTCGTCACGCCGGGCTTGGGTGTCGAGCAGGTGCATGTCTACAATGTCAATTATTCTGACCACCTGCCGGTTGGGGTGGAGATCTTGGTGCCGGAGTCCATCATCCTGCCCCATTGGACGGATCACTGAGCTTTGCACGCCCCCTGGCGGGTGATAAGTTCGAGGATGTAACCAGGTGATTGAAGAAGAGCAGAGGAAGCTGAGATATCTGGATGCCATCCGCGAGCTTGAGCTCGAACTGGATGCGCTACGTGCTACGGAGAGCGCACTGTGCCGCCTGGCCGAGCGCCTGGGCCGGTGTGCCCAGGGGCAGTCGCCTGGGCTCGACGCGGCACTTGAGGAGGTCATCTGCGCCCTGCGCGAGGGCCCAGACGCCAAGGCCTCGGATGCCCTGATGGCACGACTCCAGGTTGCCCTGCGCCAGGAAACATCCACATCCCCGTCGCCCCAATCTGAAAGTCTCGACAGCCCATCCCCGCAGGCAGCGCGCTCTGCCTCCCCTGCATTGTTGATCGAAGCCCTGATAGAGCGCATGCCGGCGGTGCCGGGTCTGCGCGAGGCGCTGGAACAGATCCTCGTGCGCCTGGAGGGCGACGCCAGTCCGCCCGACTGGGGACTGCTGGTGACGGGCATTGCCGATGTAATCCGTGACCAGTGCATGCGTGCCCAGCGGGAGCGCAACGAGCTGGAATCCTTTCTCAAGGAAGTCACCGATCGGTTGGGCGAGTTCGATGCCTTTCTTACCGGGCAGAATAACGTCATGGAGCAATCCCGTGGCGAGGGCGTGACCCTGGAGACCCGGATTCAGGGTGAGGTGCGCAAGCTGCAGGACGGCATGGCCGGCGCCGGCAGCCTGGGAGAGCTGCGTATCCTGGTCTCCCAGCGCCTGGATGCCATTGGTGAGCATGTGAGCAGTTTTCGGGAGGTGGAGGATCGGCGTTGCGAGGATTACCGCCAGCGCGCCGAGCGCATGCGCGGGCGCATCGTACAGCTGGAACATGAGGCCCAGGGTCTGCGTCGTACCATGGAAGACGAGCGCAAACAGGCGCTCATGGATCAGCTTACCGGCGTGCCCAACCGCCAAGCCTTCGACGAACGTCTCGCCCAGGAGTACAGCCGCTGGAAGCGCTTCGGCACACCCCTTGCGCTGATCATGTGGGACGTCGACCGGTTTAAGGTGATCAACGACTCCTACGGCCACAAGGCTGGCGACAAGGTGATCCGCGCCGTGGCCCAGCAGCTCCAGAACCGCATCCGCGAAACCGACATGGTGGCCCGCTATGGCGGAGAGGAATTCGTCATGCTGATCACCGGTGCCTCGGGACCGGAGGCCCTGGGCCTGGCCGATGAGATACGCATAGCCATCAGCAAACTGGGCTTTCATTTCCGCAACGAACGGGTGCCCGTCACCATCTCCGCAGGCATCGCCCAGTTCGCCGAGGGCGACAGTCCCGACAGCGCCTTCGACAACGCCGATCGGGCCCTCTACGAGGCCAAGAACACGGGACGCAATCGGTGTGTGTTGCATTGATTGGTGGGGGGCGTGAGGCGTGAAGGGATAGGCGGTAGGCGTTAAACCACCCCCTCCCCGGCCCTCCCCCATGAGGGGGAGGGAGTATTATCTGCCGCTTCGCCCTTCGCCCTTCGCCCTTCGCCCTTCGCCCTTCGCCCTTCAACCTTCAACCTTCAACCTTCAACCTTCAACCTTCAACCTTCAACCCCTCCCCCCCTTTGCCCTTCCCGGCTCACCTCCGTAAGCTGTTCCCATGAACATCAGGCATTCATCTCCAGGCCCTGTCGTGTTCGGCGAGGTGCTGTTCGATTGTTTCCCGGATCGCCGCGTGCTGGGTGGGGCCCCCTTTAATGTCGCCTGGAATCTGCACGGCCTGGGGCAGGCACCCCTGTTCGTGGGCGCGGTGGGTGAGGATGACAACGGAGAAGAGGTACGACGCAGCCTGTCCGGGTTGGGCATGGACATATCCGGCTTGCAGCAGGATCCGCTGCATCCTACCGGCACGGTGCAAGTGCGTATCGAAAACGATGAGCCGAGCTATGAGATCGTCGCCGACCAGGCCTATGACCATATCGCCCGGGACCAGGCCCTACAGGCGGTGGCCGGGTGCAATGAGGGCATCCTCTATCACGGTAGCTTGGCGTTGCGATCAGCCGTGTCCCGCGACACCCTCGCGGCCCTGCGCGAGCAGTTGGGCGCCCGGGTGTTCATGGACGTGAATCTGCGTGATCCCTGGTGGGATGTGCCAGGCATTCACGCGCTCATGAAGGACGCGGCATGGGTAAAGCTCAATGAGGATGAATTGGAGTCCCTGGCAGCGGATACCGGTCAGGCGCTGGAAGTGCGCGCTCAGGGCCTGGTGCAGCGCTTCGGGCTGGAGGCGGTGATCGTCACCCGTGCCTCACACGGCGCCCTGGTGGTGACCCGGATGGGGGATGTGATCGCACGTGGCGCACCGCCCGTTGACGGCTTGGTGGACACCGTGGGCGCCGGCGACGCCTTCAGCGCCGTGGTCATCACTGGCCTGATCAATGGCTGGGACTGGAAGACGATCCTGGATCGGGCCGCGGGGTTCGCGGCGAAGGTCTGCACCCTGCGCGGAGCGACCACTCAGGACAAGGGGTTTTATTGTTTGTGAGGCGTGAGGCGTGAGGCGTGAGGCGTGAGGCGTGAGGCGTGAGGCGTGAGGCGGTACATTATACCCCCTCCCCCTCATGGGGGAGGGCCGGGGAGGGGTGGTTTTACGCCTATCCCCTATCGCCTCACCCCTCACATATCCCATATCCCCTACCTGTTATTGATGCTCAGCCGCCCCGGTCCCATCAGAGCGATGGCCACGGCACTGAACAGGAACATGCCCTGCAGTTCCAGGGCCCAGCCGCCGTTGCCGGTCAGGTCGAAGAGCTGGGTGGAGTGGGCCAGGGCGATGGCGACCACCATGGTGAAGGCGATCAAGGCGGCGCCCACCCGGCTATACAAGCCGAGGATCACCAGGATCGGGGCGAGCACCTCGCCGACATACACGCCATAGGCCAGGACCGTCGGCAGCCCGGCCCCCGCCACCATGCCCTCGATGCCGCCGATGCCATTGATCAGCTTGTGGATGCCGTGCATTAGGAACAGCACGCCAAGCGTCACGCGCAGGATGAGTTTGCCGGTATCTTCCGCCATGCCGTAGTTCATTGCGCATCTCCATTGTTGTTATTAGGTGTAAGGAAACAGCCTGAGAAGTCTGTCTGAAGCCCTGATCGGCGTCAAAGTAAAAGCGCCCTGGACCGGGCGATTCAAACGGACAAGGCAGCAAACTGCACCAGGCCCTATAATACGCACTGCAAACCAATCATCGCGGGCCTGCCCGCACCTCATGGAATACCTGACTTGAATACCGAATCTGATACCCCGGTCGGCTTTGACGCCCTTGGCCTGACGCCCGCAGTTCTCCAGGCCCTCTCTGACACCGGCTACGAAGTACCCACACCCATCCAGGCGGAAGGCATCCCGCCCCTGCTGGCCGGCCGCGACCTGCTGGGCCAGGCCCAGACCGGCACGGGCAAGACCGCGGCCTTCGCTTTGCCGATCCTGTCGAACCTGGACCTGAAGGACCGGCGCACCCAGGTGCTGGTGCTGGCACCCACCCGGGAGCTGGCCATCCAGGTGGCCGAGGCCTTCCAGACCTATGCCCGGCATCTGCCCGGTTTCCACGTGCTGCCCATCTATGGCGGCCAGCCCTACGGGATCCAGCTCAAGCAGCTCAATCGCGGCGCACAGGTGGTAGTGGGCACGCCGGGCCGGGTCATGGATCACATGCGCCGCGGCACGCTCAAACTCGACGCCCTGCGCACCCTGGTGCTGGATGAGGCGGACGAGATGCTGCGCATGGGCTTCATCGACGACGTGGAATGGGTGCTGACCCAGACCCCGCCGGAGCGCCAGGTGGCCTTGTTCTCCGCCACCATGCCTGAGGTGATTCGCCGGGTGGCCCACACCCACCTGAAGAATCCCGCCGAGGTGCGCATCCGTTCCGCCACTACCACGGCCACTACCATTCGCCAGCGCTACTGGCGGG
>SR_TP_S13solDRAFT_1000813_pt1 | contig 11116 bp, 9 predicted proteins | sample SodReaTP_S13sol_FD_11159 | JGI IMG/M metagenome (IMG submission 11159) | reverse complement strand
CCGCCCGGGTGCCCCGGCAGCCGCCGGGGCACCCTCGATTCAGACCTCGCACAACCCGGGCCGTCGACCACTGGCCAAGAGATCGAGGTGGCACAACTGTTTGCGGCTTTCCGACTTCAGTCACAGAACCGCAACAAAACGCGAGCCTCCCATGATGCAGCACGTTCATCGTTTCGGCCTTTGCGCGCTGGCCGCGGTCGCCGTCGCCACGCCAGCGGCCGCTGCCGCAACCGAGCGCGGCGATACGCTTCTGCTCAGTGCCTCCGGAGGTACTGCGGGCGATGCCTCATCGTCGCAGCCGTCGATTTCGGCCGATGGCCGCTTTGTCGCATTCATGTCCGCCGCCACGAACCTTCATCCCGACGCCAGCAGCGGCGCGTACCAGGTCCTGCTGAGCGAGCCGGCCACCGGGTCACTCGCACTGATCAGCCGGGCCGATGGCATCGGCGGCAGCGCGGGCAATGCCGATTCATGGGATGCTGTCGCATCGGCCGATGGCCGCCACGTCGCGTTTGCTTCGATGGCCAGCAACCTGCACGAAGACGACCCGGACGCCATCTGGGACGTGTTCCTCCGCGACCGTGACGCCAACCAGACTTTCCTGCTCAGTCGCGCCAGCGGCATCGATGGCGTCAAGGGCAACGGCGAATGCTGGGCCCTGTCGATTTCAGCCGACGGTCGTTTCGTGGCGTTCACATCGGCAGCCGACAACCTGCACCCCGATGACCCGGATACCGCGGAGGATGTCTACGTGCGGGATCTGTTGACCGCCGAAACCCTGCTGGTCAGCCGCGCCAGCGGCGTGGATGGCGTCAAGGCAAACGGGCCATCCAACCGGCCATCGATCTCTGCCGATGGCCGCTTCGTCGCCTTCGTCTCCATTGCCGACAACCTGCACCCCGATGACTCCGACACGATGGGTGATATCTACGTGCGGGATCTGCAAACAGCGCAAACCACGCTGGTCAGCCGTGCCGGTGGCTCAGATGGAAGCACCGCCAACAGCCCCGCCACCAGGCCATCGATTTCCGCCGACGGGCGTTATGTCGCTTTCGATTCGCAAGCAACGAACCTGCACCCCGATTCAACCAAAGGCAGTGTCCGGCACGTGTTTGTGCGCGATCGGGCAACGTCCGATACGCTTCTCGTCAGCCGGGCCGACGGGGCCTCGGGCGGCGCCGGCGACGACAGCAGCTTCAACGCAAGCGCTTCGGCGGATGGCCGCTTCGTCGGCTTTCAGTCACGCGCCGGCAATCTCGACCCCGACGCAGTCGGCGGCAACGACAACGTCTTCGTGCGAGATCTGTCAACGAACGAAACCGTGCTTACCGGCCGCGCCTCGGGTACGACGGGAGCACCCGCGGACAACAGCGCCGGGCAGGCCTCGATCTCGGCCGACGGCCGATACCTGGCATTCGGCTCCAGCGCCACCAATCTGCACCCGGACGCCAGCGATGGCGAGTGGCAGGTCTACCTGCGCGATGTGCGGGGCGAAGTGATGATCTTCGAGGATCGCTTCGAGGGGCATTATTGACCGGCGCTACGGTTGCGACGCAAGCGCGGAAGCGTAGACTGACATGGGGTTGCAGCTGAACAGTTCCGCACTTGCCACCAGGCAGCTTCGGCTTGTTTATCCTACAGACGAGTGCGGGAGGCCAATTGCGGGGACCAACACGAGGCGCCCGGGATTCATGCAACGTTTCCGACCCGGCCAGCAGGACCGATCGTGGTTCGCGCTCCAGCCAGGCGACAGGCATAATCGTCGGAGGACTCCTGCGACCACTGTCGATGCGCAATTCGATTCTGCTGATTGGCGTTGCGATTCTGCTGCTTCTCGCCTACGCGCTCTACCTTGCGGCCGATGCCGGTGAGTTTCGCAGGGTGGAGAACCTGCACCCGGGCGATTGCCGCAAGATCGGTGGCGTGCCCGGCGCCGAGGACGTCACGCTACACCCTCATCGGGATCTTGCGCTCGTCTCGAGCTTCGACCGCCGTGCCGCCATGACCGGCGATGTCCGGCCCGGCGGCATTTACGCCTGGGCGCTCGATGGCTCGATGGATGCCCCGGTCAACCTGGCGCCCGACGCCGGTGCGGACTTCAGGCCGCACGGTATCTCACTGTTCGTGGACGTCGACGGTCGTGCGACGCTGTTCGTGGTCAATCATCCGGGTGAGTCGCTGTTCGGCGACCAGCCCGGCGAATCCGCCGGACCGGCGCATACCGTGGAGGTCTTCGATCTGGAAGGCTTGCATCTCGTCCACCGCAAGACCCTGACGGACGAATCGATGATCAGCCCCAATGACATCGTCGCCGTGGACCACGAACGCTTCTATTTCACCAACGACCACGGCAGCGCACCGGGCTGGAAGCGAACCCTCGAGGACTACCTGCGCCTGGGCTGGGCCAACGTCGTCTATTTCGACGGCAGCGAATACCGCGAAGTCGCCGACGGCCTGACCTATGCCAACGGGATCAATCTGTCGACCGACGGGTTGCGGTTGTACGTTGCCGAAGTCACCCGCGGTCGCGTCCGCGACTATCGCCGCGATCTGCACGACGGCAGCCTCGAGGAGCTGCACCGCTTCGACGTGGGATTCGGCGTCGACAACATCGAGGTCGATCCGCAAACCGGTGACCTGCTGCTGGGCGGCCACGTCAAGCTGCTGACCTTCACCCGGCATGCCGGTGACGCTCAAGTGCTCGCCCCGTCGCAGGCCGCGCGCGTCGAACTCCACCCCGAGCCGAGGATCGAGACCCTGTTCCTTGACGACGGGCAACTGATCTCCGGCGCCAGCGTCGCCACGGCGCGGGACGGCAAGCTGCTGATCGGCTCGGTATTCGAGCCGCATATGGTGGTCTGCACTCTAGTGATACGAACCTGAATCGGCGCACAGGTCCGTATTCTTGAAAAACGGTGACCCGGTAATGCTGCTGTAATTGATTGGCGCACCCGTGGAAACGAGCGGTCCGTACACCGTCTGGTTGACCATGAGCACCGAATCGTCACCCTGGGTGTCGTGATTGAGGTAGTTGATCACGCCCCCCGTCGGCTCGCCATCCAGAAGAAACACCGCCTTTGCCAATGCATTCTGCTGGGCTCCCTTTCTGATTTCGCCAGCCGGAATGTTCTCCTGATAGGGCGGGAACTGACCGGACAAAGGGGTCAATTGTGAATTGCCTGGTTCCGCCCGAAGTCTGGTCGTCGAGAATCCAAACGCATCGCCTCGACTCGAGTTGTCGATGCAGTTGACCAGAAACACCGCGTAGTGCTTGCCGGCGGGCGCCGTGAGAACTTCCTGATCCGAAGGGCGAATGATCTGGTCACCCGCCTGGTGATACACGTACTTGATCTTCGTAATACCGCCGCCACAAGCGGTCAGCAGTGCGGCGACGAGTACCAGTGAAGCACCCCGAACGACTGACGGCAAAACACGCCCCGGTCCGAATGCGAGCCGGCCCAACAAGCAGGCCAGGAGACCCGCGCTGATGATGACGACAAGGAATTGCCAGACAGATGGATATCCCATACCAACCTCCCATGTCCTGCAAGACAGTGCAGGCAGATGCACCCAACCCCCGCTTTTGAAAATACTCCCCTCGCGGCGAGGCCGCAACCAACACTGCATTGCCAGTCTGCGCCGAAGCTTGCGGACCGGTCATCCGGAGGGCATTCCCAGCTTTCTGGTGCGACTCAGAAGTGGAGTCGAGGGCACGGGGAGCCTCCCGACGGGCGAATTCGTCCCGAGACCATGAATCCAGTGGTTTGTATGGAGAGGACTTCGGCTACCCATGGCGGATGATCGATCGATACATCCTGCCGGCGGCGATGTAAGCGCGCGGATTCCGGCGCGCGGCCGACCCACCGGCGACAGGCGTTGCCGCTGCCATGTGGACTTCAAGCACAGCCATGCCCAGGGCCTGACCGGGCTCAGTCAGGACCATTGCCTGGCGAAGATCGCGGAATTCCCGAATTCTCGCTCGTCGCAAGCGATATCCAGCATGGGCCGGGGCACCCCAGCCGACATTCAGCGAGCCACGCCGTCCACCCGGTCCAGGGTCAGGATCGCGACATCCTCGGGTGACTTTTCGTTCCACTTTTCGAGATGGCGGCGATACTTGTATCGAACGTTGTCCTCATTCGACTCGAACCAGCTTTGCGCCGAATCGGTCATCGTCACCCAGTCGGTTCGCTCCATCCAGCGTTCGAACCGATTTCCCAGCAGACTGTACTTGGCGTCCGGATCATTTCGAATCGGCAGCAGCGAGAATCGAGCTTTCCAGACGCCCATGCGTGGCGAAACCAATGCGTAGTAGGTGCGGTCTCCGTCCAGACGTGCTTCCATGAAGTCTGCATTCTCGGCAACGACCATGAACCGGTATTCGCCAGGAACCACCGCATGGTTGATCCGTGTACCCGCTGAAACGATCCCGATGAACTCGACCTCGCCATCGGTCACATCGTAGACGCTGGCCTGAATCGCAGCCCCATGGCCCGAAGGACGCATGAAGACGATCTCCGCCTGTCCGGCATCCGGCCGTACGGTCGGCTCGTCGATCGTCTGTACATGCTCGGAACGCGTCGCACAGCCACTCGACATGACTGCCAGAACGCAAACAACTGCCACAAACCTCCAACTACTCACGATTGATGTCTCCCCAAGTGTGCCAACAAGAATTTCACGCGAGCGAAGAGTATACACATGCCATTTTCCGAGTTCCAGCAGCACCCCGAGCCAGGCAATTTCCACGACTGACCCCTTCCTGGCCGGCTTCGTGATGGGCCGGACAGAGCCAGGCACGCTCCCATGAGCAAACCGTGCGGCATGAAACCAGTTGACTGCCAGGCGGTCGCAACCACATTTTGAGTCGCGGTGATTGCCGGGGTTCGCGCCGTCCCGATTCTTGCCGGGATCAGGCAATCGATTTCCTGGGTCATTCCAGATCAGGCAAGCGTTTCATTCCGGATCTGGGACAGGGCAGCCGGCTCATTCTCGGATGGTCAGCGGCGCTCAACCTCGGCCGCCCACGCCTCCGCCGGTCGGTTAGGATGCAAGACACCCGGAAGCATGAGACCCGAGCCATGGCCAATTCGACCACGATGACCCGCCTGCTGATGAACCGAAGCCGCTTCGAAGAAATGCAGATCGATTCGACCACGTCGCCCGCCGCAAAGGACGGCGAGGTGGTGCTGGCGCTCGATCGCTTCTCGCTGACGGTCAATAACATCACCTACGCCGCCTTTGGCGACGCATTGCGCTACTGGGAGTTCTTTCCCTCGGGCGTGGACGGCCAGGGTCTGCTGCCGGTATGGGGCTATGCCGATGTGGTCGAATCGCGGGCCGAGGGCGTCGAACCCGGCCAGCGCTTCTTCGGCTACTACCCTTCGGCCACCCACCTGGTGGTGCAGCCGGGCAAGACGGGCGCGCGCAGCTTCCGCGACGAGTCGGCGCACCGGCGCCAGCTGCCGGAGGTTTACAACTGGTATCAGTGCAGCGACAACGACCCGTTCCAGTCAACCGCCAGCGAGCCCCTGCACGCGATCTTCCGGCCGCTGTTCGTCACCGCCTTCGGCCTGGCCGACTTCCTGACCGAGCAGCAGTTTTTCGGTGCAGAACAGGTGGTGATCTCCAGCGCCTCCAGCCGTACCGGCTATTCCGAAGCCTTCAGCATCGGCCGCCAATCCGATATCGAGCTGATCGGCCTGACCTCGGCCGGACACCGCGACTTCGTCGAGGGCCTGGGGCTCTATTCAAAGGTTCTTGCGTACGACGACCTCGAGCAGCTCGATCCCAAGCGCCCGACCGTTTACGTGGACGTGGCCGGCAATACCGATCTTCAACGTCGCGTACACCGGCGTCTCGGCGAACTACTGGTCCACGATGCCGCCCTGGGAGCCGCCCATGCGCACGAGCCCCCACAGCCCGATGTAGACCTGCCCGGACCGACCCCGACCTTCTTCTTCGCCCCCGAGTGGATCGCGCGCCGCCAGGCCGAGTGGGGATCGGAAGCGTTCAATCGCCGAGTGGGCGAGGCTGTCGCCGGCTTCTTCGCTCACGTCACCCAACACCAGCTGATCAGCATTCAGGAACAGCACGGCCTGGAGGCCGCGCGCGAGGTGCTGAGCGAGATGCTCGACGGGCGCACGGACCCGGCCATCGGCCATGTGATTCGATTGGGCGGTTAGCGCTTCGAACTGAAGGGAAATTCTCAGGCACAATTCCGCGCGGAAACTCGCGTAGGCCGCGCTCACAGATTGGAAATCGCTGACCCTGAGCAGCTTTATCGCAATTTACCAGTCCCTCGAGGCTCTAGCTGACTGCCACGAGCGGCTATGGTTCAAATTCAGGCCCTTGTCGCTTGGCGTCATGCTTCTCATATGCGTCTCTCCACAGGCGAGGGATACAATTTCTTCCTTATCAGTTATAGCAACAGCCCCATACGCGTCCTTCACCAACAAAGTACCATCCGGAGCGAAAGCATAACCAAACGCCTCCGCTGGAAGCTCCAATTTTGGCTCGTAATGCCAAAGGCCTTCTGCATCCCTTTTCAGCACTGCCAGCTCCCCGCCATTCCCACCTCCAAATACATCCTGTGCGAGCGCAGTGATGCCAAAGCCTGATTCAATTATGAATGCCGCGTTCAGCGTTTCTGGGCCAAAGCGCTGCACCATGCCATCATCCGTCACAAAGCCAAAATCTCCATCGTAGTGCCACAGGTCCACGCTGAAAAGCCAGCCGCCATCAACACGGAGAAAGGTGTTGCTGCCATAACCCTCACGACCTCTCATTTCATTAAGCTCAATGGGAAAACTTTCCGGAATATCGTTAACCCGCGCGTTCGTCCATTGGACGTGGAACTCTCCAATCCAAGGGAGGGAATAGGGACCATCAGAGGGGCGTTCGCCATGGCACACAGGAAGGCCATGCTCGATTGCGCACCTATGGAAGCAACTGAATACAATGCGATCAACGCCTGTTTCTTCGAGAAGCTTTTCTGAGATAGCAACCTCGCCAAGCGTACTCAACGAAGAAAGCGTCTCCCACGCAGCCTCCCTCACCTGCGAAGACCAATGCGAACCGCTCGTTTCTCTGAGAGAATTCACGACTGCACTTGGCAGGTTCTCAAATTTCGAGAGTGCCTTGGCAGCTTCCATTTGCACAGACCATGATGGGTCACCTAGCGCCTGATGGATGAGTCGGATCGAGACTTCCTGCTCAAGACAACCCAGCGCGCGAACGGCTGCCACACGCTCAGCAGTGACCCCCACCTGGGCTTTCTCCGATAAGGCGCCAAGCAGCTCATCGTTCCACGGAGGCAGCTTACAGTCCGGCCTCGGCGCCCATGCCCAGTGGGTGTAGTCCTCCGATTGGATGACATGAGCGAGAGCTGTCGCTCCATATTCGCTTCCGATCGAAACAAGCGCAAATCCAGCGGCTTGGTGCATGCGATCTGCCCCAGAGGTGTATATTGCAATCAGGGGTGCCTCGAATACCTCACTTCCCTCGCCGAGGTCCTCAACAAACTGGATTGCCTCCATTCGAGTGGACAAGGGATACTCCTCGTTGTTGAGCACCGGTAGAAGGCGCCGAACAAGGTCCAGGGTCAAGTCGTCTCGAAGACCACGGTTGCCGAGGGCGTATGAGAATATTCCGGGAGGATAGGCTCTTTCCATGTCGAGGATTTGATCGATCATGTAGGACACCGTCTTCCGGGAAGCCAGGTGGCCACGGCTTGACTCGAGTGCTTCGATGCGCGCTTCCGACCAAAGGTCCGCGACATCACCTGCAGCCCAAGGTTGGCAGCTCGTACGGGTAAGCGCCCAGCGAGCCCAGGGCGCTTCCTCGGCAAATCGCTGTAAATAGACCGACGGCACGGGCGAACCGGGGCCGATCTTCCCGATCGCCAGCAAGGCAATATCCCTTTGACGGCGGTTACCTTGCTCCAGAAAGGGCTGAAGTGCCGCTATCACTGTGTTGCTCGTTGGGAATTCAATCTGACTGTCGCTGCCTCCTCCAGCAACAATCTGTCCCGCACGTTGATCGGGACGCTCGCATTCGGTGTCCTCGACACCAGAGTCAAGGGCCGCCTGCGCCAAGTTGGTCGCCAACGTTCGATCTCTCTGAGTTAGGCCACCTTCATAATCATCGTCGTCGGATTGCTTCAGCTCAGAGATCAGCTGACTGGTAGTCATGGGCGCCAAGATCTCGTGACCACGCGCGCCCGCATCAAGCAACCCGACAACGGATAGCCCCCCCGAGCAAGAGAACCAATACGCGCATAAACCCCTCGAACAAGCAGCTGTTGGCCAAACTCGCCCCGAGTTTAACCCGGCGAACTTGTTGACCCAAGGTTTGTTCCTATTGCTAGAAAGTCCGGAAAGGTTGTGGACGGCCCAATGATCGGGCTTCGGCTTCGGTTATCGTTATTGAAAGGGGCGCGAGCACGGAACCGAAAGTAGATGCTATTTACGGATCGGCTCGGTCAAGGCCATGATGCTGAAAGCGGCCGATCTTGACGAGTGCTGGATGAAAGGGGTCTCCGGCGAGTACGCGCTCAAGAAGGTACGGGAACAGCCAATCCCCTGGTAGCGCGCCCCGGACAGGGCCCGTTTCGTACCGAGGACGCCGGGCGCCAGCCTGTGGGGGAATTCGGTCCGAAACCATGAAACCAGCGACCTACTCACGATTTTGCGACCAACCGCTTCAACTCTCAGGCGAGTCCGAGGTGTCACCAACCAGGACAATGGCGGTTCGGACTGGAACTCCGTGGCTGCGCGATTTCTCAATGGGACAGCAGTGGCTACAACCAAAGCGTCGGCCGCAGAACCCTCATTCGTTTTCCCCTCCAATCCCATGCCATTTCATGAATCTGCCGCCGGCCCAGGCATTCCACGTCCAAACGGCCTTGCCTGGTGTCGCCGCCGTAGACCAGCCTGAGATCCACTTCCGGCCGGGGTGAATGGGATTGGGTTCGCTCCGAATATTGGCGCAAGTGATCCAGGAACGAGCTGTGAAGCGTTGCCCCCGATAATGGCGGCGAGCCAACTCGGGGGCAGTCCAGGCCAGTGCACCTGATGTGCTCCAGCCGAGTTCCGGGGGGCAAGCGATGCCTTGGTCGACCGTTTCCGATCAAGCGTGCTGCGCGGGTGAAATCTCTCGCTCTATGCGGCCGGCATTTTCGATCTCGGCCTTGCGCAGCTCATAGGCGCTCTGGAGGTTCAGCCAGGACCTGGCATCGCCGCCAAAGTAGCGTGCCAGGCGCATGGCGGTGTCCGCGGTCACGCCGCGGCGCTCGCGAACGATGTCGTTGATGCGCGGAGCAGGGACGTTCAGCGCCTTGGCCAGCGCATTGGCGCTCATGTGGAGCGGTTCGAGGAAGTCCTCGCGCAGGATCTCACCGGGATGTACCGGGCGCATGCCGTTCTTGAAGCTCATTGTCCGGTCTCCTAGTGGTAGTCCACGATCTCGACGTCTTCCGGGCCCTCGCTGGTCCAGCGAAAGCACAGGCGAAACTGATTGTTGATCCGTATGCTGTATTGGCCTTCCCGATCACCCTTCAATGCTTCCAGCCGGTTGCCCGGAGGCGAACGGAGGAAGTCCAATGTCTCCGCTGCGTTCAACTGCGCCAGCTTTCTTTCCGCTACCGACAAGATGGCCGAGAACTGGCGGCTTTGGCCGGTTTCGAACAGTCTCCGGGTCTGGCGGCATCGAAAGCTGCGGATCACGTCCTTGCTGCGTGTTTAATGTATAACGTTAAACGTTAAATTTCAAGCGCGGCCAACGCTGGCAACTCCTTCCCCTCCACATACTCCAGGAACGCCCCGCCCGCCGTGGAAATGTAGTCAATCCGATCGGCGACATGAAACTTCTCGATCGCCGCGATGGTGTCACCACCGCCGGCCAGCGTGAAGCCCTTGCAGGCGGCCACGGCGTGGGCAATGGCCTGCGTGCCGGAATGGAAGGCTTCGAATTCGAACACACCCACGGGGCCGTTCCAGATCACCGTGCCGGCCTGGCGGACGATGGCGGCGAGATTGCCGGCGGTTTCGGGGCCGATGTCGAGGATCATTTCGTCCTTGTGAACTCGACCCACCGAGCGCAGCGTGGCGTGGGCGTCTTCGTGGAAGCGGGTGGCGGTGAGCACATCCGTGGGTAGCGGGATGGCCGCGCCCTTTGCCTCGGCGCGCTCGATCAGTTCCTTGGCCGTGTCGACCAGGTCCTTCTCATACAGCGAGCCGCCGACATCGTAGCCGGCTGCGACCAGGAAGGTGTTGGCGATGCCGCCGCCGACGATGAGCTGGTCGACCTTGTCGATCAGCGCTTCCAGCACGGTGAGTTTGCTGGATACCTTGGCGCCACCCACGATCGCGACCATCGGGCGCTCGGGCTTGGCCAGGGCCTTTTCCAGCGATTCGATTTCGCGCGCGAGCAATGGGCCGGCGACGGCGGTCCTTGAATGCCGGATGACACCCTCGGTGGACGCCTGGGCGCGGTGGGCGGTGGCGAAGGCGTCGAACACCAGCACGTCGGCCAAGGCGGCCATCTTTTTCGCCAGTTCGTCGTCGTTGGCTTTTTCGCCTTTCAGGAAGCGGACGTTCTCGAGCAGGACGACCTGGCCGGCTTCGACCTTCACGCCGTCGATCCAGTCGCGCTCGAGCTCGACCGGCTGGCCGAGCAGTTCGGTGAGCTTTTCAGCGACGGGGGCCAGGGTGAATTCCTCGTCGTACCGGCCCTCTTCCGGTCGGCCGAGGTGGGACATGACCATCACCGCCGCGCCGGCGTCGACCGCCTGGCGGATGGTGGGCAGGGCCGCTTCGATACGGGCCGCGGAGGTCACCTGACCGTTGCGGATGGGGACATTGAGGTCGGCGCGGATCAGGACGCGTTTTTTGGCGATGTCGACCTGGTCGATCGTCTTCATTTCGATTCCCGGGATTTCGGTTGGGTGAATGGGTGCAGTTTAGATAGGGGTGGGGTTGGGCTCAAGGGTTGATAGGAGTTTTCCGCGTTGGGGGGTGGGGCTGACGGAAATGGCGGCGGCTCATGAGGAGGTCCCGGACCGGGGTCCGGGACGACGCTGCGCGTCGGCTTCAGGGTTCAGGAAGGGAAAGGACGG
>SR_TP_S13solDRAFT_1000812_pt1 | contig 11149 bp, 7 predicted proteins | sample SodReaTP_S13sol_FD_11159 | JGI IMG/M metagenome (IMG submission 11159) | reverse complement strand
CGGTGGCCTCGGCCCGCGCCGATGTGCGCCGGGCGCGGCTCGATATCGATCGCACCAGCGTCGAGGCGCCGTTCGATGCACACGTGCTCAGCCGCGATGTCAATCTCGGTTCGCAGGTCAGTCCCGGTACGACGCTGGGGCGGCTGGTCGGACTGGACAGTTACTGGATCGAAGCCACCGTCCCGGTCAGGCAATTGCAGTGGCTGAGCGTGCCCGACGGCGACGAACCGGGCTCGAGGGTCACGGTCCGCAACCGCAACGCCTGGCCGCCGGACGCCAGCCGCCAGGGCGAGATCTTTCGCCTCATCGGCGAGCTCGAGGGCGACACGCGCCTGGCACGCGTGCTGGTCGAAGTGCGGGATCCGCTGGCTCGTGAAGCCGGTCCGGACACGCCGCGCCTGATGCTCGGCGAGTTCGTTGAATGCCGCATCGAGGGTCGCCGCCTCGACGATGTGGTGCGCATCGAGCGCGACTACATCCGCGAAGGCGACACCATCTGGCTGATGGTCGACGGCCGCCTGGTCATCCAGCCGGTCTCGATCGTGGTCGAGGACGAGCGCTACGCCTACATCGACGAAGGGCTCAGCGCCGATGATCGCGTCGTGACCACGCGTCTGGCCACCGTGCAGGAAGGCCTGCGCCTGCGCGTCGAGGAAGATGCTGGGCGCGAGGCTCCGGCGGACGTCGACGCATGAGCGCCTCGCCGGCCGGCAACGGCCTGAACGGCAGCGGGCCGATTGCGTGGATGGTCCGCAATCCGATCGCCGCCAACCTGGCCATGGTCATCCTGCTGGCCGGCGGCGTGTACACCGCGATCACCATGCAGAAGGAAGTCCAGCCGCGCTACGAGCTGGACTACGTGGATGTCAGCGTGTCCTACCCGGGCGCGGCGCCGGAGGAGGTCGAACAGGGCATCCTGCTGCCGGTCGAGGAAGCCGTGCGCGGGGTGCAGGGCATCAAGGAAATCACCTCGACCGCGCGCGAGGGCTCGGGCTCGATCAGCCTCGAGCTGGTCGCCGGCGTCAACCGCATGCAGATCTACCAGGACGTTGACCAGGCGGTCGCCCAGATCCGCACCTTTCCGATCGACGCCGAGGAGCCTCGGGTGCGCCTGCGCTCCTGGCAGCGCGACGTCATGGAGATCGGCCTCTACGGCGACGTCGATATCTGGACGCTGCGCCAGCTCGGCGAGCGCGTGCGCGACCAGCTGCTCAGCGACCCCGGCATCACCCAGGTCGAGATGGGCAACGTGCCCGCCTACCTGACGCACGTCGAGATTCCGCAGGACGTGCTGCGCGAGTACGACATGACGCTTTCGGAAGTCGCCGGGCTGATCGAGCAGTCCAGCCGCGACGTACCGGCCGGCGCCATCGACACCAGCCAGGGCGAAATCCTGCTGCGCATGAAAGAGCGCAAGGAGTGGGCGCGCGAGATCGACGATATCGTGCTGGCCAGTGCCGACAGCGGCGCACCGCTGCGCCTGGGCGATATCGCCGATGTGCGCGACGGCTTCGAGGAAGTCGGCTTTCACTCCCAGTTCAACCGTCAGCCGTCGATCGAGCTCGAGATCTTCCGCGTCGGCGCGCAGTCGCCGCTGGAAGTCGCCGACGCCGTGCAGGCCGTGCTCGACGACCTCGAAAGCACCCTGCCCGAAGGCGTGACCTGGCGCATCGACTCCAACCGGGCCGAGGAATTCGGCGACCGTCTCAACCTGCTGCTCAAGAACGGCGCGCTGGCGATCATCATCATCATCCTGATTCTGGCGCTGTTCCTCGAGGCGCGGCTGGCCTTCTGGATCATGATGGGCATGACGATCTCCTTCGTCGGTGCGATCAACTTCCTGCCGAGCTTCGGCATCAGCATCAACATGATCTCGATGTTCGGCTTCCTGGTCGCGCTGGGGATCGTCGTCGACGACGCTATCGTGGTCGGCGAGAACGTCTACGAACACCGCGAGCGCGGCCTGGGCATGATGGAGGCGGCCATCACCGGCGCCCAGCAGATCGCCTGGCCGGTCACCTTCTCGATCCTGACCAATATCGTCGCCTTCCTGCCGGTGATGTTCATCCCCGGGATCATGGGGCAGTACTGGTGGCCGATGCCGGTGGTGGTGATCACCGTGCTGGCCCTGTCGCTGCTCGAGGCGCTGTTCATCCTGCCTTCGCACCTGGCGCACATCCGCGAGCGCTCGCACGCGGCAGCCAGCGAGACCCTGCATACCGTGCAGCGGCGCTTCTCGCGCGGTTTCGCCAACTGGATCGATACCCGTTACCGGCCTTTCCTCGAGCGCTGCCTGCGCCATCGCTACATCAGCCTCACCGGCGCGGTCGTGCTGCTGGCGGTCACCGGCGGCTACGCCCTGAGCGACCACCTGGGGATGATCATGATGCCCGAGCAACCGGCCGACGAGATCGAGGCCGGCGTGCGGCTGCCGGTGGGTACCACGCGCGACTTCGCCGCCGACATGGCCTACCAGATCACGGAGGCCACCCACCGCATGTTCGAGGAGAACGATCTCTACGAGGCAGCCGAGGGCATCAAGACCAATGTGCGCGGCAGCAGCTTCATCGACGTGGAGATCGTGCTGCTGCCGCCGGCCCAGCGCGACATCACCACGCAGGAAGTCATCGAGCTGTGGCGCAACGAGATCGGCGATATCAAGGGCGTCGACCAGATCACCTTCGAGGCCGAACGCGGCCCGGGCAGCTGGCGCGACGACATCAGCATCGACCTGAGCCACTCCGACATCGAGGTGCTCGAACGCGCTGCCGCCGAACTGGTCGAGCGTCTGGAGGAATTCGGCAACACGCGTGATGTCAACGACAACTACGAGGCCGGCAAGTCGCAGCTCGATTTCACCCTGCTGCCCGAAGGGCGGGCGCTGGGCCTGACTCCGACCGAGGTCGGCCGCCAGCTGCGCGGAGCCTTCTTCGGCGACATCGCCCTGCGCTACCTGCGCGGCACCAACGAAATCGAGGTGCGCGTCAAGCTGCCCGAACAAGAGCGCGAGGATATCCGCACGCTGGAGAATTTCATGCTGCGCACCCCCGACGGGGTGGAAGTGCCGCTGTCCGACGTTGCCCTGATCGAGCGCGGCCAGGCCTTTACCTCGATCAATCGCCGCGACGGCCGGCGGGTCATCAATGTCGGCACCGATGTCGAGCCCAAGAACGCCATCAGTCGGGTACTGGCAGCCGTCAACGAAGATGTGTTGCCGCAGCTGCGCGCCGATTTTCCGGGCATCACCTGGACCTATGAAGGCAGTCAGGCCGAGCTGCGTGAATCGACCGCGGCGTTGTGGGGCGGCTTCGGCCTGGCCCTGTTCGCCGTCTACGCGCTGCTGGCGATCGCCTTCGGCAGCTACATCCAGCCGCTGATCGTGATGACCGCGATTCCCTTTGGCATCGTCGGCGGCATCATCGGGCACATCATCCTCGGCTACGACCTGTCGCTGGTGAGCATGCTCGGCGTGGTCGCGGTGTCCGGCGTGGTCATCAACGGCGCACTGATCATGGTGCACTTCGCCAACGGCAAGCGCGGCGAACTGTCGGCCCACGACGCCATCCTGCAGGCGGGCGTGCGCCGCTTCCGGCCGATCGTGCTGACCACGGTGACCACCTTCGGCGGCCTGGCGCCGATCATCCTCGAGACCTCGATCCAGGCCGTGCACCTGATCCCGATGGCCATCTCGCTCGGCTTCGGCATCGTCTTCGCCACCTCGATCATGCTGGTGGTCGTGCCCTGCCTGTACCTGATGATCGAGGATATGCATGACTTGGTTCGGCAAAGGCGGCAGCGGCTGGCCGGCATCCGCTAGAGCCCTGAGAGGCATTCCGTCGACCAGCTTCTGAAGCGTCGGCAGTGAAGCCGATTCCCGCATCATTTCGGTCTCCGAACGTCGATGCACGCACCGCGGTGTGTCGTCCCGACGGCAGCCTTGGGTCCGACCGCATTGACGATTATGATGCCTTCCTGGAGTACCCCTCGATATGCAAGGACGTGCTACATGGAATGGATCGCCGACCCGCAGGCCTGGATCGCACTGGGCACACTGACCGCGCTCGAGATCGTGCTCGGCATCGACAACATCATCTTCATCACTATCCTGGCCAGCCGACTGCCGAAGGAGCAGCGCGACAAGGCGCGGCTGATCGGGCTGGGCATTGCCATGGTCAGCCGCATCCTGCTGCTGTTCGCCATCGCCTGGATCATGAGCCTCACCGCGCCCCTGTTCGGGGTGCTCGGACAGGAGTTATCCGGCCGCGATCTGATTCTGATCGCCGGCGGCCTGTTCCTGCTGGGCAAGGCCAGTCACGAGATCCATAACAACCTGGAGGGCGAGGATCCCTCCGAGCGGGGCGGGGCCGTGACGGCCGGATTCTGGTCGGTTCTGATCCAGATCGCGTTGATCGACATGGTCTTCTCGATCGACTCGGTGATTACCGCCGTGGGCCTGGCCGACTACATCCAGGTGATGGTGATTGCCATCGTGATTGCCGTTGGCGTGATGATGCTTTCGGCCAACGCGATCGGCGGTTTCGTCGAGCGGCACCCGACCATCAAGATGCTGGCCCTGAGCTTCCTGATCCTGATCGGGTTCACCCTGGTGGCCGAGGGCATGGAATTCCACATCCCCAAGGGCTACGTCTATTTCGCGATGGCGTTCTCGGTCGGTGTCGAACTGCTCAATCTGCGCGTGCGCGCGATTCGACGCAAGCGCGAGCGGCCGCTTCTGCTCCGCCGTCACATGTCGGCGGCCAGGGCATCCGAGGCGGACGCGCCATGAACCGGGTCGGCAGGAACCAGCAGCCCGTCCAGCGTGGTCAGGCGATGAACCGGCTCGATACCTTCACCGATGCCGCATTCGCATTCGCCGTGGCCATGCTGGCCATTTCGATCGACGAAGTGCCCGGCTCGTATCCCGAACTGATCGAGGCGCTCAAGGGTGCGCCGGCCTTCATCGCCAGTTTTGCCATCCTGTTGCTGTACTGGCGCGCACACCAGCGCTGGAGTGATCGCTACGGTCTGGATGACCTGCCTTCGGTCATGCTCACCGCGGCGCTGATCGTGGTCGTGATGATCTACGTCTACCCGCTGAAGATCATGTTCACGGCCGCCTTCAGCTTTTTCAGCGGGGGCTGGTTTCCGTCGTCGTTCGAGATCGAGACCGCCCGTCATTTCCGGGTCGTGGTCACGATCTACGGCGTCGGATTCGCCCTGATGAGCGCCATCATCAGCGCCCTGTACCTGCACGCCCGACGCTGTGCAAGCCGCTTGAACATGTCCGGCCGGGAAGCCTTCGACACGTCGGCCGAGAGTCTGGCGTGGGCCATCGTTGGCGGCTGGGGTTGCCTGTCCATGGCACTGGCCTGGGGGCTTCCGGATCGCTGGCTGCCCCTGTCCGTCTTTGTCTACTTCGGGCTGGCGGTCTTCGGGCCGGTGTTCGACGTCGTGCAACGTCGCACCATGCGAAGGCGTTTCCCGGTCGACTGATCAGATTTCGGAACCTTGCAGGGCCGCGGTCCTGATCAGGTCCAGATAGCCGTTGATCGATGGCCCGGCTTCCTCATCGCAGCTCGCGCCCGCCAGTCGGTGCGTCCGGCAGGCCGACACGATCCAGGGATGGGCCGGGTCGATGTGGGCCAGGAGGTTTCGGCGAATGGCCAGGGCCCGGGCGCTGTGCCTTCGGGCGTCGGCCGGTTCGCCCAGCGCCAGTCGCGCCAGGGCAAGGCCCATCAGGGGTTCGGCCAGACGCGGATGATCGCCGGACTGAACCTGTTCCAGCGAGCGGATCGCGCTCGTGAAGAGCGCTTCGGCCCGCGCCGGGCGCTCGAGAACGAGCTGCACCCAGCCCAGGTCGGAACGGGCGATCGCGAGCAGGTGGCTGTGCTCGGAGAAGGCGGTCCGATAGTCGGCCACCGTCATGTCGAGCAGGCGCTCGGCCCGTTCCGGCTGCCCCTGGGCCAGCGCGGCCAGGCCCAGCCAGTGTCGGGTCCAGACCAGTCCATCCCAGTCCGGTCCGAGCAGCTCCCGGCGCATCGACAGGGCCTCGTCGAGCATGGCCTGCGCATTCCGGGCCTGGCCGACGTGCAGCAGCAACTGACCGTAGTGCTCGAGCACGATGGCGAGCATGTCGCGGTGCGGATCCGGGCGTTCGCGTTCTCTCGCCAGTGCCTGAGCCAGAGACGCTTCAGCTTCTTCGAAGCGGCCCTGATCGCGCAGGATCATGCCCAGGATGCGCTGCGCCCAGGCGCGTTCGTGCCTTCGGGCCAGTACCTGCAGGGTCTGTTCCTCGGCGGCCTGGTAGAGCCCGCGGCTGTGCAGCAGGTCGGCCAGTTGCAGGCGGGTGCGCGCGACCACCGCCGCTTCCTGACCATGCGTCGCCTCCTGTTGCGCCAACACCGTTCGCAGGGCTTGCTCGGCGCTTGCGTAGTCGCCGCTCCAGATGCCGACCGCCGCCATGCCCGCGCGGCTTCGGGTGGACTCTTCGACCAGCCCGTGGCGGGCGGCCAGGGTGCCGGCGCGTTCGAACAGCTCCCGCGCTCGCCGGCCCTCGCCGCGCGAGTGGTAGACCTCGCCAAGCACATTGAGGATGCGCGCGCTCACTTTCGGTTGTTGGCCCAGTTCCGAGTCGACCCGGTCGACCGCCTGTTCGAGCAACTGGTCGGGGATGCGTGCCGAGACGTCAACGGCGTAGGGGTCGCCGGCGTGCAGCATGTCCTCGAGGAACGCGGTAACGCTCAGGCTGACCGCCGCCTCGGTGGCGATCCGCTGGGCCTGGATATGGTAGACGCCCAGTGCGGCGATCAGCATCGCGGTGACCACCAGGATTGCGCCGGTGGCCATACGACGGCGACGGACCAGTCGGCCGAGGCGATACAGGCGTCCACTGCCACGCGCGGCAAGTGGACGGTGCTCGAGCCAGGCGCGGGCATCCGATTCGAGTGCGTCGACGCTGGTGTAGCGCTTGTCGGGTTCCACCGCCGTGGCCTTCGAGATCAGCGCCTGGAGGTCGTGGTCAATGCGCTCTACGGGTCGGGAATCCGCGTCGTCGAGCATGCACTGCAGCAGCGTGCCAAGCTGGAAGATGTCGCTGGCGGTCGTGATCGGTCGACGATCGGCCTGCTCCGGACTGGCGAAGCGAGGCGTCAGGGCGGGCGCCACGGCGAGGTCTCCGGCCTTGGCCCCGAGCAGGCGGCCGATGCCGAAATCGAGCAGCCTGACCCGGCCGCGGTCGTCGACCAGGACATTGCTCGGCTTGATGTCTCCATGAATGGCCAGCCTGCGGTGGGCTGCGCTGACCGCCCCGGTGACCTGGATGAACAGTGCCACACGCCGGGCAGGATCGAGCCGCTCGTGCCGGCAGTAGTCCGTGATGGGAAGGCCGTCGACATACTCCATCGCCAGCCAGGGTCGTCCATCCTCGCTCACGCCGCCGTCGAGCAGGCGGGCGATGCGCGGGTCGTCCATGTTGGCCAGCAGTTGCCGTTCTGCCACGAACTGCCGCGAAGTCGCTTCGCCGCTCAGGGATGGCCAGACCAGTTTGAGCGCCACCTCCTGGGTGTAGGCACCGTCGGCACGTTCAGCGCGGAAGACCTGCGCCATGCCACCCGTGCCCACCGGCTCGAGCAGGCGCCACGGCCCGAAGCGGCGTTGCCGGGGCAGGGCTTCGCGACCCGAGAGGCAGCCCAGAACGTCGGACAGGGTCTGCTCGAGGCCGGAATCGTCCCGGGCGCTGGCGAGCAGGCGCTCGAGACGGGCGGCCAGGGAGGGCGACTCGGCCGACAGCTCGGACAGGCGCCGCGCCCGCGCCTTTTCCCCGAGCCCGAGCAGTTGTTCGAGCAGTCGGTCGATCTGGTGCCATCGAGCTTGTGGTGGCAGCCTGTGTTTGCCGTCGGAGTCCATCGCGGTCTAGTCGATCAGGGCATCGGCGATCCAGGCTCTCGAGCGAGCGATGAGCCGCTGGGCGGACCGCCTGGAGACCTGCAGGCGCGTTGCGATTTCCTCGCTCGAGAGTCCGCCGAAGTAGTACATCTCGAAGGCCTCGACCAGCTGCCGGTCGCGGGCGAGCAACTGCTCCAGGATGCCGCCCAGCGCGATCAGTGCGTTCTCGGCCTCCGGATTGCTGCGGGCGGCCTCCGTGGCGCTCCAACCCTGGGGATCGTCCATTGTGCGCTTCCTGGCGCTGCGCTTGCGGTGATGGTCGATGATGATCTGGCGTATGGCCGCGGCGCAGATTGCATAGAAGTCGGCGCGCTCGCGCACCGGCAGCTTCTGCTGTTCGGCCAGGTTCTCGAAGGCTTCGTGAACGAGCACCGTCGTGCTCAGGGTGTGTTCGGGTCGGATCCGTGCCATCTGCCGGTGTGCGATCCGCTTGAGGTCGTCGTAGACCAGCGTCATCAGCTCCTGCCAGGCCTCGGGATCGCCGCCCTCGGCGGCCGTCAGCAGCGCGTTGAATCCCGATCGTGTCATTTCGCATCGCGGTGGTCCGCGCTCATCGCTGAGCCGGCTGCCACGCTGGAACGGAGCTCCATTTAATGCCAGTCCGGGGGCCGAGTCAATCGGGCCCGGACGAGCGTCGTCGCCAACGGCGGGGACTGCAGACGTCTGAACCTGGACGAGCGAAGGCCACGAACGGGCCAGCGCAATCCGTCGGCCCGTGCCGCAGGAGCCGCGGATCTGCGTCAGGATGTTACCCACAGGCTGCAGTGCTCCGGGTGTTCCGGGGCGCTACTGTTCGAAGCGGTCGTGAAAGCGACGATCGTCCCAGCCATAGATGAATACCCGTCCGCGCACACGGCCCTGGGCGTCCAGGTAGCCCGGGCCGCCCACGGCCAGCATGTCGCCGTTGCCGTCCATCGACCACCCGAAGCGCGGCGCGTGCAGGGTCGGAAGCGGTTCTGGCTCTGCGGAGAGCGTGTCGGCGATGTGCGGCAGCCAGGCCTGCTCGTCCGAATCGCGGTAATGGTGACGGGCCTGGCCCGGACCCCAGCCCTCGGGTCCGCCCGGCACGCCCATGAGCGTTCGCGGCGGCGAAGCGGCGCTGGCCAGGTGAACCGATTGACCCAGCTGCAGGTTCGACCCGTTTTCGCCGGCATCGTCCACCATCAGCCACTCGGGGGCTTCCCATCCGAACAATGTGCGAATGACGATCATGGCCGCCCCGGTCGAGTCGCTGCCGCTGACATCGACATGGGTCGGTGCTCCGGCGATCAGATAGGCCATCGAGTCGCGGGTGGCCAGGTCGACACTGTGGCCGAGCCGGGCAAGCTGATCGGCGGTGACCGACAGATCCAGCAGCCATGTGGTCAGGTCGTCGATGGAGGCCCGATACACGTCGATCCGTCCGGCCTCGCCGGTGTCGGTGGCCGGGGCGCCGACGGCAAGCAGGACGTTGGCGCCGAAGTAGGCCTCGAGGTCGATGCTGTGGCTGAAGTCCTGCGGAATGGCGCCGCCCCGGGCGCCCAGCGTGCCGTTGAAGCTCTGGATCGGGTGCCAGCCGACCCCCCAGACCCCGGCGCAGGCCGAGAACGGCGGGCAATAGAACTGCAGGTCGACCGCGCCGACACCCGCCGGCCCCGGGCCGCCGGCGAAACCGGAACCGCCGGTGATCCTGCCGGGGCAGCCGATGGCGGCCAGCGGATAGGTGCCCGAATCGGCATTGCCCAGGAGCGCGACGCTGTGGCCGCAGCGTTCGCCCGGGCTGCTACCCGGATTGAACGGCGTCACGGCCAGGTCGAAAGGACTGCCTGCGGAGGGTCGGGTGAACAGTATGGCACCACCGCTCTGGCCCGATCGACCGGGACAGCCGACCAGCAGGTTGTATGCATCGAGGGCGACGGCATGGCCGCATTCAAGATCATCCCCGAGCAGGGTGACGAAATCGAAGGGGATGCGCTGGGCCAGCGTCCACTCTCCCGCGATGCGCTCGTAGACGAACACCGCACCGCCGCTCTGGAAATCGGGATGGACCCTGGCGCGAGGGGCGCCCACGGCCAGTGTTTGCCCGTACATCGCGACCGAAAAGCCGAAACCCGGTCCGCCCGGCGCGTCCTGTTCCAGATGATCCGGGAATTCTCCCTCGAGCACTGCCATCAGGCTGTGGACCGGAAGCTCGGGCGGAGGCTGGACAAGTCCAGCCGGAACCGAACCCGAGGCCAACAGGCTCAGAACGAAGATGCCGAATGCCGACGGTCCGATCCGCCAGGGGTGACTTGTCTCCATAGGGTGCAATTTCCCGTTGCGATGGGGTCACAGGAGAAATACGCAGACGAGCCGCGTGCGCGCCAGGCGATTCGGACGATCGAAGCCCGACCCGAGTCAGGTCGGTGGACCGGCTCGGGTCGGGCGGGTTGCGGTGCTCAGCGGCGGGGCTGGAAACGGTTCAAGTCGAAGTCGCGCCTGACATGGCCTTCTGCATGAACTGCACCGACTTGATGTGCGCGGGCCGTTCCTTCAGTCCGTCCCAGTAGGCGACGAACTCCGGGCGCTTGTCGATGGTGCCGAACTGCATGCCCCAGCCGATGTGGGAGCCGACGTAGACGTCGGCGGCGCTGAAGCGATCGCCGGCGATGAACGGACGGTCGCGGACTGCCGAGGCCAGGGTGTCGAGCGCGATTTCGAGCGAGCCGAAGCCCAGCGTCATCTGCTGTTTTTGGTCGGGTTCGAACCCGCAGGCCTTCGCGCCCACGGCCGCCTCGACCGGTCCGGCGGCGAAGAACAGCCAGCGGTAGTAGTCGGCGCGATCTCTCGGGTCCGGTGCCAGCCCGGCCTCGGGAAAGGCGTCGGCCAGGTAGGCGCAGATGGCGGCGGCTTCGGTGACGACACGCCCGTCGTGAACGATGGCCGGCACCTTGCCCATCGGGTTGATGGCCCGATACTCCTCGGACTTCATGGCCTCGCCGTACTCGATGACTTTCAGATCGTAGGGCTGTCCGACTTCCTCGAGCATCCAGTGGACGATGCCGCCGCGCGACATGGGGTTGGTGTAGAAAACGAGGCTGCTGGTCATGACGTTCATCCTGTTCTGGTCGCGCGGTCAGGCTAGTGGGTCATGCGGTTAATTAGGTAACATTCAGCCGTCGCACAAGCGTTGTGGGCAAGGCGCGCGAGCGCAGGACTGGCCGTCGCCAATTCAAGCGAGCGGAAC
>SR_TP_S13solDRAFT_1000811_pt1 | contig 11158 bp, 11 predicted proteins | sample SodReaTP_S13sol_FD_11159 | JGI IMG/M metagenome (IMG submission 11159) | reverse complement strand
GCGATCACCCAGTCCGGCGGCAGGGCGCAACTGCCGCTGTCCGGGGACAGCTGGCCACGAATCAGGGCAAACAGGCTGGACTTGCCGGTGCCGTTGGCGCCTGTGAGCCCCACCCGCCAGCCGGCGTGCAGGGACACATCCGCCCCCTGGAACAGGATCCGGGGGCCGCGGCGCAGGGTGAGATCGGTGAACTTGAGCATGGGCGCGAAGTGTAACAGCGACGGAGCCCGTCGTACCGGGCCACGGATTTCTGACACCCGGGGCATCGACAAGCGGCAAACCTTGGCCGCACGGCGTCATTTTTCCGGCATCACGCAAAATAATCCACGTAATACACTGTTATTTAAGAAATTAAAATCATGGCACGAAAATCGCATTGGATAGGACATCCAACCCTGGAGAACCGGGCCATGAAGCTGACCTATCGCCACAACCCTCTGCAAAGCCAGCATTCGCCGCTGCCGGGCAACGCCGCGCCGGGCCTGGCCCGCACGCCGGCACCGCTCAGCCCCCTGGAGTTGGCCCAGCGGCTGCAGACCAGCCTGGATCTGGAGCGGGTGCTGGAGATGTTCTCCGAGTCGATCCAGTGGGCCTTTCCCCACGACGGCATGACCTACGACCATCCCGCCCTGGGACTGCATTCTTCCTGGGGCCGGATCTCCCGGCACAGCTGCTGCTACAACCTGGTGGTGGAGCGGGAGGAGATCGGCGAACTGCGCTTCCTGCGCGGGCGCAAGTTCCGGGACGAGGAATTGACCGAGCTGGAAAACCTGATGGGCGTACTGGTCTATCCGCTGCGCAACAGCCTGCTGTTCCGCCAGGCGGTGGACGCGGCCCAGACCGATCCCCTCACGGGTCTGGGCAACCGCGCTGCCATGGAACGCCTGCTGCCCAGAGAACTGGCCAGCCTGCGCCGCGGCCAGCACGAACTTGCCCTGTTGGTGGTGGACGTGGACCACTTCAAGCGCATCAATGACACCCTGGGCCATTCCGCCGGCGACCGCGTGCTGCGGGCCACCGCCAAGTGCCTGCGGGAGGCGACCCGGGAGAGCGACATGCTGTTCCGCTATGGTGGCGAGGAATTCGTCATGCTGATGCGCACCGACAACCCCGAGGACGGCCTGCAGGCCGGCGAGCGCATCCGCACCGTGCTGCGCGAATGTCCCGAGCTTCAGGCCGCCGCATCGGGCATGCAGCTCACCGCGAGCATCGGCGTGGCCCAGGCACATCCCCTGGACACCCCCGCCACCCTGTTCGACCGTGCCGACCAGGCCATGTACACCGCCAAACAGGCTGGACGGGACAGAGTCGTGAGAAGCGAGGAGTGAGAAGTGAGAAAAGAGGCCACTTCTCACTTCCCAATTCCCCCCCTCCCACTTCATCGACACATGGCACTGGTGCCGGGGACGCAATCGCCCTCGGCCTGGCTGCTGCGGTAGAGATCGGTGAGCATCCGGTACTGTTCTGCGGTGAGATTCTCGCGCACCGCCTGTACGCAGTTCATGCGCATGTTCACCAGCTGGGTCTCAAGCTGCCCGATCTGCTCGGCGATGGCCTCGCGATCGGACAGGTCCGCACCGGTCAGCACGTTTGCCCGCAGCTGCTGACGCAGCTTCAGCTGCTCCTGCTCCACCGCCTGACGACGGGCCGGAGCCGTAGCGCGCCATTCACCCACCCAGGCCCGCTGGGCCTCTGTCAGCCCCAGGGCGTCGGCATGACGCACCAGCAGTGGCATGAAGGCCACGATGGGACGGGAAAGCTCGCGCTCAACACCACCCTGGGCCAGGGCATTTCCGGTGCCGAGCAGCAACAGCAGGGCTACAGCGAATAAAGACTTACGCATGATCAGATCTCCGTTGTTTCAAGTGAAGCGTTAGGGGTTAGGGGTTAGGGGTTAGGGGTTAGGAGTTAGGAGTTAAGGTTTTCTTCTCACTTCTCACTTCTCACTTCTCACTTCTCACTTCCTCATTCCCCTTCCCATTTCAACGTGCGTAGTAATCCGCCAGGGCGCGGATCTCCTCGTCGGTCAGATCCCAGGCGAACTGGGCCATACCCTGGTGCACGTCGTTGTGCCGGGTGTTGTCACGGAAGGCCTTGAGGGTGCGCACCAGGTACTCGGGGCGCTGGCCGGCCAGCGAGGGGGTCTCGTTGCGTCCGCCCTGCCCCTCCACGCCATGACAGCTGGCGCAGGGGGTGATCAGGCGCTGGGGATCGCCGCGACGCACCAGGTCGTTCACCGGGTGTCCCTTCTTGAGTGGTGCGCTGCCCGGCAGGGGCTGGGCGGCATAAAAGGCGGCCACGTCGGCCATGTCCTGCTCGGTCATCATGCGCGCCAGCACCACCATCATCTCGGCCCGGGCGTCTTCGTGGCGCAGACCGTCGCGATAGTCCAGCATCATCTTGTAGGTGTAGGGCGCGCGCTGACCGGAGAGCGCCGGCCAGTGGCGGCTCAGGGATTCGCCCCGCTCGCCATGACAGGAGGCGCAGAACAGCGCGGCGTGCAGTTGCGCACCCCGCTCGACATCGCCCTCGGGCATGGCGGCCAGCGCGGCGTGCAGGCGCACCGGCGTCCAGGACTCGGCAGTGCCGTGCTTCGGTTCGGCGAAGGCCTGACCGCCGAGCAGAGACAGCAGCAGGATCAGCAAGAGGTGTTTCTTCATGGTTCTTTCCCCTACGCGAAGCAGTCTTCGGTGAAGGTGCGCATCCAGTTCTGCTGGTACAGGGCACCGATGCGGATCTGGGCGCGGGAGGCATCCAGGGGCAGGAAGCGTGGCCCCTCCGTGCGTGTGATGCGCCCATCCACCAGGCGGAAGATGTCGGCCACGTACAGGCCGTACTCGGTGCCGGCCAGGGCATAACAGGTGTTCTCCCACAGGGGCACCTGGGTGTCGCGCCCGGCCAGCAGATCCACCACGGCCCGGGCCGCCACCTTGGCCTGGGTATTGGCGGAAAAGCCGGATTTGGGCATGGCATCGGCCACGCAGGCATCGCCGATCACGTGGATGCCCGGGTGGCGGGTGGACTCGTGGGTGCGGCGGTCGATGGGGCAGTAGCCGGTACCATCCACCAGATCCAGATCGAAGGCCACGCGGCCGGCCACCATAGGCGGCACGATGTTGAGCACGTCCGCCTGGAAGCGCCCGGCCTCGGTCTCGACGCTGAGCGCGGCAGGATCCACGGACAGCACCCGGCCGCCGTCGCGCCCGGCCACCCACTCCAGCATGCCCGGCTCCTCGTGGGCCTTCATAGGCCATTCTCCCTCGGTGGGCATACCCTCCCGGAAGCGCTCCGGCACGTTGTAGCCGTACAGTCGGTTCCAGCCCAGCAGCATGCTGGGACCCGGCACGAAGTTGTCCTTGGAATCCAGGATGATCACCTTGGCCGTGGGATTGTGGACCTTGAACCACTCCGCCATCAGCGCGCCGCGCTCGTAGGGCCCGGGCGGGCAACGATAGGGGTTGGGCGGGGCCACGATCACGAAGGTGCCGCCCGGGCGCATGGCGTGCAGCTGGTCGCGCAGCAGGCGGGTCTGGTGGCCCGGGATCCAGGCACTGGGGATGCGGCTCTCGGCCACGGATGCGCTGTAGCCTTCGATGCGATCGTAGAGCAGCTGGATGCCGGGCGAGACGATCATGCGGTCGTAGTTGAGCTGCACGCCGCCGGCGGTGCGTACCGTACGTGCCAGGGGGTCCACACCGATGACCGTATCGAACAGGAACTCGATGCCGTAGCGGTCCCGCAGGCGATCGTATCGGACCTCCAGTTCCGTCATGCCGATGTGGTCGTTGAGCACCTCGCTGGAACCGTAGGGACGGATGTAGACCGGGTTCTTTTCGATCACCGTCACGCGGATATTCGGGTCGGCGAGCTTCAGGTACTTGGCCGCCGTGGCGCCACCCACCCCGCCGCCCACGATGACCACGTGGGGTGTGGCACTGGCGAACACGCTCTTGATGGAAAGACCCGAGGCCAGCATCGCGCCGGCGCCCAGGGCCTTGAGAAAATCACGTCGCTGCATGGTCTCTACTCCTCGATTCGCTGGGCGGCGAAGAACTCGGCCATGGCCTGGTATTCCTCGTCGCTAAAACCCACCGCCACGCTGTGCATGAGCGTGGAGGGACGGCTGCCGTCACGGAAGGCACGCATGGCGCGCACAAACTCTTCCGCCGCCATGCCCGCCAGGGGCACGAAGGCGGCGCTGCCGAGGCGCCCATGGGTGCCGTGGCAGGCGGCGCAGGTGTTGCCCATCATCTCGCCCGTGGGCCGCTCGCTCTGTTGTGTCTCGGACGCCTGGGCATGGACCGTGGCAGCGAACAGCGCCACGATCAGGGCGAGTGCGTAAGCGAACTTCTTCACGGTCTTCTGCCTCCTCATCACAGCGCCCACCAGACAAAGCCGAGCACGAAGTAATGCACGATCCACAGCACCAGCATGGCGATGGCGATGTTGCCCATGCGGTCCACCACGGCGCTGGCGGTGTACACCCCCTGCGTCTGCCCGGCACGCCAGGCCACAGTCAGGTAATAGGCCAGCACGCCGGCGCCCATGACGCCGAAGGTGACGAAGAAGGTGAGGGTGCTGTACCAGTCCATGTTGATGGGGTAATCCAGGGCGTTGTAACCGTGCACGCCGTGGAGCTTCGCCCAGCGCAGGGCCTCCCGGGCCACCGCCACCAGGATGATGGCCACGGTGCCCACGCCGAGCACGGCATAGGCCCAGGGGCTATTGCCCTTGCCACGCACCCAGTGGGCGAAGCCCACGAAGCCCAGTAGACCGGCGGCTGACACCCACACCCAGGGGGAGAAGGCAAAACCTGCCACCGCTTCCGGCAGGGTCGCCATCCACACCGCGCCCAGCACCAGGGCCACCACGCCGCCCACGTTGATCAGCCGATAGGCGAGGTCACGCACCCAGTCCAGATAGGCGGGCTCCACGTCGTCCCGGGCGCGGAAGTAGCGCTGGTAGGCCACCAGCAGCGCACCGGTGACCGGCGCCGACAGGGAGATGAAGAACAGGAAGCGCCAGGGATGGAAGGCGTGCAGGGCCGTGCCCCGGGTCTCCAGGTCGCCATTGGGGGCATACCAGCTCATCCACTGCTCCGGCTGCAGCATCTGCTGGGAGAGCACATGCATGATGAAACCCACCACCAGCAGCAGCGCGATGGAGGCCACCATGGCGCCGGGACAGCTGGGCTTGCGGGCGGTGTCCGCCAGGTGGTGGTTGCGCCAGTAGAAGACGTACATCAGCGTGTAGCCCACCAGCAGGATCAGGATGAAACCGATCACCCACCAGGCGGAGAGCACGTTGGCGGTGTACCAGAACGGGTCGTAGATCACCTGCACGAACAGCAAGGGCGCGACCCCCAGCACGATGGCCACCGACACCATCACCTTGGCCACGTTGATCATGGACTGGGCCAGGCGGCGGCGGTGGGCGTCGCGGCTGAACGCGCCCCACAGGGTCAGGGTCGAGGCGCCGAGCATCATCTGCACGGCAGCGATGTGCAGCGCGAAGGTCAGCACCCCCAGCACCAGGAAGATCACCGGGTGGGAAGGGATGCCGGCCGGGTCGCGCAGGGCATAGAGCAGTTCGGTTTCCATGGTCTTACTCCTTCATGGAGACGGATGCGGGCGAGTTATCCGCCCGGGCGATGCCGGCGCGCTGCGCGGCGTAGCGCGCCGGCACCTGCGGGTCGTTGAGGCTGGCCATGTACACGGCCAGGGCCTCGGCCTCGTCGTCGGTGAGCGGGATCAGGGGCATGTACAGGGTGTTGCCCGTGGTGAGCGCGCCCTTGAGGTAGGTCTTGATGCGCGCCACGTCGGTGTGCCCGCCCAGGTAGTTGCGCAGCGGACGCATGCCGGTGTCGGTGACGCTGTGGCAGTTGGAACACATGGACAGGGCGATGGCACGGCCTACCCGAGCGGCGTTCTCGCCGGTCACCTCGCGCAGCTCCTCGGGCAGGAACACGTGGGTCTTGAGCAGCCCGTGTTCCTGGAGCACCGGAATCTCGGAGCGGATGCCCATGCCCGGCACGTCACGGCCGATCACCTGGTTGGAGTAGACGTACTCGCCGGCCACATAGGGCTTGCGGATGGACTCGCGCGCCACTTCCTCGGGCCACAGGCCGAACACCAGGATGGACACCGTGGCGATGGAGGCCACCACCGGCGTGAGCAGACGCGGCTGGATCAGGGAGGCGATGAAGTACACCAGGATGCCGCCCAGCACCGCCAGCAGACTCACGGAGAACCAGTCGGGCAGGCGGGCCTGCATCACCAGGTGCGCGTGCTCGGGCAGGGTGCTCGTGTACCAGCTGAACAGCGCCGTGCCGGTGATGGTGGAGACGATGCCCAACCAGGCCAGCTTGCGGATGATCTCACGGCGCAGGTCCAGGTCCGTCAGGCGCGAGGCCACGATACCGCCCACCACGGCGGTCATGGTGAACATGAAGGCCGAGCGCATGGCCAACTGGGCGAAGGTGTTGGAGCCGTAGAAACCGTTGAGATAGCCGCCTTCGGCGAACCACGCCTCCTTGCCCGGCCAGAGCATGAAGGACAGGATGCCGATGATGATCAGCATGGTGGCGTAGGAGGCCAGGGCGAAGATCCAGGTGATGCGCAGGTGGGTGCGCTGGTCCACCTTGCCCACCAGGTAGACCACCATGTACACGCCCACCACCTCGATGACGAAGAACACCCACTCGGTGGCCCACTTCCACACGAAGCTGTGAATCAGCGCCGAGATGCCCCGGGGGCTCGCCACCGTGGTGGAGTACCAGATGCCGACACCGGTGATGGAACCGGCCACGTAGGCGAACACCAGCAGAAACAGGCCGTACTTCTTGATGAAGGTGAGCAGCTCGGGCTGGTTGCGCCGGTAGGCGATGGTCGCCAGAAAGGCAAAGAAGATGGCCGCCCCCACGGAGGTGTGGGAGAACAGCACGTGGATGGTGGCGATGAGACCCACGACCCAGCCGCTGCCGATCGTAGGCTCGTACCACGTGGGATAAAGGCCGATGAGTTCCATCGAGACCCCCTGCTGTAGGACTTTTGTCGGAGCGTCCGCCGCGCGTTGCGACAGGTGCCTTTCGTTGTATCGGCAAGGCCTCTTGCACAGGCCATGCCAGCAGGGGGATTACACGTTGGAGGGGCTGTCAACTGATTGAAATAATGAGAAATCCATCAAGCCGCCTAGTTCTCGTCCAAGCCAGGACTGACCGGGCAGATGCGCCATATTTGGCAGTTTTAGACAAAAGACCGCCAAATATGGCGGCCATGACAAAAGATTCGGGACGGGCCACCAGGATGACACGGCAGCGTTTGAATGCTTTTACATCCCCCTGTTAATCCTGTTAATCCTGTCCATGATCCCGCCCTTCCCGAAGCCCCTCCAGCTTTCGGTATAGGGTGCGCTCGCTCACCCCCAGCAGGCGCGCCAGTTCCCGGCGCTCGCCCCGGTAGCGGGCACTGACCTGACGCAGGTAGCGGCCCTCCAGATCGTCAAGGGGAATGATCTCGCCCGATTCGGGGCACAGGTTCTCCTGCCGGGTCTGGTGGGGTCCGAGCGCCAGGTGACGGGCCTCGATCTCCCGGTCGTCCGCCAGCAGGCTGGCCCGCTCCAGCAGGTTGCGCAGTTCACGGATGTTGCCGGGGAAGGGGTAGTCGCGAAGCATGGCCAGGGCATCCCGACCCAGGCGTTTGTCCCGGGCCGAGGGGATGCGCGCCAGCAGGGCCTCCGCCAGCAGGGACAGGTCCTCGCGCCGTTCCCGCAGGGTGGGCAGATGGATGGGAAACACGCTGATGCGGTAGTAGAGGTCTTCCCGGAACTCGCCCGCCCGCACCAGGGCCTCCAGGTCCCGGTGGGTGGCACACACCAGGCGGAAATCCGCCTTCTGGGGCTCGATGCCGCCCACCCGCCGGAAGGTGCCGGTCTCCAGCAGGCGCAGCAGTTTCACCTGCATGCCCAGGGGAATATCGCCCAGTTCGTCCAGGAACAGGGTGCCGCCCCGGGCCGCCTCCACCAGTCCCACCTTGAGGCTGGTGGCGCCGGTGAAGGCGCCGCGCTCGTGGCCGAACAGCTCGCTCTCGAACAGGGTGTCGGTGAGGCCCGCACATTCCACCGCCACGAAGGGCCCGGTGTGCCGGGGGCTCAGTTCATGGAGGGCCTGGGCCACCAGCTCCTTGCCGGTACCGGTCTCCCCCAGCAGCAGTACCGCCGCCTCGCTGGGGGCCACCCGCTGCACCAGCCCCAGCATATGATTGAAAGCAGAGGAACGACCCACCAGCTTCTCTGCGCTGGGCCTGGCACTGGCCACCTTGCTTTGGCGCATGATCTCCAGCACATAGCGCACATGCCCATCGGCCCCGGGGATGGGCCGGGTCTCCACATCCACGTGTTCTTCGCCCCTGGGCGTCTGGTGCAAATGCAGCACCCGCTGAGCCTGACCGGTCTCCAGACTGCCCTTGAGGGGACAGCTCTCTCCCGCCTGGTCACAGGGCACCGTGTAGCCATGGGAAACCTGGAAGCACTTGTGCCCGCGGCCCACCTCGCCATAGACACGCCGGTAGGCGACATTGGCGGCCAGGATGTGGTAATCGGGGTCGAGCAACACCGCCGGCTCGTCGTGGGAGTCCAGCAGACCGAGGAGTTCCGGGGAGGGGGAAGCGGGGGAGGCCATAGCGGCATACCTAGACTGTCAGAAATGACAGTTACAAGATACAAGAGTCAGGATACAAGAAAAAGCCGGTGATCCTGCCCTTCATTGTTTCTTGGATCATGCCCCCTGTCTCTGCCGTCCTCTTAGAGGACGGCCGGTACATGCCTGGCCAGTGCCTGCTTTTCCTTCACCGCCTCGGCCCCGGTGAGCACGAATCCACCGAGCTGATCGCCGTTGCGAAACAGGGCGCGCACGCCCTCCCCCACAGAATCGATCTGCCACTCGCCGTCCGCACCGGGCGAGGGTGGATTCACCACCACCGGGTGGGCAGGCGTCTTCACCACCACGGGCATGGCCGGGTAGCTCACCTCGGTGGCTTCTCCGGCGAGCGTCTTCGCCAGGGCCCGGGCCCCGTGCATGATGGGCATCACGTAGGGCAACACCAGCCCGGACACCTCGGCACAATCACCCAGGGCATACACATCCTCGGCGGACGTGGCCAGTGTGCGATCCACCACGATGCCGCGATTGACCTCAAGACCGGCGTCCCCGGCCAGACGGGTATCCGGACGCAGTCCCACCGCCGACAGAATGGTTCCGGCCTCCACGGTCTCGCCGTTGCTCAGAGTCAGGCGAAGGCCTGAACCTGCACGGTCGATACGCTCCACCACCGTCTCCAGGTGAAAGCGGATGCCGACGGCCTCCAGTCCCTTCTGCAAGGCCCGACCGACAGCCTCCGGCACCAGCCGCCCCAGGGGCGCAGTGTCGGGGCCGATCACGTCCACCTCGCGGCCACTGCCGCGCAGATCGTTGGCAAACTCGCAGCCGATTAGGCCAGGGCCGATCACGGCGACCCGGTCCACGCCCTCGATGGCCTCACGAAAGCGCGCATAGTCCTCGCGGCTGTTCACCGAGAGCACTGCCTCGGCGCCGTCACCCTCGTAGGAGAGTCGAATCGGCTCGGCACCCACCGCCAGCACCAGGCGGTCGTAGGCCAGGGTTTCGCCGTCCTCGAGCCGCACCTGGCGTGCGGTGGTGTCCATGGACGCCACCCGACGCCGGGTCAGGATGCGCGCATCCAGCTGCCCGGCCATGGCCTCGGCACCCTGGCTGATCAGGGCCTCGGGGTCCTTGTTAGAGGCGAAGGCGTTGGACAGCATGGGCTTGGAATAAAAGGCCCCGTCGTCCGCCGTGACCAGGGTCAGCGGCGTGTCCTTGTCCAGCTTGCGCAACTCCCGGGCCAGGGTATAGCCGGCCAGTCCCGTGCCGATGATGACGATTCCCGACATGTGCTCAGGCTCCTGCATAGCAGCGTCCCACGAGACGCCACCACTCGATGATCGGTTTGCTTTTCATATCTCTGGCTCCTTGAGGGAGGTTAGGCGTGAGGAGGTGGCGGTAGGGGTTCAAGGCCTCACGCCTCACGCCCTCCGCTTCACGCCGCAACCAGCACCATCTCGAAATCGGCCTTCGCCACGCCGCACTCGGGACACTCCCAGTTCTCCGGGATGTCTTCCCAGCGGGTGCCCGCGGCGATGCCGTCCTCCGGCATGCCCACGGCCTCGTCATAGATGAACCCACACACCACACATTCCCACTTTCTCATGATCAATCTCCAAGAAATAATTCAATTGTCTGTTTGAGGTGGCAGGTCTTTAAGCCCCGCCTTCCTTGCCACTTGCCACTAGCCACTTGCTACTGCCGTCAGGCGACTTTCCTGCCAACCTCAACCCGCGCCAGCGCATCCTTGTAGTGGTTGGCGTGACGCTCTTCCACCCGGGCCAGGGCGGCGAAGCGCTTGGCGGCCTTCTCCAGGACACCCTGGAAGTAATCGGCGTGCTCAATGGACTCGGCGATCTGCTCGTCGAACTCGCGCACCGCGGCCTCGTTCTTCTCCTGCATGGCCATGTGGCGGAACTGCGGGTACATCTCGCTGTACTCGTAGGTCTCACCTTCGATGGCCATCTCCAGGCACTGTGCCGGGCTCATCCGGGCCTTGGGGAAGAGCAGGTCCAGATGACCGAAGGCGTGCTGCACCTCCTGGGCGGCGGTGGCCTCGAAGGCCTGGGCGGACTCGATGTCGCCCATCTCGCGGCACAGCTTGGCGAAATACAGGTACTTGATGTGGGCCATGGACTCGCCAGCAAAAGCGGCTTCCAGGTTCTTGACGGTGACCGAACCGTTCTCGGACTGCTGCATGGTAATGATCTCCAGGGTTTAGAAAGTTTGCGCCACAAGACTTGCGGCTTGGAGATCATATTAGAGGCAGACTATCAATTTATCTAATTTAATTATTTAAATTAATCGATAGGGGATGGCTATCAATGATTACGGTTATTTTTCCTGATCCGTTATTCGACGCAGAGGACGCAAAGACGCGGAGGGCGCAAAGAAATCATTATCAAAAATCCTGTTCTTGCGCGCTCCGCGTCTCGGCGTCCTCTGCGTGATTCACGAACCCATCACAGACCCTTACGGCCTGATCGGCTCCACGCAGCTGAG
>SR_TP_S13solDRAFT_1000810_pt1 | contig 11160 bp, 9 predicted proteins | sample SodReaTP_S13sol_FD_11159 | JGI IMG/M metagenome (IMG submission 11159) | reverse complement strand
CCAGAACACCGGCTGCATGCCGATGGCGGTGGCCTGGGTCGCCAGCAGCATGAAGCCGGTGGGCAGGGCCAGGCCAATGCCGACCCAGGCCGCCGGCAACAGCAGGCCGCCCATCTCGTCCATCGCCAGGTGACGCTGGCGGCCCAGCACCCGCAGATCGAACAGCAGCACCGAGGTAATCAGGACGGCGAAACCCAGGATGTGCAGGATCTCCACCGTGGGGTAGAGCCACAGGGACTCGCGCATCCCGCGACCCAGGGCACTGGCCTCCAGCCACACCAGCAGGGCCGGTGCCTGAGCGCCATGCTCAAGCATCAGCGCAGCTCGATGCTGTCGTCACCGACGATGATGCGCTCCGCGCGCAGTTCGTTTGCTTCGCTTCGATGGGGGTAGCCCACCACGGTCACCGTGGCCCCTTCGGTGACCCGTTCGGGCAGAAGGCCCCGTGCGCGGGTACGGGTGGGGGGTGCCAGCACCACATGCCACTGCTTCTCGCCGGTGTCGATCACCACCTCGGCATGGGGCCACTCGAACACGGCGGAGACCACCGTACCGGTGAGGGTCAGTTCGTTCTGATTGTCGTAGCTGCTCCAGCCGTGATGGGCCAGGGCCTGGGCAGACAGACACCAGACGATGATTCCAAACAGTCGGATCATTGTGGATCGTTTCATCAGGACACCTCCGTTTCCCGTCTTGAACCGCGACGAAATCACGCTCCAGGAAAGCTCAAAGCATACAGGCACACAGGGAAGATGTGCCATTTCCAGCCCTTGGATCAAGGCTTGCCCTGTGTGCGGTAAGCGGCTTTGGCATAATGACCCCATGGCCGAATGGAAATGGAATCGCCGCATACGCCGTCGCATCGATGCGGCCATGGAAGAGCTGCGCCTGCACCTGTCCCGCCCCGACGCGCTGCTACAGCTCTCTGCCCTGGGGGCGCTGACCGGATTCGTGGCAGGCGGTCTGATCGTCGCCTTTCTCTGGATCATCGAGTCCGGCCAGATCGCGCTACTGCCTGCGGGCGGCGAGGAAAACTACGCGGGGCTGCCAGCCTGGCAGCGTTTCCTGCTGCCGGTGATCGGCGCCATCGCCATCGGTGTAATGTTCAAGCTGTTCGCCAGGGGACAACATGTGGTGGGCATCATCCACGTCATGGAACGCCTGGCCTATCACCAGGGACACCTGTCTTTGCGCGGCCTGCTGCTGCAGTTCACGGGAGGGGCGCTGGCCATCATCAGCGGCCAGTCCGTGGGGCGTGAAGGGCCCGGCGTACATCTCGGGGCAGCCGCCGGCAGCCTGCTCGGACGTCGCCTGCGCCTGCCCAACAACAGCCTGCGCACCCTGGTCGGCTGCGGCACCGCCGCCTCCATCGCCGCCTCCTTCAATACCCCCCTGGCCGGCGTGATCTTCGCCCTTGAAGTGGTCATGCTGGATTACACACTGGCAAGCTTCATCCCGGTGATTCTGTCCGCCGTGGCGGCCACCCTGGTGTCGGTCGCCGTGTTCGGCTCCGATCCGGTTTTTTCGATTCCCCTGCACGAACTCAACTCGCTGCTGGAGTTGCCCTACATCCTGCTGCTCGGCTGCGTGATCGGCGCCTTCTCCGCCGGCTTCATCCAGCTGACCCGTCTGACCGCCGACTATTTCGCCCGACACGATTTCCTGCTGCGCACCACGCTAGCCGGCGTGATCGTGGGCCTGTGCGCCCTGGCGTTCCCCCAGGTCATGGGTATCGGCTATGCCAGTGTGAATGCGGCGCTGGTAGGGGAACTGGGACTGGGTGTGCTGTTCGGCGTGGCGGTATTCAAGCTACTGGCCACCTCCTCCGCCGTGGCCCTGGGTATCCCCGGCGGCGTGGTCGGGCCCACCCTGGTCATCGGCGCCATGCTGGGTGGTTTCCTGGGGGTGGTCTCGATGCACATCTCCCCCGAGCACTCTGCCGGGGTGGGGTTTTATGCCCTGCTCGGACTGGGGGCGATGATGGGCGCCACCCTGCAGGCACCGCTGGCTGCCCTGACGGCCATGATGGAGCTGACCGGCCACCCGGGCATCATCTTTCCGGGCATGCTGGTCATCGTCACCGCCAGCCTGACCAGTTCCGAGCTGTTCGGCACGCCGTCGATCTTTCGCTCGCTCCTGCGTACCCGTGGCCTGGACTACCGCAACAATCCCGTCATGGCGGCACTGCGACGCATCGGTGTCGCCAGTGTCATGGACCGCAGCTTCGTACGCGCCCCGAGACGACTCCCCCGCGAACAGGTCGATGTGTTGCTGGCAGACGGACCTCGCTGGGTCCTTGCCGACGAAGACGGCAGCCCGGTCACACTGCTCCCGGCGGTGGACCTATTACGTGCCGCCCGGGACAGCGAGGAAGAAATCCTCGATCTGCTCCGCATCCCCGCAGAGCGGCATCAGGTAGCCGCCATCCACCGGGAGGCCGATCTGGAGGAGGCCCGCCACCGACTGGCAAACAAGGGCGTCGAGGCCCTGTACGCGGAGAGGCTGGTTGCCCCGGGAATCCGGCGTATTGAAGGTATCCTCACCCCCGAGACCGTGGAGGCGGCCTACCGACCGTGAGCGGGGAGGGAGTCGGACCTAGAGCGCCGCCAGGAGGCGCTCGTGCAGGCCGCCGAAGCCACCGTTGCTCATGATCAGCACGTGATCGCCCGGTCGGACCTCGGCAAGCAGCCCGGCCAGCAGCCCGTCGATGTCCGGGCAGGTACGTCCATGGGCCAGGGCAGCGATCACCTCGGCGCTGTCCCAACCCAGATCTGCTGGGGCGTGCAGGAACACCTGGTCGGCCAGTTCCAGGGAGGCGGCAAGCCGGTCCCGATGGACGCCCATGCGCATGGTGTTGGAACGGGGGTCCAGCACCGCCAGGATGCGCGCCTCGCCCACCCGGGCACGCAGGGCCTCCAGGGTCGTGGCGATGGCGGTGGGGTGATGGGCAAAATCATCGTAGACGCGGATACCCGCCCGCTCACCAAGCAGCTGCAGACGGCGCTTGACGCTTTTGAACCCCGCCAGGGCACGCAGGCCCTCGCTCACGGGCACACCGGCATGACGGGCGGCAGCCAGGGCGGCCAGGGCATTGGCCAGGTTGTGGCGGCCGATGAGCTCCCAGTTCACCTGTCCCTGCGGCTCTCCCTGATACAGCACCTCGAAGCGGCTGGCGTCGGGGCTCAGCAGGCGACCCTGCCAGTGCGCCTCGCCTTCTACGGCGAAACCCTCCACCGGTGTCCAGCAACCCATACCCAGCACCCGGTCGAGATTCTCCTCGGCGGTGTTGCGCACGATCAGCCCCTCGCCGGGCACGGTACGCACCAGGTGATGGAACTGGCGCTCGATGGCGGCCAGGTCCGGGAAGATGTCCGCGTGGTCGAATTCCAGGTTGTTCATCACCAGGGTACGGGGCCGGTAGTGGATGAACTTGGAGCGCTTGTCGAAAAAGGCCGTGTCGTACTCGTCCGCCTCCACTACGAAGAACGGCGCCTCCCCCAGGCGGGCCGAGACACCGAAGTTCTCCGGCACGCCACCAATGAGAAAACCAGGCTTGAGACCTGCGTATTCCAGGATCCATGCCAGCAGGCTGGCCGTGGTGGTCTTGCCATGGGTGCCGGCCACCGCGAGCACCCAGCGATCGCGCAGCACGTGTTCCGCCAGCCACTGGGGGCCGGAGGTGTAGGCCAGACCCCGGTTGAGCACATGCTCCACCGCCGGGTTGCCCCGGGTCATGACATTGCCCACCACCACCTGGTCCGGGGCGGGGTCCAGGTGGGCGGGATCGAAGCCCTGGGAGACCTCGATGCCCTGCTCCGCCAGCAGCGTGCTCATGGGGGGATAGACGTTCTGGTCGGACCCGGTGACCCGGTAGCCGGCCGCCCGGGCCAGCAGGGCAACACCCCCCATGAAGGTGCCGCAGATCCCCAGGATGTGGATGTGCTTCACGACAGCAGACCCGCGCCCAGCACCAGCTCGATCAGCGCGGCGGACACGAAGAGATAGATGATGGCGAGGGCCACGCCAAAGCTTAAGCGACGCAGGCTCAGGGCGTGGCGAATGATGTTGCCGTAGGCGGCCAGCATCCAGCCCAGCATCAACAGGTAGGCAAGGCTCACCAGGGGTGGCGTGTTGCCCGCCTCGCGCACCCCGCCGGCGATGGCATGGGCCAGGGGCAGTATCACGATGCCAAGCACCACCCCCACCCCCAGCAGGCCCGAATAGGTCTGCAGAAAGCGTCCCGGATGCCCGGCCATGTTCAGGGCCAGGGAGACCACCAGGGCCATGAGACAAAGCTCCGCGAAGCTCTGGATCATGGCGTTCTGAAAGCCGTAGAAGGGCATGCCGACCAGACTGCCGACCACCAGGTAGCTCAAGCCCACCAGGGCCGCGAGGGTGGACGAAGCAGGCAGGTCCTGAGGGCCGCCCTGGAGGAGTGTCAGTTGTAGAAAGGGTCGAATGATGGCGTACATGGAAAAGGTCCCGGGGCCGGCGCCGGGCCGGTGGTCCATCCGGCGTTTTGCGCGCCGGCGATTTCGTGCAAGCATATCACGTCACCTCCCGCCTTCCAGACGCCCATGCGCCCTCACCCCCTGCGCCGCCGCCCACCCGCCTTCCCCGGACGGGGTCCCCACGCCTACACCCTGCTGGTGGACGGAGAACGCTTCATTCCCGCCATGCTCAAGGCCATCGATGGGGCGCGTAACTACGTGTTGCTGGAACTCTACCTGGCGAACGATGGCCACTGTGCACAACGATTCGTGGATGCCCTGTGCCGGACCGCCCAGCGGGGCGTCGGCGTGTACCTGCTGCTGGACGGCTATGGGGCCACGGGCCTGTCCAGCGGGCAACGCCAGGCCCTGGGGGCAGCCGGGGTCAGACTTGCCCTGTACAACCCCGTGGAGCTCAAGCGCCTGAGGCTGAGCCTGTGGCGGGATCACCGCAAGCTGCTGCTGGTTGACGGTGAGCTGGCCTTCACCGGTGGCATGGGGCTCAGCGACGAGTTCGACCCCGAGGCCCGGGCCAGCATGAGCTGGCATGAGATCATGCTGGCCATCCGGGGGCCTTGCGTGAACGACTGGCAGGCCTTATTCGGCCGGACATGGCGCCGCTGGTCCCGGGAGGCACTGCCCGAGATGATCGCCGCGCCCCCGCCCAGGCCCCCGCCCAGGCCCACGCCCAGGCCCAGGCCCAGGCCCAGGCGCGATGAGTCAGCACACGCCGATGGCCAGGTGCTGGGCGACCATCGCCAGGGTGGGCGGGCGGTCATGGCCGCCGTGATTTCGGCCATCAATCAATCACACAGCCGGGTGTGGCTGGCTACTGGTTATTTTGTGCCGACCCTGCGCCTGCGCCGCGCCCTGGTCCGGGCGGTCCGCCGGGGTGTGGACGTGCGCCTGCTGCTGCCCGGTCCGCACTCGGATCACCCCGCCGTCTGGCATGCGGGGCGGCGCTTCTACGGCCGCCTGTTGCGCGCAGGGATAGGCATCTACGAATACCAGCCCCGCTTTCTGCACGCCAAGCTCGTGCTATGTGATAACTGGGCCAGTGTCGGTTCCAGCAACCTGGATCACTGGACCCTGCGCTGGAACCTGGAGGCCAATCAGGCGGTGATGAGCGAGGTCTTCGCGCGACAACTGGCCGAGGTCTTCGAGAAGGACTTTGAGCAAAGCACCCGATGGGAGGCACAGCACTGGCGGGAGAGAGGGCGCTGGCAGCGTTTCAAGGAGTGGCTGTTCGGGTGGCTGGACGACTGGCTGACCCAGATGGGGGACAGGTATTTTGTAAGGATGAAGGATGAAGGATGAAGGCAGAGTGTAGCCCCACGGGCCTCCTACAGGGTTGCGCAGCCAGCACGGCACAACAAGCCTTGTTCAACCTTCATCCTTCCGCCTTCAACCTTCCGAACAGGCGCGCCTCAGCGCGCCCGTTCGGCAGCCTCTTCCCGCTCCATGGCTTCGAGGGCCTCAAGCTCATCGAACAGGTCGGCACCCCGGTCCCGACCCTGGGGCTCACCGTTATGGACCAGGTATTCACGGCGCTGCAGGTAGAAATCGCGCAGGGCCGTGTAACGATCATCGGCCATGCCCTCCAGGGCCTGCTCGGTACTCAGGAAACCGGCCCGGGTATCGATGATATTCACACCCGCCAGGGTGTTCCGGCGACCATGATTGTCGTAGTAGTAGAGCGGATTGGTGCGCGCATCCACATAGCGGCTGGGGGTGTCACGCACGGTGCTGGGCCCCAGCAGGGGCAGCATGAAATAGGGCCCGGCGGGCACGCCCCAGGCCCCCAGGGTCTGGCCGAAATCCTCGTTATTCTTGGGCAGGTCCATGTGGCTGGCCACATCGATGACGCCCAGCAGACCGAAGGTGGTGTTGTAGGTGATGCGCCCAAGGTCCGTAAGGGCAGACTCGAACTTGAGCTGCAGGACGTTGTTGAACAGGTTGGTCACGTCCCCCAGGTTGGCAAAGAAATTACCGATGCCGGTCCGCACCGGCGAGGGTGTCACCGCCACATAGCCCCTGGCCACGGGCTTGAGCACCGCTCGGTCCACTCCCTCGTTGAACTGGAACACGGCACGGTTGTAACCCTCCCAGGGGTCACGGGGATCCTTGGGCCCCTGGGTGCTGGCACAACCGGATACCACCCAGGCAGCACAAAGAATCCAGGCCAGGTGTCGTAGCGGTTTGGTGGCGATCATGGTGCAATTGTCCTTTCCGGCCGTGGGGCCCGGTCATGTCCCGGGCCAGTGCCTGGGAAGATCACAAGGCCTCAGCCCTGATGAATCCGGCTGCAGTTGCGGCCAGATTGCTTGGCAGTGTAGCAGGCATCATCGGCGGCCTTAAGCACCGACTCCAGGTTGCCGCTGCTGCGGTCGATGAGCACCAGCCCCTGACTGATCCCGAGCCGGTAGACCTGCTCTCCAACCCGGTAGCTGTAGGCCATGATGGCATCTCGAATCTTCTCTGCCAGGGCACAGCCGGTATCCAGGTCGCAGTTGAGCAGCAGGATGCCGAATTCATCGCCACCAAGCCGGGCCGCAGTGTCCGTGGAACGCACCTGGGCTTCCAGGATGTCGGTGATCTCCTTGAGCACCCGGTCGCCCGCGGCATGTCCCTGGCTGTCGTTAATGGTCTTGAACCAGTCCAGGTCCATGAAGATCATCACATGGGTCTGATTGCCCTTCTGGCTGCCATCCACGGCCCGGGACAGGCGCGCCTCGAATTCCCGCCGGTTCACCAGGCCGGTGAGCGGATCGTGGGACGCCTGGTACTTGAGCTGGCGGGCAAGGGTGCGCAGCTCGGTCACATCGTGAATCACCAGCACGCAACCGGAGACCCGGGTGAGCCCGGCACGGATGCCCGACGTGGTGACCTTGACCGCGTACTCCTGCCCGTCCCGGCCCAGCAACAAGCCCTCGAAGGTATGGGGACGCACCTCGCGCATGGAGGCGTTGTGGCGTACCAGGTTCACCAGTTCCTTGCGGTCCGATTCACTGACCAGATGGAACACCTGGCGATAGTCCTGACCGACCACGTCGGCCAGACTGCGCTGACTCATGCGCTCGGCCACCGGATTCATGTATTCGATGTGCCCGCGGGTATCGGTGGTGACCACCGCATCGCCGATGGAACGCAGGGTGTTGGAGAGGCTCACCCGGGAGGCGGTGATGCGCCTGTTGAGCCTGATCACGGAGTAGAGAAAGGCCGCCATCATCAGGCCGGTGATCCCGGCCAGCCAGGGACCGTAGACGCTGATCACCTGGTCCAGGGTGAGGTCGGCCTCGGCTTCGTACAGGCCCACGTTGAGCTCGCGCATCAGGTCATGCACGGGGTTGTAGTTCAGGGGGATGGTCCAGCCGGCGATCTCCGCTGCTTCCAGGACAGGATGTTGCTCGGGCAGGGACAACAGGGCCTGGAGGACACGCTTGGCCAGACCCTCGTCCACGTGGGCCTGCACCGCCAGGGGCCATTCAGGGTACAGCTCGGTGCTGTGCAAAAAGGGGAAACCGGGAGTTTCGCGGGCATTGAGCACGCGGAAATCGGTCAGATCAATACGCCCCTCAGCGGCCCACTGCTCCAGCAACTCAGTACGGAAGGTGCCGGCATCCACCTGGCCGGTGCGCACCGCCTGCATGACCAGGTCCACCGGGAACCCGGTGAACTCAAGGCTCATATCCTGGAAGGGGTCGATGCCCTGATTGCGTAGTTCACGCCAGCCCATCCACCAGCCGCCGAAGCCATCGGGATGCACGGCCGCGAATCGCTTGCCTTGGAGATCAGCGATCTCGCGGATGTCCGCCCGGTCGGCCCGGGCGACGATCACCGCACCGAAGCGGGTGGAGGGGCCGGTGGAACGCCGGGTGATGAGGGTGGCGATGCGGGTGATGCCGTAGCGCTGATTGAGCGCCACGTAGGAGCCGGAGTTGGTGAGGATGAAATCCGCCTCGCCGCTGGCCACTGCCCCGTCGATGGAGTCGTTGGTCAGGGGTAGGATGCGAAAGCGCACCCCCGGGATGCGGGTTTGCAGGTACTCGGTGGTGGGCGTCCACATGCGCAGGGCCTCGTCCACACCCCTGAAGGCCAGCACGCCGAGGGTGATCTCGGCGGGGTCTTCCCCCAGGGCGCCCGGTTCACGGGCATGGACAGGCTGCCCGGCGGCCATAATCGCCACCAGCAGCATGAAACCCCACAGCCATGGTCGACGCCTCACGTCCCGGGTGCCCCGAGCCCGGCCCGCGTCTCAGCGCCCCCGCTGCGCGGCGATGCGCATGCGCAGGGCATTGAGTTTGATGAATCCTTCCGCATCCTTCTGATTGTAAGCCCCGGCATCGTCCTCAAAGGTGGCGATAGAGGCATCGAACAGACTGTCGGTACTCGACTCCCGACCGGCGACGATCACGTTGCCCTTGTAGAGCTTCAGGCGCACCACGCCGTTGACGTGGGCCTGGGAGGCATCGATCAGCGCCTGCATCATGCGCCGCTCCGGGCTCCACCAGTAGCCGTTGTAGATCAGGCTGGCATAGCGGGGCATGATCTCGTCCTTGAGGTGGGCCGCCTCACGATCCAGGGTGATGGATTCGATGGCCCGGTGGGCACGCAGCATGATGGTGCCACCGGGCGTCTCGTAACAGCCCCGGGACTTCATGCCCACGTAGCGGTTCTCCACCAGGTCCAGGCGGCCGATGCCGTTGGCGCCACCGATGCGGTTGAGCTCTGCCAGCAGGGCGGCCGGACTCATGGCCTTGCCGTCCAGCGCCACCGGATCGCCGCCCTGGTAGGTGATCTCCACGTAGGTGGGATCGGACGGGGCCTGCTCGGGCGACACACTCCAGCGCCACATGTCCTCTTCGGCCTCGAACCAGGGGTCCTCCAGGGGGCCGCCCTCGTAAGAGATATGCAGGAGATTGGCGTCCATGGAATAAGGGGATTTCTTGCCCCGCTTCATCTCCACCGGGATGCCGTGCTGCTCCGCGTAGGCCAGCAGCTTTTCCCGGGAGTTCAGGTCCCATTCCCGCCAGGGGGCGATTACCTTCACACCGGGTTTCAGGGCATAGGCCCCCAGCTCGAAGCGCACCTGGTCGTTGCCCTTGCCCGTGGCGCCGTGGGAGATGGCGTCGGCACCGGTCTCGTTGGCGATCTCGATCAGGCGCTTGGCAATCAGGGGGCGGGCGATGGAGGTGCCCAGCAGATATTCACCTTCGTAGACCGTGTTGGCGCGAAACATGGGGAACACGAAGTCCCGCACGAATTCCTCGCGCAGGTCATCGATGTAGATCTCCTTCACGCCCATGGCCTGGGCCTTGGCCCGGGCTGGCTCCACCTCTTCGCCCTGGCCGATGTCGGCGGTAAAAGTAACCACCTCGCAACCATAGGTATCCTCCAGCCATTTGAGGATCACGGATGTGTCGAGGCCGCCGGAGTAGGCAAGCACCACCTTGTTCACGCCACTGGACATGGGGAAACCTTCATAAGAGTTGGAGGGGTCAGGGGCGGGAATTATACGGAAATCCGCCTGGAATATTAAGAAATCACGGATTTAGGTGCAGATCAGAACATCTGCCGCAGAGGCGCGGGAACGCGGGGACGCGGGGAAAGACCTTTAATGGACAGGATTTACAGATTTACAGGATTAACGGGATTTCAAAATCAAAGTCTCGAATAACATGTAAATCCTGTTAATCCTGTCCATTCCCTTTCCTTGGGTCGTCGCGGCAAACCCGTGAAACCCATCAGCGTGCCAGCCAGACCGTGGCGCGGCGGTTGCGGGACCAGGCGGATTCGTCATCCCCCGGTTCCAGGGGCCAGGTGGAGCCGAAGGAACGTACTTCGATGCGGTTGCGGGGAATCCCGTAGACATCCAGGAAGGTGCGCACAGCATCGGCGCGGCGGCGGGACAGGGGGTTGTTGATCTGATCCCCGCCCCGCTCGTCCGCATGGCCGGCCACGATCACCCGCAGGTCACGCTGCCCCCGCCAGGCCTCCAGCACCTGGCGCAAGGTCTCGTGGGCACCCGGGTCCAGACGGCTCTGGTTGGTGTCGAAATGCACCCGCCACCTGGACACCGGCTGGAAATCCAGGCGAATCATCCGGTCCCGGCACGCACTGAAATCCGCCATCACCTCCCGGAAACGCACCGGGGAGATGGCCGCCGCCACCTGAAAGCCCCCCTGCCCCGGGGCCTGATGCTCGACGCTGAGCTGATAACCGGCCTCCAGGGCATGGTAAAGCTCAAGGGCAGTGGCCGTGTCCAGGCTCAGAGCCGACGCATCGGAAGACCGCTCGCCCAGCCCCCGGGGACGCAGATCATGGCGCCAGTTGGGCGGCACCAGAACCAGTCGGGCCGAGCGGCCCGAGGCACCGGAGAGATCCGTGTCCAGGGTGAAACCCAGGGGGTAGCCGCTGCGCTCATGGAAACGGGCCACCCCGTAGCGGGGGATCTCGTGGACCAGCTCACAGGCCTCCCGGGAGCCATTCAAGGTCCAGGCCGACTGTTCCAGACGCGCACCGAACTCCACCCCCGCCCAGACGGGCGCGGCGGCAAGGATCAGCAAAACAAGAAGGAAGCGGGCCATGGACCCTGTATCGGCGGTTGATCAAAAAACCTTAACGCGAAGGCGGGAGGCGGGAGGCGGGAGGCGGGAGGCGGGAGGCGGGA